>MDSZ01106449.1_pt1 | contig 11676 bp, 10 predicted proteins | sample 811201 | NCBI WGS metagenome assembly MDSZ01 (sample SAMN05326647, study PRJNA326480) | marine metagenome | isolation source: seawater | place: Indian Ocean: North | collected 2010 | reverse complement strand
TTAGGTCTGCACCTTCTGAAATCAAGTGTCTACCCATAAGATAGGCATCAAAAATAGTTTTCGTAAAGTCAACAGAGCCATCAACTGCACCTACATCTCTTTTTGCAGCATTGATAGATATCCCATTACAGTACTCTGATAGAAAGTCTATACTTCCATCATCATTAGAGTCAAAATATGGAGTGCTTGATTTTATTTCTGCATCAGTATAGTTTCCATAATCTTTTGCTGCACCAAAATATCCAAAAGATTCATCCCAATGATGCTCCATATCAGTATAGTATTTTCCTGCATCTGGATCTGAAGCAGTTGTATTATCATCAGTTTCAATTTGAGTCATATAGTTAGTTGTTGCTTGATAGAAACTAACTGAACCTAGAAGAAACTTTTGAATCATTTGCGGAACATCTAAGCCAGTCGAGCTGTATTGGTCTATCGCGGCTGCATCAAACCAAGCAGTAACGAGTGTATGGGGATCTGTATCAAATCCATATACATCGCCATAATCTGCAGGAGCTATTTTACCACTTAGATTTTTTGTTGAGATATCACCATATGTTGTTTGAACAGACGTTGGATCAGTTGTAGTAAGTATAGTTCTAGCTTGATTTGTTTCATCATTAGTATACATTGAATTAAGATCATCTGCGGTAGTACCATCTGTAGTTGCAAGGGTTTTAATATCTTTAATTAGCATGCATCTAACAACCTGTCCTGAGTAGGATACTGTTGAATTTCCATCAGCATCAACAAATTCATAAACAGTTGGAGCTGCAGTACTACCTTCATCTGGCCCCGTACCATCATCATCATACGAGCATGCATGAAAAGTCATAGATAAAGCCAGTAAGCATATCATTGTTTTTATCATTTTCATTTTATTGTCTTCTCCTTATTTCAGTTTTAAAAATTATAGTTAATTGAGAAAATAATTTGTCTTCTTGGTCCAGGGATAATTCCAGAGCTTTGGTTTGCTGTAACTTTGCCTGGGTTTGAGTGCAATCTTGATCCAACATAAACTTCATCGAGTAAATTTTTTACGCTCAAAGAAACCTCCATCTTTTCTGAAGCTTTATATACAGAATTAAAATTAAATATATAGTAACTTGGAATTGGTCCAGCGATACCTAGTCTGTATAATGTTTGATTTGTATCAGATTCAAAATTTTCAAAATCCGTATAGACACTGCTAACATATCTAAAATCAAGCATGGACATAAATTTATTTGAAAAATCTTTTTTCATGCCGATTGTAAGCGTGTGGCGAGGAGCATAGGGAAGTTCTTTGCCGTTGATGCTCACATCGCCACTACTGGTACCAATATTTGATTCTAAAATTCCATCTATGATATTTGTTTGAAGCAATGCGTATGAAATATTATAGTTAGGTAACAACTTATTGACCTTTGATAATAATATCTCGCCATAAAATTCAAGTCCCATGCTTTGAACTTTGCCTAGATTTTTAAATGCAGCGCTTCGTCCAGCTGCGACTAAATTTTCAATATCTACATGGAAGAGTGAAAGCTCGCAATTCAAGATTGGACTATTAACCCTAAAGCCAAGTTCTTTATTCCAGCTTTTTTCAGCTTCAACATCTAACCCACATTCACAGTCATCCCCAAAGCTTAAAATATTAAGCGCCCCACTTGATGGTGGAGTAAATCCTCGATGAATGCCACCGAAAAAATTAACACTACCCACTTTTCTATTAAAGCCTATGCCGGGCAAAAATACAATAGTAGTTTTATCTTGATATTGCGCTCCATTAAGTCGATCAATTCGTTCTTGTTCAAAAATTTCCATTCGAATTCCAGGATTTATTTTTGTTTTCCCCAGTTTGAATTCTTTAGATATAAAACTAGAGAAAGCCATAGTTTCATAGTGATGACTCTGCCCAACTATATTAGGTTCATCATATTCACCATTGGAATTCATGTCCGTATATTCCTCTGCAATATTATAATTTCCATCTCCATTGGCATCAACAAACTCTTCACCTGAATCGTAGACACCATTTTCATTTTCATCATAGTATTCTTCTGCGGAATCATACCTATCATTTTCATTTTCATCAATATACTCTTCTGCAGGTTCAAAGTAAATTCCTGAGCGCGCATCTGGACTGACTCCAACTTGCTTGTCATCAATAAACCTCTCCCAGTAGACCCTATATCCAGCTTCTATTTTATTTGGGTAATTAAAGATTAAATTATTAAATGAGTATCTATCTTCAATTCCAACAACATAAAAAGTTCTTAGTATTCCTAAATTACTCAGACCATCTCCGGATCTAACTAAATCCCCTGGGTCATAATACTCTTCAGGATTTGGTTGCTCTTCTCCGATATCAGTAGCCCTAATATATATATCATTTTCTCGCCACCATCTTCTATCAAAATAACTTATAAATGTTGTTGTAGTTTTTGTTATATCACTACTTATTCTTTTTGTATGAATCAAGTCACTAGAGAATCTAAATATCTCAAAATTATCATCTTCTTTTGGATTGAAATTAGGATCAGTATCAAAAGAATACTGAGTAAGCCCAGTATAGGTTGCATTGGAGTTCTCATAGTCAATATTTGTTTTTGAATAAAAACTTTCATCTTTTGATTTAATGTAATCAAATTTGATAGTTGAGTTAATTTGATAAAAACTATTATTTTCTCTAAATCCATCACCTCTTTTTAATAGCAATTGAATTTCAGGTGCTAATTTTGATTTTGATAATTTTCCTGTTTCAAGTAGCATACTAGCATATCCATTATTGCCAGCTGTCATCTTTATTGAGGGATTAATGTTTAAAGTATTTTTTCGAGTGATATAGTTTATAACTCCTCCCATCGTTTGAGGTCCGTATATCACAGATCCGCTACCTTTTATCACCTCTACTTTGTTTATGCGCTCTGATGGTGGATTGTAGTACATATTAGGATAGACATATAATGCTGGCTGTATAGGAACTCCATCTTCTAAAATAAGTACTCTTGAACTTCTTCTCGGATTAAGCCCTCTTATTCCAATATTAATTCTGGAATTTCCAATCCCATCATCTGAGAATCCATTTATACCTGGTACATACTGAAGAATTTCTTGTGTCCCAATAGGCTTTATATTTTTCATTGCCTTGCTGTCTATTAGCGTTATAGCTCCAACTATTTCTTCTTTATTATCGACACTTATAATTTCAATATTGCTTATTTTTATAGATTCAATTTCAAGATTAACAATGTACTCATCATCATCATCATTTAGATTTATTTCTCTACTGTAATTATTATACCCAATGAACGTAATTATAAGAGTGTATTGGCTTGATTCTAAATTATTGAATTCATAATAGCCATCTCCATCGGATGAAGTTCCTGTTATATTTTTAGCTGAGTCAACTAGCTCTACGTTTGCACCCTTCAGTGGGGAATTATTTGAGTCATAAACATATCCAGATAAAGATTTATTTGCATCACTTGCAAATAGGATTGCTCCAATTGAAATCATCAAAAATATGCTACGTATTATTTTATTTGTCATCTTAAAATAATTCTGGGTTATGATATGCTAAATATTTTTTGCCCCCTGGCATTGATAAGTTGCAGTAGCTTCCTACACACTCTTCCTCGATTTGCGGAGTTAAAAGGGCATCATCTTCACAGGAGTAAATAAAAATTGACATAAAAATTAGAGTCAAGGCAAAAAGTAAACTATTTAGCTTCATTGTTTTTTCTTCTTGAATGGTATTTATACAAATATATCAGTAGGGTTAGGGATAGAAGCCATGCTGTAAATTCAATTTTACTTGGGTTTCCATTGTACCCAAACATAGCTTTCAATAAACTTCCTATAAACCCTTTTTCATGTAGAGTAGGATATTTACGTTGATGTTTTTCAACTGTTTGATTGTATGCTTCTTGCTCTAATGTTAATGATGGATTTATATCCCAAATAACACTCGTTTCTTTATTGTATGGTATTACTCCGCCTTCTTCAAGTTCATGGACTCCATGTGCAAGCAGTCCTGCAGCAATCAAAATTAATACTGCTGAGCTATAGCTAAAAAATTTGCCAAGTGGTATTTTTTGACCTTTATAGTATATTGCATACGATAGGCAAAGAGCTATCAGCACTCCTAGAATAGATGAAAATATTGATATTCCACCCTTCATGGAAATTAAGGCGTTTAAAAAAAGAACAATTTCAATGCCCTCTCTAAGAACAGATAAAAATACAATCGCAAAGATGCCGTAGAATGCATTTTTACTGCTAACAGCTTTTGCAGTCATCTTTTTTAATTGTTCGGCATTGCCTTTATTTTTAGCCATCCACACTACCATGCTACCTAATAGAATCGATGCTGTAATCATAATAATGCCTTCAAATATTTCCTCAGATCCAGCAAATCCACCTTCAACAAATCGCTCAAAAACAAATGCTAGAACAACACTTAAGATAATAGCAGAAATGCAGCCTATAGATACAGCGGGGAATAGGGATTTGTTATCTGTTTTTATTAGATAGGTGGAAATAATCCCTACAATTAGGGCCATTTCAAGAGTTTCTCTAAACATTACAAGTAGTTCTGCCATAGTTGATAATGAGAATCATTCTCATTTATAGTTATATATATTATCAATTAATGTATTTAAATTCAAAGTATTATTTTTAACTAGTATAAATTTTTAATAGGGAGTGGCTATTATGAGTTTAAAAGAGTTAACGAAACAGAATCATTCAAACGCAGAACGTTCATGGTTTGCAGGTAGAATGTTTAGTGGTCAAATTACAAATCCAGAGTACGCAATATATTTAAAGCAGCAATATGAATCCTACAAGGCCTTAGAGGAAAGATTTGATAGTCTTCCTGTAGATTCCAATATTAAGTTTCCAGATGAAAGAATTAAAAGGGCTAAAAATATCTTTGAAGATTTAATTGAAATGGATTCAAATGGAGCTGATTTGCCTATTCTTGAGTCAACCCAAAATTATTGTACGTATATAAAAAGCTGTCCAGAAGATTTGCTATATGCTCATGTATATGTTCGATATTTAGGCGACCTAAAGGGTGGGCAGATGATTGCAAGTAGAGTTCCAGGGAAGGGATTGTATTATAAATTTGAAGACCCAGAAGCTTTAGAACATTCAATTAGAATAAATCTAAGAGAGGATGAGGATTTCGTTGAAGAAAGCAAAAAATGTTTTACATTTGCAACTCAAAGTTTTGAAGATCTAAAGAAGTATATCGAAGAAAAAATATAGTTACTTTAACTGTGTTCTTTTAGCATTTTCTCTACTTCTAGAACATGAAGTTCTTCTTGTCCGATCATGCTTCGAGCAAATTCTTCAAGGTAGACGCTTTCATCTTGAACAAGCTTGAGCAATTCATAGTACATTTCAATTGCAATTCTTTCATGAGTAAGTGTTTCCTCTAGAATATCATTGATATTGTGTTTGTGAGTTTCCTCTATATTTCCTGTATTTAGCGGAGGATGTCCACCTAATCCAGTAATATGCTCTCCCACCATATCTGCGTGCGTTAGCGACTCTTTTGCTTGCTGTCTATAAAAATCTATATGAGGTAATCGGTTCGGCCCAAATATCATTAGCGCATAGTGGGTATATCTCACTACTCCCTTAAGTTCATGATCAAATATTTTACTTAATGTTTCTATTACTTTTTCTTTATTCATTATATGTCCAAAAAATTTATTTAACTTAATCTAAATTCTTACTGATAACTAAGCAATAATTTTATCGCAAAGAATATTAACACTACCCCCGTACCAATTTGTATTATATAACTAAAGCGATTGATTCGATTTTCTATAAAGCTATTTGTTAAAAATATTGATAGCAAACAGAACCATAAACCTGTTATTAGAGACATCCAAATTCCATATGCAACTTGAATGCTAATTGACGTTTCTGATGTAATAATCATTGCATATAGAGACAAGAAAAACAAAGTAGCTTTTGGATTTAAAATATTTGTTAATAAGCCCAGGGTGAATGAGTTTAATAGTTTTTGATTTTCGATGTCTCTATCATGGGATTCATTGATATTTTTATCCCCAAGAATTGATTTGATCCCTATAAACCCGAGATAAAGGGCTCCTAAAATTTTAATAATATTAAACAGCATCGAGGATTGGGATATTACAAGCCCGAGTCCTATAATACAAAAAAATACATGAAATAATATGCCAACCCCAATTCCAAGGCTTGTAACTATGGAAGCCTTTCTACCCTGAGATACGCTTTGCTTTAATATTATTGTAAAATCAGGGCCAGGGCTCATAACAGCAAAAAGATGGATTGTCGCTATGCTTAGAAATTGTATATATAGGTCATTCATTTAATTATAATAAACACAGTAAAATAAAAAACCCACAATTAATGTGGGTTTTTTATTTTGATTTAGAATCTACTTGATTGATATTTTTTTGACATCATCAGTGATTTCTTTTGCCTTTTTGAGGTTTAATCTTAGCACCCCATTTTCCATTTTAGCACCAACTTTATCCTGATTAACATTTTCAGGCAATTGAAATGATTTTTCAAAATCACCATAATTAACCTGATTTAATCTAGCGTAATCTGAATCTTCAGCTTCACTTGAGTCTCTAAATCCAGATATAGTTAAAACATCATTAGATATAGATACATTAATATCTTTTTTGTTTACTCCAGGAAGATCAAGGCTTAGATAATAATTTTTATTATCCTCAGTGATATCAAAAGCTGGTTGCCAAATTGAATTGTAAAGCTTATTTGAATCGTATGTATTAATGCCATTAAATATTTTATTAAACTCATCAAATATGCTTATTCTTGGTCTGTATGTCATTAAAGTCATAATTATTACTCCTTTTTGTTTAATTACAAAAAGAATATCTCAATTAATGTACCAAGTATAAAACTAACTTAAAATAATGACATTATGTCACTATAGCATGTAAATATGACACCATTATATGCATAGATGGCTGTTTGAAGGCTCGCTTGGCCTAGGGATTATGCTATATTTGTCTAAATTTCCATTATCATCAAAGGAGATAATCCATGGTTCGCACCAGCCAATCTCCGTTTTAAGTATTTGCTCGGGTGATAATTTGAAAATTTCCATAACAATAGCACGAATGCTATTTCCATGTGCAGATAAAATGACATTGTCCCCATTTAGAATTTGAGGGAGTATCACACTCTTGTAGTATGGCAGGGTTCTCTCCGCTGTCATTTTAAGAGATTCACCTCCAGGAGGCGGGACGTCAAAGCTTCTTCGCCATATTTGAACTTGCTCTGCTCCAAATTTTTCAGCAGCTTCAGCTTTATTTTGACCAATAAGGTCTCCATAGTCTCTCTCATTTAAGGCTTCATTGAAAATAATTTTAGGCTTTTGGTTTATTCCATCTAATATATGCTGAAGGGTAATTTGCGCCCTTTTTAGATTGGATGTGAAGCATATATTAAAATCATAAGATTTTAATATTTCTCCAGCTTCTTTAGCTTGACTTATACCTAGATCTGTTAGGTCAACATCCTTCCATCCGGTAAATCTATTTTCAAGATTATATATAGATTGACCATGTCTAACCATAACTAAATTATTTTTAGCACCCATCTAATGTCTCCTTTATTAGCGAATCAACTACATCATTTATATTTTTATTTTTATCGTAAATCCCTAGTTGTCGATCTGAGCTTGTTCCATTTTTAACTAAATCCCTAAGATATTCTAATTTTTTACGGGTTCCCAATTCATCAACGACATCATCTACAAATTCTAGCATTTCATCAAACAAATTAATAAATGGAATTTCTTGCTGTTTACCAAAGTCAATTAAATTGCTATTTACCCCTCCTTTGATAGCTCTCCATTTATTTTCACTAATTAACGACCCTCTGTACTTTCTCCAAGTTTGATTATTGAGTCGAAGTTGAATCATTTTAGCAACTAAGGACTGTACGAGCGCTGCAATACCAATTGCCTCATCTGCTTTAGTGCAGCAGTCGCATATTCGAAATTCCAATGTAGGGAAGGTATGGTGAGGTCTAATATCCCACCAAATTTTAGAGGGATCATCTATTGTTTTACTTTGCATAAGAGTATTGATATAGTCTTGATACTCTTTATAGGTATTAAAATTTTCTGGGATTCCAGTTCTAGGTAAATCTTCAAAAATGATACTTCTAAAAGATTTAAAACCTGTTGGTTCTCCTAGCCAAAATGGAGATGAAGTTGATAGAGCTAATATATGGGGCATAAAATATCTCATTTGATTCATTACATCAATTTGAAGTTCTCTATTAGGAATTCCAACGTGTATGTGCATTCCAAATATTAGCAACCTTTTAGCGACATACTGCATTGAATCAAATAAACCATAATACCTATCCTTATCAGTTACAACTTGATCTCTCCAATGTGAGAATGGGTGAGTTCCAGCAGCTGCAATAACTTTATCATTTTCACGAACAAATGCGCCTAATCTAGAGCGAATAGATTTTATATCATCCTCAAGCTCTGCAATATTATTGCAAACATTGCTGCCTATTTCAATCTGCGATTGTAGGAGCTCTGGTTTTACTTGATCTTTAAATATCATCGCTCCTTTTTCTAAAAACTCAGAAATAAATGATGTCAACTCTCTGGTTTTTGGATCAATTATCTGATATTCTTCTTCAATTCCAAGTGTTAGTTTTTTTAGTTCGCCCATAAAATCCTCAAATTATTTAGTTGATTTAATAATTTCTTTTTTAACTTCCGTAATCCATGAAACTTTGCTTTTTTGCCTCCCATCGCATTTTTTCTCCCTAGGGCAATTTTGGCTTCTAGTACACGTAATATCGACTTCGCTATCTAGAGCTTGCTCTATCCAGTGTATGTTTAATATTCTAGATATTTTATTGATTTCCTTTGCGTGAGCTTTGGGTATCATTCCCTTCCCACCTGACTTTTGAATACTAGATTCTAAATCTATTATAAAATCATCATAGTTATTAATTTGTTTTTTTAAAGCATGCTCTAAATTTAATCCAAGGCAAAGAACATGCGATGTATTTGATATATCTTTGACTTTTATTGATATAGATGAATTTAGATAGGTGTCATTCTTATCTTTTAAAATTGAAATTTGCGGGAATGGTTTTGCAATTCCTTTTTGACTCAACATTTTAAATACTCCCCATTGGTTGCATGGATTATTCACAACCCTCATATTTCCCCATGGCATTCTAATTCCATCCCCTCTATATAAAGCTCTTAGGTACCCTGGAGAATATACATCAAAGTAATGCCAGTACTTGTATGGAGAAACCACGGTCATTCTCCTCATTAGTACAGATGGCGTGACATTTAATTTTTTATAAGAAAAAATATCGTAAGCATTTGCAGATAGATATCTCTTGAGCGGAGTTTTGGGGCAAAGAAGGGCTCCTGCAAAAAAGCTACATTCAAAGTCTCTCCAAGCATACAGTATATCTTTTTGCTTTATCCTTTCTGATTTATTTTGATTGAGACTAGGGGATCCTCCAACCTCTCCACCTGATGCGTGACTTGAAATTTGTCCATCACCATCATGTAAAATTTTATGTCCGATATAAAGTGCCAAGTCATATTTTAAACGTGGAGAATTTTTCAATGATTCATTTAGATATATTGTATTTTTTTCGCCATAAAAAGATCTAAGAACAGAATTAATTTTCATGCCAAAATCATTATTTGTTACAAAGGGAGATTTTTTGAACCATTTAATATTTAAACCTACTTTTTTTGTAATCGATAAAATATCATTATCTCTAAGAGGAAGTTTTTTCTTTCCAATTTGCTCTGCAGTTCGTTCTATATCTGGGAATTGATTATAATTTTGCTCCTGATAAGCTCTTATTAAGATATGTGCAAATTGACGGCCAGAAACTCCAGCTTGTGATAAGAGCGCAGGGATAGCACTCCTGATTAAATTTTTTGAAAATAAAAAATTCGGTTCAAAATCAATCTTTTCAAATGCATACTTTAGAGACTTATCTCTACTTTTTTTTATATCTTTTGAATTATCTAAAAACCAATTTATTTTTTTTTGAAAAATTTCAGAAAAAAGCTTGAGCAGCTCAAGAGATGGCGTCCTGTTGCCAGTTTCAATTAGACTTAGATATGATATGGATGGTGCAATTTCTGGATTCATCTGAATACACCGTATAGATAAATCTTCTAAAGTTAGATTTAGCGATTTTCTTTGATCCCTTATTTTAGATCCAAGAAAGTGCACATTTCTAGATAGTATTTTTTTCATGTAAAATTTACAAAGTAAAATTTTATATAAGAATATATTATATATTTTGTAAATTTCAATGATAAATTATTAAGTAATTTTTGGATGCTCTATAGGGTCATAAAGATATATCCTCCTCCTTATCTCTCCCTTCTCATCCATAATAGGCCCTCATTAATTGAGGGCCTATTGTTTAATGAATAATAAATGTTGTTGTCCTTTAGAATAACTGTTTAGATTAGAGATATTATCGATTTGCAAAATTTATGAAGAGATTAAGTGCAATATTTTATATGCTATTTCTGAGTAGTTGTGGTTTATTCTTAGATAAAACAATTGATCAGGAAAATTTAAGTAACCAGATATCTGGGAATGATGATCTTATGGTTGATAGCTTGTCTGCACCACAAGACTCATTGCTCCAAACTTTTAAAAACTTTGAGTATCCTTCATTCTCAACAGATATTTTCCATCCGATACCGATGCAAAAAATTAGCAATGAAAATTTAATATTTTTAAATATCAAATCGTATGTATACTCAAATAAGTTAGATATAGCTTCTAGTAGAGATGATAATTTTAATATTGAGATTTTAAATGATTCTATATCTATATCATCTAAACTCAAGAACAATCAGTTGGAAATTTTACCTCTATCTGTAAACGGGAGGAAATTAGATATATTGATATACTCTAATTTCAATGAGTCTGTTGAAAATCAAAAAAATCTAGGAATTATTTTAAAAGATAACTTCTCAGTAGAATATGATAATTTAATTTTAGATTTTGGTTATTTATCTGCATTTTCTAAAAATAAAAATTTAAGAGATAACACCACTTTTATTTTATTTGATAATTTGGTTTTGCCGAAAAAATACTATCATATTTTTGAAGATAGAATTAGAGTGATGCTTCCTAGCAATATGAATAATGGTCTTCTAAGAATTTGCTCCATGGATAAGGATGGAGCTTTACTTAGAGAAAATCATACTATTGTTTCAAATGGATTACCTCTACTACCAGAGGGGAATGAATCATCTCCATATTTTTCAAATAGGTACTATCTAACTCTAGACAGATTTTATGATGGGAATGATGAAAATAATATAGAGATAGATCCTTCTATCGATGAGAGAGTTAGGTATCATGGAGGTGATTTAGTTGGGTTATTATCAAAGATAGAAAATGGATATTTTAGTAGGCTGGGAGTTAAAAATTTATTGATATCACCTATTATGAAAAATCCTGATAGTTCATACAGAGCAAATAAACTGCCCTATAGAAAGTATATGAGTTTTGATGGTAAGCATCCAGTTAGTTCTCAAGAAATAGATCGTAGGTATGGGGATGATGATGATTTTAGAAAAATTGTGAATGCCTCTCACCATTTAGGAATTGGGATATTTCTAGA
>MDSZ01244590.1_pt1 | contig 11678 bp, 9 predicted proteins | sample 811201 | NCBI WGS metagenome assembly MDSZ01 (sample SAMN05326647, study PRJNA326480) | marine metagenome | isolation source: seawater | place: Indian Ocean: North | collected 2010 | reverse complement strand
TTACAAATCATACAAAATTTTATTGAAAAATTTAAGCTAAGCCTTGTACACACCCATATAAACAATATTGGTGGTATGTCAGATAATGGTTTTCCAAAAGTTCTAGAGTTAACATTTTCAAATAATTCGTTGGACAATAAAGTAACTAAATTGCCGAGCAGTTTAGACAAGCCAAATTCAGATAAACTATTTGAATATTCTTGTAACTTAGCTTAAAAGAATTTGTTGAAAAAGTTTTTTTAGTTTAAATAGTTTACAATTTGATTAACAATTCTAGTTGCACCCATGTAAGTTAAATGAAACTTATCTAAATAATAAATTTCAGGAAAATCATAAACGGTACATTTATTGGTAGTCTCTTTGCAAAATAATTTATCTGTTTTTATTGAGTGAAAATTAGGTATCTCTAAATCTAATTTCTCTATGTATTTATTTGTTTCTATTAAATTATTTTTCCAATCTGAAAAGGGTATATAAATCTCTTTTACATTATCTCCATAATTTGAGAGAATTATTTCTGGAGGAGAGGGTTTATTCGTTAACATAGTTGGAAATGGCTCAATTAAAATTAACTCTTGAGAATTTCTTGCCAGTATTTCTAAGTTAGAAAACAAGATATTTGAATCGTTATTCTTAGAATAATTATTAGTAAAATAAATACTCTCATTTTTTTCAAGATATCTATGAAGTTCTAAAGAAACAACAATCGTATTATTCTTTTTTTCATGAGACAGGTATTTTAAGACACAGTCGTCACACTTTAAATTAAAACTTAACTCTGAGAAAAAAACTCTATATCCTGTTGTGAGAAATATAAAATTATAATTATCAGCAAGGTGTTTTTCATTTATAAAATTTTTAGCAATTGCAGCCATGCTTGAATCACCAATAAATATAAGATTTTTATTTTTGTTATTATTGATATAACAATTATCTGTCAACTCTACAATATCATTCCAGTTTTGGAATGTACCCCAGCATCCATAATTAGAAAAAACTCCTTCACTTGATAGCAATTCTGTGGAGTCAAACTTTTTGTTATATACATTTGGGCTAAATGTTTGAAATATTATAAAAGTTAAAATAATAATGAAACAACAAAGTGCAATAAGCAGTCTCTTTTTATTAGTCTCAATAAACTTATAACTTAAAAACCCAATAAAAACAGTAAATAATATTGAAATAATTAAAAAAATAAAGGAAAAACTTTCTAGATTGATATTTTTAGGATAATTGATTATGTCTACAGAATCTGGATATGATTGGAAGTATTTATTTCTGTTTAACATATAAATTCTATAGAAGGCATAAGTGGGTTGATGAAGTAAATATATTGAATAAGAGCTCAATCCAATCATTGAAAGTAACCTTATACCTAAAAATTTTGAAAGGAATGAGTTTCTTGTATTCGAAAATATTATTAAAGATATCCCTGAAAGCGCAATTAATTTTGGTTCTATATCATTAATCCAACTATCGTCAAAATATAAAATTGGAAAAATTAAAAGCGGAAAACCTATTTTTTCTAAATGTTTTATAGAAATGTTGCTACCAAATATCATTACTAAAACACCAATCAGAAGCTCCCATGCTCTAAATTGAAGTTGATAAAATTTGTAGCTTTCTTGAATTAGAGTATTTATATAAATAGAAAACGTAGTTAAAAAGATTATTACTAATGTAAAATATTGTCTTAAATTTTTATATACCAAAACTGTCAGTAGAGGAAATAATATATAAAACTGTTCTTCAATAGCCAAACTCCATGAATGGATCAAAGGCATAACTTTTGTGGATTCCGATATATAAAAATCTAAGTTTTGAAAATGAAAATTTGAATAAAATAAGATTGTAGCTATTAGAGATTCCAAATACTCATTCATTGCTTTTGGGCTAAGTAAAAAGTAGGCAAATGGAATAGTTAAAGTTAAAACAAAAAATAAACCGGGAAATATTCTCTTGATTCTTCTTAAATAAAAACTCTTAAAAGAAAATTTATCTTCGTTTAATTCTGATAAAATGACGTTAGAAATTAAGTATCCAGAAATAACAAAAAAAACATCAACTCCGAGCCAACCACCTTTAAAAAACTCAATATCTGCGTGGTAAAACACTACAGACAGTACAGCAATAGCTCTAAGGCCATTAATATCTTCTCTAAAAGATATTCTTTTTATTTTTGAGATGTCAAATAATTTTAAAATTAAGTTCATTCAATAAAATATTAATATTTGTTTTTTAGAATATTCTACTTTGTGAGTAATTGGTTTACCTCAAATCCCATCTTTCCCATACAAAAGGAAAGTTGAATTTACGCTTATGAGTTTTTTTAAGCGATGAAACTATTTCTTTTCTGAGTAATTTTGCCCCATCTACAAAATTATGAAATTGTATTTGAAGGTGTTTAATTTTCTTAATATCACCATTTTCAATAATTTCTTTAAGAAGTTCGTATTCACTGCCTTCAATATTTATATACAATAAATCAATCTTATTAATCGATTCTTTTTCAATGTAATATGCAAATGACTTCATCTCTACGTAAGTATTAACTGCTCCTTCTTTTCTTGAGAACACACTTGAAGCTCCGCCTATGTTTGAAAGTCTTACTTGTTCATTTCTATCTAGTAATCCAAAATTATTTATGATAATTTTTGGTTTATTTTCAAACTTTTTATTTAAAATTTTACAATATTCTTCTAGAGGCTCAAATGCATGAACTGTACACTGGTGTTTGTTATAAATTTTTTCAGTAAAAACTCCTATATAAGCGCCAACATCAAAAACAATTGACTCTTGATTTAATTTGTAATTTAAAGAGAGGGTATTATCACCATTACGCAATGTCCAAAAAAATCTGCTACGTGTTTTGGTGTTGTAGAATATTCTTAATATTTCTCTCGTGTCTAAAAGAAATTTATGGAGTTTTTTATTTTTTTTAATTATATTCTTCATTACACAATCGCATTCTTTTTTAACAAGTAAAAGTTATTTATTTAGACTCATAAACCCTATTGATGGAGTTTCTTCAAACAGAATAACGAAAATATTTAAATCTTTAATATATTCAAGATCTCTTATTCTTTCTGAAGTTTTAAATGTTTCAATTATATCTAGTGTAAAATCTTGAATGTTTATTTCAATTTCATACATTACTCTACCATTTAATGTTGTCACAAAATAACTTTTTTCATTTGTAAGTAAATTTTTCTCAATATCTGAAACACCATGTGGACCGACTAAATGATAAGGGAAGTAGTGTAATGGCTCTTTAAATCCATAGTCTGAGTGAGAAAAATTTAATGGTGCAACATCTCCATAAAGATTATTATATTCTGTATCATAATGTTCTCCTTTTGATGAAATCGGCCAACCAAAGTTATCAAAGGAATTTTTATTTATCAAATTAATCTCATCACCCCCTTTTGGCCCATGTTCAGTTTCAATGAAATAATTATCTTCATATGCTGCAGTAAGTCCTTGAGGATTTCTGTGACCTTTTGAAATTATTGTTGCTTTAGAAGAATTTAAATCAATTTGTACAATCTTTCCAAAAAAAGAATCATCATCTTGAGCTTTTCCATAATTAAGAAAATCACCGATAGTTAACAAGATATTTTCATTATCTATAATGGCAAGCTTACCGCCAGCAGCATGACTATTAAATCTAGGATGGCTTCTTAATGTACATTCATCATATTCAAAAAGATTATCAAAAATTAACTCTACGTAATTTATTTCAGCAATTAATACCTCTACGTTTACACAGTCAGCACTCTTTTCGTTTACAAAACTTACTAAAATTTTATTGTTCAGGATAAGCAAATCTTTGACAGAGTCGTGGCTTAAAGCATATATATTGTTGTTTTGATTTATTTTTCCAAAATTTGTTTTTAAGTTTTGGAAATTTGGGCCATTTTCTAGCCCTTTTAAAGGCGAATAAAAAACCTCACCATTTCCTGAAATATAAAATAAATTAGATGTATCTCTTGAAATATATCCAATTGCCTTATTGCCGTAATTTTTAAATGAATATTCTTTACAGCATAATGTGTACTTCTGAATAAAGTATTTTGACCCCATATAAAAATTCCCTAGATAGGATGTACTAAATTTTTTTGATAAGTTAAGATACTCATCCACTTCTGATTTTATTAAGGTTTCGTCTCCAACAATTGAAGATTCTTCTGCAAGGTTATTCTGGTCATTATTTTCATTTTTATTTTCATTACTAAAGTTTTGTTGATTTAAATATGCGAACATTAAAAACAGCAATACAAAAGATACACTTAAATTAAAACTGGATTTTGTATATTTTGATAAAACAATTAAATTTATAAAAAAAAATATTAATGAAGTCACCAAAAATATCATCCTTGATATTCCAATTATTCTAAAAATTGTTAAATATATTGCAAATGAACCAATGTATATAAAAGTTCTATAAATGGCTTCATACAGTAACAGAATATTTTTATCGGAAATTCTTTTGAAGAGCCAATCTGCAAAAATGTATGTTGTAGAGATGAATATCGAGCTTATTAAAATTAAATATATGTAATCAATTTTTACTCTAAATAGTAAATCCAAGTCATTCTCTAGATTTGTAAGGTTTAAATATTTACTATTGATTAATAAAAAAACGTTCGAACAAAAAGTTAATAAAAATAAAGAAATAGAATCTGTTTTTGAAAAATTAATCAATTTCTTTTAAATCTTTTCTTGAATAATATAGCTTGGCCTTCTTTTTACTTCTAAAAATATATTTCCTACATATTTCCCAATAATACTCAAAGCAAAAAGCTGAATACCTGATAAAAAATAAATAGAAGAGAGTCCGAAATCCCATCCTAAAATAGTTGTTCCATATCTTACTTTGAAATAAAAGGCATATGCAGATATAACCAAACTCCCAAATGAAATTATAAATCCTAATATTGCAATAAAAGTAAGAGGTTTAGATGAAAACCCGAAAATTCCTTGTATTCCAAGAAAAAGTAATTTTCTATAAGTCATTTTAGGCTCACCATTTCTTCGCTTACTCTTTACAACTTCAATGCTGCCTATGTTAAACCCAACATATGCCCTAATTCCATTAAAGTATTTAATCTTTTCACCAAAATTATTTATCTCATTTACTACTTTTCTGTCCATCAGGGAAAAATGCCCTACATTAGCAGGGATGTTTATTTCACTTAAGTAGCTTTGTAATTTAAAAAATACACCTATATAAAACTTGCGTAAGAAATTCTCTTTTCTCTTGATTCTCTTTGCTAATACAATATCGAAACCGTCATACCATTCTTTTATTAAGTCTTTCAAATAAGAAGGATCATCTTGAAGATCACCATCCATAATAATAACCGCATCCCCGTTGCTATTTTGTAATCCAGCATCAATAGCCGCTTGATGTCCAAAGTTTCTTGATAACTTAATCCCTGTTATATTGTTATTTGAGCTAGAGAGCTTTGAAATTTTATCCCATGAACTATCTGACGAACCATCATCAATAAATATTATTCTAAAATCTTCCTCTAAATCATTGAGAACAGTACTAACTTCTTTTTGCAAAATGGGTATATTGTCTTCTTCATTAAAACATGGAACTATTATTTCAATCATTATTATAAATTGTAGTAACTTTTTCTCATATTCAACCTTATATTCTTAAGTTGAATATTAAAAATGTTAAAATCCAAATAGAATGTCTTATTTATTTAGTAAAAACAAATCAAACCTTATTTTCATTTTCATTTCTGTAATTATTGTAAGCAATTATTTACTAAGTAGCTCAAGTTTGAATATGTTTAATGGTGGTATTTTAGAGCAAGAAAATTGTAGTCAAAATATTAGCATTGTAGATAGGAATGATTTAGTAATGAAAAAAGACATTTACATTATTCCAGATTTTGAAAATATTATTTGTCTAGGCAAAGTTGTAAATGTAGAAAAAAACCCGGATGGTTCAAAGATTGTTTTTATTGGCTCTAATCCAAAAGTTATTACAATTCTTAAAATATTTCTTGTAATTTTATTGGCTTCTATTTTAATTTTAAAAAAAACTTTTTTAAAAACCATATCCTGGGTAGGTGTTTTCGGCTATTTGTTTTTGTATTTAATAGAATCACCTGAAGACAGTTTTTTTCAACATTTCTATGCGGATAGGTCTTACTTATTATTGTTTTTATTGTTAATAAATATTTTTAACAAAAATTTAAATCTCTTTTTAATTTCTTTGACCTACTTTGTATTTATTGATTACAACTATTTTGGTATTTACATACTTATAATATTTTTAATAAATAGTTTCGAATATCAGATCAAAGAACAACACATTATTTTTATGAAGATCGGATCATTTATTTTTCTTTTTTTAAGATATTTGTATGGCTTTTTTGAAAACTTAATTGAAAGTTGGGCGAGGTTATCGCAAGTTAACTACTTAGTTCCTGTAAGGTTTTGGGATATTCAATGGTTCTTTTCAAAGCTCAGTTGTAATTCTGATAGTAGTCTTTTATATCAATACAAATATTCTAATTTATATTTTGAATGCCCCACAGATTATTCGTATGGACCTCTTTCTGAGATTATTAAACTGAATTTAGATATATGGAATTATTCACTTATCTATACCCTAATTTCTTTTATCATACTTTATTCTATTTATTTTAAATTAATAAATTTTTATAAAAAAGAGAGTTTGTTCATCACAATTTTATTGTTTAGTCCACCAATGAATTTTTTACTAGATCGAGCAAACTTAGATTTAATAATAATGATTGGTTTACTTATTTTATTTCTTACAAACGTAAAAATTGGCAATTTTAAAGTTTTTATTTTATTCCTATTTTCTTCAGTTAAGCTTCATCCTATTGGAGCTATTGCAGGTGTTTGGCTATATGCAACAATACGCAGATCAAAAAAGTTGTTTACGGCATCGTCTTTTGGAATTATTTCTTTTGTAATAATTTATATTTATACATTGATAAATTTCAACTCACGAACAATTCCTCCAGCAAAAAGAGAGGACTTAGCATATGGATTTTTAATTGATGCATCTTATCTAGAAGAAATTACTGCTATGAGCAATACATTATTTTATTCAGCAATTATTTTTATTTTTACTTCATTTCTATATATAAAAACTAAAAGACAAATTTCGTCAGGGCTTATTTTGCTAAAAAATTATGAGATACAGTACTTTTGTTTTGTTGTTTGGTTTATTGTTACAAATTTTTATGAAAACTATGCGTATAGATATCCAATTTTTTATTTTTTATTTTTCTTAGTTTTCTTGGAAGGAGATAGGTATCTAAAATTTGCAATATTAGGAATGATTTCTTTACTTCCTATACCCGTAACCAATGAAGTTTTACAGGTTTTAATATTTACATTGCATAGATTGTGCCATTATTACTTTTTAATTCATATATCATCAAACTTATTTGCAAGACTAATTAGTGATAAAAATTTGAAACATAATGCGTTATCTAAAGATTGAGAGGAAGATTGGATAATCACAAACTAAACGCACACCTTGTTAATCAAATAGAAAGAAATGGTAATTTTTTCTGGTTGAACGTAAGATTTAATATTGTCTCATCAATAATTTCTAAATATAAATTAAATAATCTATTGGATGTTGGAGCTGGATCAGGCAAACTTGGTAAAGATATAAAAAAAAATAATTCAAAATTTGAATATTATTTTGATGAGCCTGATATTGATGCGAACAAACAATTAATAAAGGAATTTGGTCAAAAATATGAAGTAACCAAAAATAACATAAAATTTGAATCAATTACCCTTTTAGATGTATTAGAGCATGTAGAAAACCCTAATAAGTTACTTGAAGACTGTTTTTTTAAACTTCAAAAAAGCGGTATTTTGATAATTTCTGTACCAGCTTATCAATTTTTATGGTCAAACTGGGATGTGCTTTTGGGACATTATAAAAGATATACGGTAAAGTCAATGTCCGAATTATTAGACAACTTTAATGTTGAAATACTTGAAAAGAACTACTTATTTCCAGAGCTAGTGCTTCCAGCTTTTCTTCGAAAAATTTCTAAAACTAAAAGTGAAAAATTTCCTAAGATACCAAATTTCCTTAATCAGGTTCTTTATTTCTTTTCTCTAGCAATCTCCAAATTTAGAAAAGTAATTCCATTTGGTTTAAGTGTATTTTTTGTAGTCAAAAAATTAGGCGATTGAAAAATCAATCTGTATTACGAATATTTTTCCTCTGAATAGTAAACGAAATTTATAATCAGCTTCCTAAGACGTTTTATTATTAGGCAAGTTATAATTACGCATTATGAAGAAAAAATTGTTAATTACTGGCGGGAGTGGATTTCTTGGAAAAAATTTAGCAAATGAATTAAAAAAAGATTATGAAGTGATTCTTACCTCCAGAAATCAAAAACAACTTCAACTTGCAGCAAAACTATTAAATGTTGAAAGTGCACCATCTGATATATCAAACTTTTATTCAATTGATGAAATTGTTAAAAAATTTAAACCAGATACTGTAGTTCATGCAGCAGCTACAAAGTTCGTGAATATATCTGAAGAGTTTCCAAATGAGTGTATTGATACAAATATAATTGGTAGTCAAAATATTTTAAGATCTTCAATTCAAAATAATGTGGGGAATGTTTTAGGTATATCTACAGATAAAGCAGCTGCACCAATAGCCAATATATATGGACTATCAAAATCGGTAATGGAAAAACTATTTACTTCTATGGACGATCTAAATTCAACGAGATTTTCTTGTGTTAGATATGGAAACGTAACATGGAGTACAGGATCAGTATTTCCAATTTGGCACAATATGGCAACTAATGAAACTGTAATTAAATCAACAGGGCCAACAATGAGTAGATTTTTCTTTTCAATAACTGATGCTGTTAACTTAGTCAAGACTTCCCTTGAAAACTTTGAAATAGTTAGCGGAAAAATTTTATCCTACCCTATGAAAGGTGTCAAAATTGAAAGAATTTTAGAAGAGTTCTGTGAAATATATAAAACAAAATGGAAAGCTGTCGAATCTAGAAAAGGCGACAGGCCATATGAACTCTTAATCTCTGAAACTGAGTCAAGCTACACAAAGGAAATTGAAATACAAAATAAGAAGTATTTCCTTCTGGATGAAAAAGAAAGAGGAGAGTCTAAAGACCTCAAACAAGCATATTCATCAATTAGCTGTGAGCAGTTAAATACTGAAGAGATACGAAAATTAATTCTTGAAAGACCACAAAAAGAATTTCTTTAATGGCTGTTAAAGCTGTAATTCTTGCTGCTGGGAAAGGTGTTCGAATGCTTCCTTTGACAGAATCAATTCCTAAACCATTACTACCATCATTAAATAACTCCTTGCTGTTAAATCAGATTAACTTTTTAAGATCAATGACTGACGACATTACAATAACTATTGGTTATAAAAAAGAACTAATGCTTCATGCATTAAAAATGTATTCAATAAATCAATATATCTATGGTAAAAACAAAGAAAATGCATTTTGGATTAACTCGAACAAGTTTAAAGATTACTCTGGCCCCTTAATAGTTTGTACCTGCGATAATATGCTTTACATAAATTTAGAAAAATTGATTGAAGAATATTATGATAATGGTGAAAAAAATCTTTTAGTAGGGATTAAAAAATATGCTGAAGAAGCGGACAAAGTTGAATTAGAAAATCAAGAAGTTATTAAAATTGGAAAAAATTTAAAATCAAATATTATTTTGTCCGGTATTCAAGTACTCAATATCCACGAAATACAAAAATACAATTTAAACTTTTCAAATTTTCAAAACCTTTGGGCTCACTTAATAAGAGAACGTAAGCTAATATTATCAAAATTACAAACGGATTCATGGTTTGCTGTTGACACCGTTGATGAATTAAATAATTACTTCAATTTATGAACAATATTAATGCTTATTTAGTTGGGTACAAAGACTCTAAGAAAATAATATCTGCGTCCGCATATTTAATTAGTAAATATTTACCTCGTAGCATAAATACTACATTTTTGAATTATGGAAATTTTAAAGGTGAAATTTTTAGTAGTAGCTACTTAATGCTTTCGTATTTCAGATATGGGGGTGTTAATAGTTGGGCTAATAATTTGGTCAAATTTTTTAAAAACTTAGATGAAGAAATATTAATTTTTTGTCTTGATGATTATCTATTAACAAAGAAATTAAATGAAGATATGTTAAAAAAAATTATTCAGAAAATGACTAACTCATCAAATATTGCAAATGCACAATTAAGCATAACTACCAATCAGTTAAACAAGAACTATACACTTGATGACGATGGCTTTAATTACCTTAACCCTGATGCAATGTATTCAGCAATCACTCAGTGGTCTATTTGGAAAAAAGATACATTAATTACATTATTGGAAAATATAAAGAGTCCATGGGAGTTTGAACTCAAGGGTTCAAAAATTCTTAATAATCTAAATTTAAAAACATTAATTTCTGATCCGCCAATTTTGATTTATCCTGATGGTTCCTCTTTATCAGGCAGGAATAAAGGAAAAATATCAGTTTTAGGCAATCAGATTAAAGACATAGATAGTTTAATAAAAATGGGTCATCTCAAAAAAGAAGATTTGATATTAGGACAATTTCACAATCAATGTATTCCTTATGACGAAAAAATATATAATCTAAACTACTTATTGAATAAATTTGAATTTGATGAAACCGAAAAGAAGTATATAACTTATATATTTAATTTTTGTTTAGGTCAGACATAACCTTGATAAGATTAAATTATTAAGTTTTTTATTATAAAACAATATTATTAACAATTATGATTTTGATATTTTTGTTGAGTCTTTATAAAAATTAAATATATTATTAGTTTTTATAAAATTTATAGTTTGTCCAATTAAGAAAATAATTACTAGATTAAATGTAATTTGATTTACAAATAAAACTAGGCTTGAAAAATAGAAATCTAGTGGATTCGTATTTTTTAATTCAAGAGTATAGAAATTGGAGACACATGTTGATAAAAATAATAGTGAAATAATTTCGAAGCTTTTTAAATTATAATTTTTAATAATAAGGATTAAGCCTATAGAAAAGATTGAAATTCTAAAATCAAAGTTGTAATACATACTTATGAAGATAAAACACAAAGAAAAAGATATTTCTAAGAGCCATTCACTGGAGGAAAAAATATTAGATGTAAAATTGGTTTTTATAAATTTTATATATATTAGAAGGCAAACTAATAATGTAGCAAAATAAAGTAAATAACCAAAACCCCCAAAAAAATTAGAGTAGTTTGACAAATCTGTAAGCACTCCAAACGTCCAACTGATTCCTGTTGGTTCTGCAATTACTCCTGTTTGTAGATCTAGATAAAAATAAAAAATATAAATTATAATATTCACCACTGCTAAAACCATTACTTTTAAAAATGACTTAAGTTCTTTATTTAAATATTCATAAATAGCGATACCAATGAAGAAAATTATGGGGAAAATCTTAACTAGGGTCAACAATGTTATGATGAACAGAGCTAAATTTTTACTACCCTTGGAGTATTTAGTTAATGCAAAGTAACCAAAAATTATGACAAATATATCAAAATTCATCCTTTCAATTAAAAAAGCTGTTGGAGGAGAAATATATACAAAAAAGATAAG
>MDSZ01118833.1_pt1 | contig 11678 bp, 27 predicted proteins | sample 811201 | NCBI WGS metagenome assembly MDSZ01 (sample SAMN05326647, study PRJNA326480) | marine metagenome | isolation source: seawater | place: Indian Ocean: North | collected 2010 | reverse complement strand
GTTGGATATTTATAGTATAAGCGTACATGGGAATAAAAATGAAAATAACAAGAAGACAAATAAGAAAACTAATAACTGAAATGATGCACAATTCAGTGGAGCCTGATGTAGCTGATCATTTTAGAATAGACAGTAAATCTAACTACGGGGAAGAATACGAAAAGTACGGTAGAAAAGCCATGATTTTTAAAGTGAGCCCGGATGACGCAGCAGTAATTCAGAATAAAGGTGGCGACTTAGATATTGCAATCGATGATTATGTTTATGAACATATTATGAAAATAGCCAAACAAAGAGGCCTCGGCAGCAATCTAAATTATTCATACTTCTTGTCGGGCAGAGATCTTAAGGCCGTTGAAGTTTTGGGAGACAAGCTTTGAAAGTAACGAAAAAACAACTAATAAGAATAATCAGCGAAGCCCTAGGGCCGCAGTATGACCGGTCAGGCAAACTTAAGTCGACTGTTGTATCTCCGAACATGACAAAGAGGTCCTTGCCTCACAGTTATCAAGCACCAAACACAAGGCGATCACCTGAAGAATATTTGGACCCGGAAGAAAGCCAAGATGTTTTTAATAAAATCAGAAGTCTTCGCTACACAGGAAATCCAGAAGATTCAGCGATGGCTGACGAACTAGCACTTGCTATGGGATCTGAAGCACCTGAAACTGGATTTTTTGACATGTCAAAAAGTTTCTCAGATGAAATGCAAACTAGAGCTCGGGTCGAAGATCGCGACGAGGATGGCGAAATTGGTTACGAATCTATTTTAGACTTGGCACCTGATGATAATATTGATTTTAGAATGCTGTTTGGTAGTGTCTGGGACAAAGATATGAACTCTCAACTGTATAAGCTTATAGACGGTTTACACGGAGTTGATATTAAACGTGTCATTATGCACCTAGAACGATATCTAGGTCTACCCGGGTATGCAAAAGATAGGCAAAGAGTAGGTATGGATATTCTTCAAAAGGTTGATGATACAATTAGTAGTTTAAAAAATGATTATAAGAAAAAAGCCAGTGAAATATTCGGAGACAGAACATGAGGATTACGAGGAGACAGCTCAGGTTAATTATTGAATCTACTCTAAATGATTTAGAAAAAGCAAATAAAGCTGCCTTAAGGGAATTTAATTTACCAGAAGATCATCCGATCGGCGAGTTAAAAGACGGTATTTTGGTCTTACACCAGGAAGTCCAATCTACTGTTACGAATGCAAGTCAGTTTGCAAAATACGATGCCGAAGACATGAATTTAAAATCACAGTTCTTTAGAGCAAAAAAGTATTTTTACCCAGACCCCGTCGATGCAAAACACATTTATTTTAAAATAGAGGCGTAGTCACATGAGAATTACCAAAAGACAACTTAAAACTTTAATAGAGTCTATGCTCTTGGAGTCAGACAAGTGGTACTCTAAAACTGAAGATACTGAGTATGGTGAAGCTGCAAAGCAAACATTTAAAGTTCCGGGTAAATCAATTGAGATTTATGTATTTCCTGACGAGTCAGGTCAGCAACCAGAAGAATTCAAAACACCTGACGGACCCAAGTATTACTATGGTAAGGGTGACAAAATGGTAGAAGCTGAAACACAGACAGATCAAGACAGAACTTTTATTTACCACCCAGAAAATAAACCAAACCAATTAATGAAAGAAGCATATGACGACCTAGGGTACGTTAATAAAGGTATTGTAAGTGCTGCTATGGGAACAATGAAAAAAGCTGGAAAACAGGAACATGCAGCAGAAATAATGGATTTGATAAACGCTGAGGATGTTTCTAAAGATGAGTTTAATACTCTGTACGACGATGAAGAAATCCGTGAAAAAGCGTTAACTTATAGCGAGAACGGCTACCAAGATGCTGATTTTGAAGAATTAATTAGTGTTATCAAAGACAGAGTAAGCGACTAAATAATTAAAAATATAAACTATTTTGTATTTATGTTTTTAACAGATTATGATTACTATAAAGAAGTGTAATTGAAAAGATATCATAGAAAATTTCCTTTAGGAAGCTTGGTTGAAATATCACCTGGCTTCTGGTGGGATGACAGCAGTGATGAAGTTTCTTATGGTCTTGTTGTTGATCATGATAGAAACTTCTTGCATGTGTTGGTTGGTTGCAGGATAAGAAAGTTTAATAAAACAGAATTGACCAACTTAAAAAGCCTCCAGAGGCCCTATGTTAAGTTCTGGGCGCAAGATGTCTTGCGCCCCGAGCGCGCGCGTGCAACACATAAATAAACTGTATATAATAAAAACATAAAGGAGGTAAATATGAGAACAGCAGGATTAATTGCTTTGTGGCTAGCAGTAAAAGTTACGAAAGAAAAGCTAAGAAAAAAAGAAATCATTAAGTAAAGGGCGCAAGACATCTTGCGCCACGCGTACGCGAAGACTCACCAATATAAAAACAATCAACCGGGGATAAAGCATGTCCTACACAAATCTATCCAAAAAAGCTAGAAAATCTGTCTTAATTCAAGCAAAAAGACAAAGAGCAAAAAATCTTTTTGACTTCGCCGAAGACAATCGACCGATCCCGCTGGGTACAACTTTTAAGTCGCTGTATGTACAGTTAAACGATGAGCTATTCAACTCTGAACTTCCAGATATCGAAGTTGCAGGCAACAACAGGCTTCGAAGAAAATTGGGGAAAGCCTTTTATCGCGTGGATGCCGGAGGAGTTTTGGTTCCAACTAGAATTGAGATGCGCACAAATCACCGGTGGACGGATCGATTTAAAAAGAAAGTAATGATTCATGAAATGTGTCATGTTTGGGCATATCATTTTCATAATGAAGCAGGTCATGGTAAGATGTTTTGGAAGAAGATGGCAGAACTAGGTTATCCTAAGTTTCACAACTGGCCTAACTCGGAGCATTGGGAGAGAGACATATATTGCTAGTGCTGGGTTTTTACTAATCGGTACTTCTTTATTTTTTAACTCAACATCTGAAGACATAAAGGAGAAAATATGGAAATAAAATGCACAGATCTTAAGCCGCTTTCTGAGTACGTTGCTGAAATGGAAGACTGGGAGTTGGTTGAATACGTCAGTCGATATGAAGTCACCAGTAAGTGGTCAAAGAATGGTGCGACAGAGGCAAAGATTGCAGCTGTCTTGAATGAATGGCGCACTAGGTACCCTGATGAAGAAGTTCCAATAATTGAGTGTGTACCACCTCTAGACATATTGACAGTGCCACCAGGAGAATTTAAGCTACCATGAGTAAAAATCACTATGTCTATATTGTAGAGTGTGCAGACGGAACTTACTATACGGGATACACGACTAGTCTTGAGAGAAGGTTAAATGAGCATAACTACAGTGCTAGCCGTTGCGCAAAGTACACTAGGTCTAGAAGACCCGTGAGACTTAGATATTACGAAGAATACAAGACAGTAAGTGAGGCACTTCGAAGAGAGCACCAGATTAAGAAAATGTCTAGAAAGAAAAAAATAGAGCTTATCGAGAAAAAAATGTAACAGCATTGAAAACAAGATATAATAAAATAAAAAGGAGGTTAAATGGAGATAAACATAAACAGTTCAGACTTTTACTATCAAGAAATATCTGAACCCCTAACTGACCAAGTGTTGGACCTAATTAAGAGTAACTGTAAGGAGTTTTTTGATTACTTTAGTTGGGTTTACAATCATCCCATTGATAACGAAGGACGCCCAGTAGGATTCAAACTAAAAGTTGTCAGAAGCGAAAGTCAAATTTTACGTGGTTATGATATATGGGGCTCAGCAGGTTTTGATGAATGTGCTGAGCTTTCTATCTGGATAACAATTGTTATTCCTCCGAGAGTATGGCAAAAAAATATTGTGATAGATAGAGCTGAGCTTTTAGGTACAATATCACACGAACTTCATCACATCGCGCAAAGCCTTCAAAATCTCGATCTAGAAAACAAAGAAAGCGGAAAGCTAAAATACTTTTTAGATCCCTGTGAAATCGAAGCTTTTCACATCGGTGTCAGGGCACAAAGTAAATTATCAGGTATCGCTTTTAGTTCTCTTGCGAAGAAGTACTTGACTCTAGCAGCACCAGGTCTCGAGAGGCAGTGCATTGATCGAGTCGTTGATGCCTGGCGTACTACTGAGTTTCCTTTGTTTCAAAACGTCGCTGGGAGGTGCTAAATGTTTGTTGTTGACATTGATTCTTTAGAATACAAGAGTAATCCTCCGGGTGAAAAAGCGAAAAGAAAAATAGGGAATGTGATAGAAACCGGTAGGCCAATAGAAGTTTTCAACAATAAGGCACGACCTGACGTAATAACAAGTTGGATATACTATGATAACTTTTCTTACGTAATTCTCTCAAACGACAGAAAAAAAGTTTTAGGATACAGGTTTAATCTATCTAAAAAAATCAAGAGAGAAGTCACGAAACCACTAAAGATAGAACAACACTGTTTTGACCAGATTAGTCAAAGAAAGATATCAATTGCGTCAATGATAGAATGTATGAAACGAGGCATATCTATAAATCAGTGGCATGTAGATAGAAAGGGAAAGCTCTATCAAAATAGATCTTTTCTTTTTGAAGACATGAGAGTTGTCATATCAATTTTTGATGATCACCTTAGGGTAAAAACAGCATATAGAATGACAGACGTACACGATGCAAATCTGATTGACAAGCTTAAGAAAAGAGAAGAAGAAGCTCGACACGACTACGCAATTGTAAACTTAGATAAGCTGTACAGATCACCGATCTTAGCAGGTAGTAGCGATTACTGCAACCTGCAGAGCAATAATCTAACGAGACGGGATCACTATAGGGCTTCTTGGGAGCTTTTAGGTAACACACTAGGCATATACGGGCATGTCACGTATGATGAAGATCTTTATCCGGAAAAGTCTAACACACTACTTAATGTTAATCAAAAAATTGTAGAGTCGGCAATTGTTTGTTCTTCTCTTCCAAAGTATAAAGATAAATCTTTTTCGCAAAAAGATTTTGATCCAAGTGCTGAGTACGCTCTTGTCTTCTTATTTGAACAAAAGGCAGAAATGAAGAAGCTTAAAAAAGTTTATGGGTTGGGAATGTCTGCAAAGCTTACATATTCAGATCAAAAGACAAACCCAAAAACTAACAAACAGATCTTTATTGCAGGCGCGTCGTTAACTGAGTCAAGCGGGTTTGAGTGGATAAGAGATACCAATAGACAGAAGTCGCATGATGAAAGGTGTATATATTATGAGCCAATTGCGTGCAACACATAATTTCTTTGTATATAATAAAAACACCATAACAAAAGGAGTTAAAAATGGAAAAAATACTTAGTTGCACACTGTCAGATCTAATTGAAAATGGTTATGTTACTGAACAACAAATAAGAGCACTTATTGCTAAAAATGAAAAGAGCAAGAAAAGATCTGAAAAAATAGCACGCGCACTAATAGTTAAGAAAAACGTCACTTCAAAGCTTGAGGAATTGCTAGTTAATCCTGGTGCAACTGTAAAGCATAGAACAGTTTGGGAAGCGATTGGACGCGACTTGTATACTCGAGACGAAGTCTTGCAAGCATTAAGATCTCTTCGATCTGAAGGTATACTTCAAAACATCAGAACTTCTAACAATAACTTTCAAGTCTTTTGGGCATATGTAGCCCAACCTGAAAGTCCAACTTTTTCTACACTTGATTCTGTCATAGGAGATAATAAATGAGCTTCACTATTCTTGGAATGACATCGCTGATGTTATACAGTAGTTGGAATGTTTGGGTTCTGTCTAACCGATCCAAAAAATCTATGTCTGGCGCTCGCTTCCTTTTAGGGTTGGCATACAGTTTGATTATGATTGTCCTTCTAATGTTTAACACAGTTGCTTTTTTAGCCATGACAATATTGTCAATATTAGCTTATTTACTATTTGGTGGATTCATGGAAGTTTTCCACCCGGAAAGGAGTGTCGCACGATTGACAAGTACAAATCCACTTCAGAACTACTGGACTTTCGCTTCAGTTGATTCTGCAGTTGCACTTACTAGTTTGACTATTATGGTCTGCGGAGGATTATCGTAATGGCAGAAATCATAGACTTGACAAAGTACATTAAGAAAAGAGAAGAAAGAGAGTTAGACGAGCTTTCTGCTAGGCTGGCAAATCTAATCAGTGACCTTGGTTTAGAAGAACAGTATGAAATGTACATGGCAAACACAGAAGATTACGTTTACGGTACACCATACATATTTACTATGATGCCTCCACCCTCGAGTGACACACAAAAAGTAGAAACTTTATCTGACGTCACCGATGTTTTGACGACTCTAGTCCTGCAACTGGATGGAATGGGATACTCGAAGTGGGCAAATCAAATTAGTGATGTCGTGGGTGAAATGTTTGTTTCAGGAACTTTTAAGTAGCATGAAGCCCGGAGATCTCTGCTTTGTTGAATTCCCCATCGTTGCTAACGGTCTTGATGTTTCAGACGTCTCAACATTTGCTTATCATCTTTACCCAGGTGAAGTTTTTCTGCTTTTAAGCATACAGGAAGTACCCGAAAATGGAGTTTTAGAAGTCGAAATAATGTACAAAAACCTCAAATTGTGGTTTAACATTCATCAAGGTTGCGATAATATAAGTAACGTGAGAAGGGCCGAGTCATATGACATACCCTTCGTGACTTTCAAAGAGGCTGAGCCAGGATCAAACTCTTCCTCCTTGGTTGAATACATTACCCCCCACACTAAGTAAACCAAGGGCTTCTTCTCACATTTTTTCTTTTGGATATAGAATGGATTACATCAAAATAAGTAAAATCTATCAACTAAATCAGAAAACAAAAGACAACACCTACTTGTCGCCTGCATCAAACTTTGATGGGTTTATACAGGGTGAGCTAACATTTGTGAGGGTAGCTGACGGGAATTCTTGTACAATTTGGCGTTCAATGGATGGAAAGCTATACAATCTAACTGAAGATCAGATAGCTAAATTTGTTTGTGTGGGTTCGTGTAACACTAATTGACGCCTATTATAATAAACCTACAACAAAAGGAGTTTATTATGTCAATCAGGATTTTTGAAGTAGGTGGTTCAATCCGTGATGAATTATTAGGTATTGATAATCCGCCAGATAGAGACTTTTGTGCCGAAGCACCTTCTTGGGAATCGCTGGTCGAATGGTGTCACAAAAACTTTAAAAGGGTGTTTCTAATAACTCCGGAGTTTTTTACTGTTCGAGGTATGCTAAACACAGGGGAAGCCGTCGATATTGTTATGTGCCGCAAAGATGGGCCCAGTTCTGACGGCAGGCGCCCTGACACAGTAGAGGCAGGAACGCTTCTTGAAGATTTGGCCCGCCGTGATTTTACAATCAATGCTATGGCACGAGAAGTCGATCCTGAGACACTAGAACCGATTGGTGACATTATCGACCCCTTCAACGGCCGTCGAGACTTACAAGAACACTCCCTGAGATGTGTCGGGGATACCAGCGTAAGGCTTGAAGAAGATGGGCTCCGTGTTCTCCGCGCGGTTCGATTTTGTGTGACTAAGCGTCTTGGGCCATCGCCTGCACTTAACAGTGCACTTCGCAATCCAAGGACTTGGCTGTTTATGAAAGAAACAGTAAGTATTGAGAGGATCAGGGAAGAGCTTCACAAAATGCTTAAAGACGATACAGTAACAGCGCTCAGGTTTCTTACTAGTCACTGTTGCTCGATGGCTGCAATCGATGTGCTTTTCGGTCATGACTCTGACATCTGGCTTAAACCCACACTGGAAAGGAGATAATATGAGAAGAATTATAGTAAACAATAAATCCGGGCGCGAGATGTCTCGCGCTACGCGCGTACGCGCGCGGGGAACCACCACAGCACGTGCAAAGAAAATTGCAAAGCTAGGGAGGGTCGGCATGTTTGAATTCTCTTTTACGCTGATAAAAGACAAGAAGCACCCAGGTGACACATCAAGGGTAATAAAGGAAACGCTGATTAAGACTGATAGTTACGACGACGCTGTTCTTTATGCACACCACAATACTCCTGCAGGCCATCAAGGCCTAATAGATGGACTAACAGTAGTTGTAAAGTAGAGAAAGACAAAAGTGTGTAACTGGCAAAAAAACTATTTATAATATAATCACAACCCATAAAAAGGAGAATAATATGGCTAGTGGACAATTTGCAGAACCAATCTATGACTTGCTTAACGAGCTTGGAGGCCCAGAAGCAGCTTCCAATCTTGTGCTTCAAGAACTAATAAAATACTTGTCCGGACATCTGATAGAGGAGTTTGTCGAAGACTTTCGTTGCAATCACGACATGAATGAGAATATTGTTCAGACACATTTTGATCCGGGTATTGAGGCACCAACTGAGGATATGGAAACGCAACCACCAGTTGGGTCAAGTAGCTTCTTTAGTTCTAAAATACCTGAGTGCTAGAATGAAAGATCCAACTGTGATGGAAGACGCAATAGATGCGATGTGGATCGTACTTTCAACAATTTTTGTCGGTGCGATAATTGGGTTGATTTTTCATCATTGGCCAATGCCTGTAAATGAATCAGTTTTTATACCAACAAATGAAAAGGAGAAATAATGGAAGCTTTAAGCACATATACAACGTTGCAAGAGATTGCAGACCGTGCCGCCGGAGGCTATGAAAAAGATATCGACGGAGAGCCTGAAAGATATGCTTCTCAAGTAGTAGATCTGTATCGGTCTGAAGATGCTCCTGAGCCAATCAAAAGCAATGTTTACTTCAGACATCTACTCGAGTGTTATCCTGGAACTATCAGAAGCGAAGTTGTCAAGATCATAGAACGAAGCCAGTTCGGGGGTTAACTTAGTGTCTAAAGAAAAACTACTTATAGAGCCTGAAAAGCTCAGGACTTTTCCTGACTCTTTCTTAGAATACTTTCTTTCACAGGAAGAAGTCAGTGAAGTTACAAAAGTTTTGATCCGAGAAGTTATCAAGAAAAGAAAAATTAGGTCGAACGTCTAGCGCGTGCAACCTGAAAAACAACCTAATATAATAAAACCACACAACAAAAGGAGTAAATAATGGAAAACATCATCATCGAAACTGGAATGACACGGTACAATCTTCTTTACAGCGAGTATGAAGACGTACATTACGGTTCAACCATGTGCTGCTTCGTCTGGCTCAACAGAGGCAGAGGCGATCCAGCTCTAGCTTGGAACAAAGGAGACAATCTTTACGCTAGCTATGTTCTAGAAAAAACAGACATTAACAGCGCAGATCTAACAGGTATCTTGTCTGCACTTAAGAAGAAGTTCCCGGGTTCTGTTGGAGAAATGATGGGATTTGACGATGACTATGTGTATCAAGGAGAATAAGATGAACGTTCCAAACTGCGACGTACGAGATGCTTATCGCCGAGCTATTGCTAAGGTATGGGGTCTAAAGCAAAAAGACATTAAACGCGACATTCATATTGGATCTCGCGCCCCGGGACAGTGGTCACCTCGAAGTACTGTAGAGATTTATTGTGAAGGACACATTCCAAACGCAACTGATGTCTTTTATTCGGAGTTCGGTACATTCTATCACTCAGAAAACTGGGTGAAGATTGATGATATGGCAAATCAGTTCATTCAAAAGAAGCACCCGGGTGCACAGAAGTTTTATCATGAGCCATACAACAGTGCTGTTGTCACTGTCTGGCCGGTTTAAAAGGAGAAAAAATGAGTATCAAAGTAGTGTATAATGCCCGTTATGGAGGCTTCAGTATTAGTCGAGCTTGCGCCCAGAGAATGGCTGAATTGGGTAGTGAAGAAGCAGCTGCACTAATCGCTGAGTCGGAGGAGTCGGAACAATTTCATGGTTATCTTTACGAAACGCCGAGGCACGATCCGATACTGGTTCAAGCTGTTGAAGAGCTCGGTGAGGCAGCAGGAGGGAAACTGGCATCACTGGGAGTCCATGAACTTACCGGTCGAAAGTACATTATAGATGAGTACGACGGATCAGAGTCAGTTGTTGAACCTCAAGATATTGTTTGGACGCTGGTAGACTAAAACGTGCAACACAAAACACAATAAAGTATAATATTATCACAACCAACAAAGGAGAATATCATGGCTTGTGGCGAATTTGCAGAACCGATATATAAACTAATCACTGACTTGGGTGATACTGAAGAAGCGAGAGAGCTAGTTTTTAATAACTTGGTAAAGTATCTACACGGCGAAGAAATAGAAAGGTTTGTCGAAAGTTTTAGGCAAGACTATGACTTGGACGAGAGTATCGTACAAACTCATTTCGATCCGGAAGTCGACGCGCCAACTGAGGATATGGAAGTCGAGTCAGATTTTTTTAGTTCTAAAATACCTGAATGCTAGGAGGTCGATATGTACAAACCAATAGCAAAGCAACTAAACTTAGATGAAAGACAGACACACCAGTTAAAAGTGCAACTTGAAAGTCAGAGTTGGCTGTACTCAGATTCAACTTTGAAGCGAGCATTAGCATGTTACGGATATACGATTGGCATACACTTGCTGTTAACATTGCCTTTTTTAGTGATAAGTCTCGTACTATCATCGGCAAGACTATGAATGATCATGATGTAAACAGTTTATGGGAAGCACTAATCATGATCGGGTTCTGTGTTCTTACCGGTTTTGCTATCGGATCAGTGTTTCATTTCTGGCCCATGCCAGTCAACGAATCAGTACTAATAAAAAACAAATAGAGGAAAAAATGGAAGCCTTCAGTACATACAAAACACTTCAGACAATAGCTTCGATTGCAGCGTCTGATTATAATCGATCAACAACGCCCGAAGATTATGCACAAAAAGTGATTCAAAAATATCGATCAGACGATGCTCCTGAAAAAATCAAAAAGAATCAATACTATCGATACTTGCTTGATCGATACTCGAGCACAGTCATCAATGAAGTCGTCAGGATAATTGAAAATATCTCACATTAGTCAAATACGTGCAACACAAAAAATAACCACATATAATATAAACACAACCAACAAGGAGATATTATGACTCTATCATTATCAGATATCAGACAAAAATTAGTACTGGCATGTCAAGCCGAGTATGATCGAAGAATATCGAACGGTGTACACCCATACGCAATTGCATCATACGACTTCAACAGCACTTTCGATAACGAGCTAGAAAAATATATCGATGTTTCCAACTGGAAAGCAGGTGATTGGCGAAAGCTTATGAGAGCATTACCAGAAGATCCGGATGCATCAAACTCAGAAGGTCAGTGGGCTGTTAGTGCAATATGTAATAGTGCTCAAGCCTGGGCGACACCTGGGTTTGCTGAGGCATATATCTATCATTCAATACACGGAAGTTAGAATGAAAGAGGGCGATTTAGTCAGAAATAAAGCAACAAACGAACTCGGGTTAGTTGAATGGGTACATAATCAGAGTTCGTGGTGGCATCGAAAAAAGGGATTGACAGCAATTGCAGTTTTGATAACAACGACAGGTAAGACTGTCTGGTGGCAGGTTAAAGAAATAGAAGTCATCTCGTGCTAAGATGGTTTCCACCCGAGCATACCCGTGTAACACACAAAAAAACTAAATATAATATAAACACATAATCAAAAAGGAGTACATTATGTCAACATCATTTACCTTGCTTTCCGATACACGTGAAGACCACTGCATTGCACTTCGATTTTGGGGCGGTGAGCTTCATG
>MDSZ01010801.1_pt1 | contig 11678 bp, 11 predicted proteins | sample 811201 | NCBI WGS metagenome assembly MDSZ01 (sample SAMN05326647, study PRJNA326480) | marine metagenome | isolation source: seawater | place: Indian Ocean: North | collected 2010 | reverse complement strand
CCATACGAATCAATTTGATTATGAATCGATGCTTTGTTATTTACAAGTAAATTATAATGAAAGATTTTATACTTTTTCTTGATTTAATCAGGATTAGAAAGCCGATAGGTATAATGCTACTATTCTGGCCTTGCCTGTGGGGATTAACATTAGCTTATGATTTCAGTGATAATAAATTAAAATATATAATTTATGCAACTTACTTTTTTCTAGGTTCGATAATCATGAGATCTGCGGGATGCATTGTAAACGATATTCTTGATAGAAAATATGACATTCTAGTAGATAGAACTAAAAATAGACCAATAGCATCTGGAAAAATATCAATTAGTTTAGGACTAATGTATGTGTCAATTTTATGCTTAACAGCTTTCTTAATTTTAATTCAGTTTAATTTAACAACAATATTATTGGGTCTTGCATCTATGCCATTTGCTTTTAGTTATCCATTAATGAAAAGATATACATATTGGCCACAATTATTTTTGGGATTTACTTTTAATTATGGGCTTATAATGGCTTGGTATTCAATAAAACCTGAATTTAATTACATCCCAATTATTTTTTATTGTGGAGCCATATTTTGGACATTAGCTTACGACACAATATATGGGTTTCAAGATATCAAGGATGACGAAATAATAGGAGTGAAATCAACATCGATTAAATTTAAAACAAATCCTAAATTATTTATTTTTGTATGTTATTTAATCTTTATTTTATTTCAAATTATCACAGGAGTATTAATGGAATTTGAATATTATTATTTCATTGGAATTATTGTTATAGCGTTTCATTTATTTATTTCTCAAACCTTGAAATTAGATATTTCGAATACAAATATGTGTTTGGAAAAATTTAAAAGTAATAATTTTTTGGGTCTTTTAGTTTTTATAAATATATTATTAAATAAAATTTACATATAATGACAAACACACAAATTTTAAAAAGACTATTTAATGAATATACTAAAAAATACATATTCCAAATTTTTTTAGCATTCATTTTTACTATAGTCTTAGCTGCTAGCACCTCATCGATTGCATGGTTGCTAGATCCAGCTGTTGAGAAACTTTTTATTCAAAAAAATCAGAGTCTAATGTTGTTAATTCCTTTAGGTATTATTGTTGCTTTTGCCGCAAAAGGATTTTCTTTGTATTTAGCAAAAGCTTTAATGATAGGCGTTGGGGAAGAGGTAAGAAAATCAATACAAGTGGATATGATGAATAACTTAATTAAGGCCGACACAGAAACAATTGAAAAAAATCATTCTGGTAAAATAATAACCAATTTAATCAATGACGTGAATTTTATGACAAATCTTGTTAGTGTTGGGATTTTAAATTTATTTAAAGACTCGCTTACATTACTCGGATTATTGATTGTAATGTTTTATCAAAATTGGAAATTATCATTAATAGCTATTGTAATGATACCTTTTGCAAGTTTTTTTGCTCGGTTTTTAGGTAAACGAGTTAGCAAATTAACAGTTCAAGCTATGGATACGGCTGGAATTTTAAACACGCGTCTCATGGAAATTTTTAGAAATCACAAATTAATTAAAATTTTTCAAAAAGAAACTTATGAAACTTCAAGAGCAAATAATGCATTGGAACAACTAAAAAATAAGGGTAAAAAGTTAGCAATTGTCTATGCGAGGTCATCACCAATTATGGAATTTTTGACCGGAATTATGATTGCAATATTAATCTATTACTCCGGAAGTCTAATAATGAGTGGTGAAATAGCCGTTAATAATTTTTTTTCATTTTTAGCGGCTATGATGTTGGCTTATCAGCCTGTGAGATCTCTAGCAACATTGAATCTTACAATTAATCAAGGTTTAGCAGCCGCAAAAAGAATCCTTCCTATAATTGATCAAAAACATAATATTTTAGAGGACGATAAATTAGGCAAGTTAGAAGTATCGAGTGGTACAATTGTTTTTGAAAAAGTAAATTTTAATTACAATTCTAATTCTAGATCAATTCTTAAGAATGTTAATTTAAATATATATGGAGGTAAAATGACATCACTAGTTGGGCATAGTGGTGCCGGCAAATCCACTATTTTAAATTTAATTCCACGATTTTATGATTGCACTAAAGGAGATATTAAAATTGATGACCAATCAATTAAAAATAAAAGATTATCGTCATTAAGAGATAATGTATCTTTAGTAAGTCAAGAAACTACTTTATTTGATGATACAATCCTAAATAATATCAAATATGCAAATCTAAATGCCACCAATGAAGAGATAAAAGATGCAGCAAGACTCTCATTTTCTGAGGAATTTATTAATTTACTTCCAAATAAATATGATACTATGATTGGAGAAAATGGTGTTAGACTTTCTGGTGGAGAAAAACAAAGATTATCAATTGCAAGAGCATTTTTAAAAAATAGTAAAATAATTCTTTTAGACGAGGCGACTTCATCTTTAGACTCTGAAACTGAAAAAAAGATACAAGATGCTTTGAGTTTTTTAACAAAAGGAAAGACTACTCTTGTAATAGCACATAGATTGTCAACAGTGTTAAACTCGAATAAAATTTACGTTATAGATAATGGTGAAGTTGTTGCTGAAGGAAATCACACAGAGCTATTAAATAATTCATTAATATATAAAAATTTTTACGACAAGCAAATTCAAAAAGATTGATGAGAATTCTATACAATCTAATAATGGTTATTATTATTGTCTTATCGCCAGTAATAATATTTTACAGAATATTGAAAAAAAAAGAAAATCCTAAAAGATTTTTAGAAAAATTTAGTATTTCACAAAAAAAAAGGCTAAATGGTAAATTAATATGGTTTCATTGTTCGAGTGTTGGAGAACTCTTAAGTGTTACCCCACTTATAGAAAAATTTGAGAGAGAAACTAACATAAAAAGTATTTTAATATCAACTTCTACGCTTAGCTCATCAAAAATATTTGAAAAATTTAAATTTAAAAAAACAATTCACCAATTTTACCCAATAGATAACCCTTTAATAATTAATAAATTTTTATATTATTGGAAACCAACTGCAGTTTTTTTTGTTGAATCGGAAATTTGGCCTGAAATGTTGAGAAGTTTAAAAAAAAGAAAAATTAAAACTTTTCTTTTAAATGCAAGAATAAGTAAAAATTCTTTTTACTGGTGGAAACGTTTTAAAAATTTTGGGATAAACGTATTTAGTACTTTTGATTATATCTTTCCTCAAAATAAAGAGACCTTCAGATATCTTAAGTATTTTAAAGTAAAAAAAATGAAAATATTGGGTAATCTAAAATTTTCTGAGTCAGAAAATATAAACACTAATAAATCTATTAAGGCAAATTTTTTGCGAAGAAAAATTTTATGTGCAGCAAGTACTCATAATAATGAGGAAGAATTAATTTCAAAAATTCATTTAGATTTAAAAAATAAAATAGATAATTTACTAACAGTCATAATTCCGAGACATGTAGAAAGATCTAAAGAAATCATAAAAACCTTAAATTTAAAAAAACTCAATTATGTTTGTCATAGTGAAAATAAAAAAATAAAAAAGGATACTGATGTATATTTAGTTGACACATACGGTGAAAGTAAAAAATTTTATTCATTAAGTAGAGTTGTTTTTTTAGGTGGATCTTTTGTACCAAGAGGTGGTCAGAACCCTTTAGAACCAGTAAGACATGGCTGTTATATAACACATGGTAAACATATTTTCAATTTTACTGAAATATACAATTTGTTAAAAAGAAAAAGGTTATCCTTTGAAGCCAAAAATTACTCTCAACTAAAAGAAATAATTTTTAAACTGTTAATTAGAAAATTTAAAAATAAAAAGGAGATAAACAAATTTAAAAAGGTTGGGAACAATATTCTTAATAAATATATTGCAGCTATAAATATGTTAATCTAAATGAAATTAATTAAACCAAAATTTTGGGATAAAAACTATTTAACATTCCAATCATTATTACTTTATCCATTAACATTTTTCATCGACCTTAAAAATTTAATTACTTTTTTTAAAAAACCTAAAAGGTATAGCCAAATAAAGACAATATGTATTGGAAATATATATCTTGGCGGTACTGGAAAAACACCGTTAGTTAGTTACCTAGCAAAAAAATTAAAAAATAAATTTAAAACAGTAATAATAAAAAAAAATTATCTGAGTCATTTGGATGAGAAAAAACTTTTAGAGAAGAATAATAAAGTTTTGTTTGATAAAAGCAGAGAATTATCTTTATTAAAAGCAATAGAAAAAAGATTTGAGTTAGCAATTTTTGATGATGGTTTACAAGACAAGAAAATTCATTATGATTTAAAAATAGTCTGCTTTAACTCAATTTCTCTTGCTGGAAATGAACTAAGATTACCCTCGGGACCATTGAGAGAAAGATTAAATAATTTAAGAAGATATGATGCAGTATTTATTTCAGGAAATCCAATCAGTAAAATATTTTTAAAAAGAATAAAAAAAATAAATCCAAAAATTGTGGTATTTAATGGTGAATACGTGCCTACTAATTTTAAAAAATTTAAAAAAAATTGTCATTTAACTTTTAGTGGAATAGGTAATCCTATTGGATTTGTTAATACCTTGAGCAAATATGGAATTAAAAGTGAAAAAAATCTTATATACCCAGATCACTATGAGTATTCCGAAAAAGAAATTAATAAAATAAAAAAATTAGCAAATAAAAAAAATTTGAAAATACTTACCACAGAAAAGGATTTTTATAGAATCTCTCCTAAATTAAGAAAAAATATAAACTATTTACAAATTAGGATAAAAATAAACAATTTTAAACAATTTAATAAGTTTTTATTTAAATACTTATGAAAAATATAAAATATTTTTTTGAATTTTTGGTAATTTTGATATTGCTAATAATTTTTAAAATTACAGGATATAAAATTGCCTCTAATCTAGGAAATTCAATAGGAAAGATGATTGGTCCTAAATTTAGATCAAAAAAAGTAATTGTTGATAATATTAAAAATTTCAAGCCAGATATCAAAGAAAATGAAATTAATAAAATAGTAAAAAAAATGTGGGGTAACTACGGTAGAATTTTAGCTGAATATGTTCATATTCCAGAATTTAGAAGAAGAAGATTAGATAACTATTTAAAAATTGAAGGATTAGAAAATTTAGAAAAAGTCAAGAGCAGCGGTAAACCAACAATATTCATATCTGGTCATTTTAATAATTTTGAGTTAATGGCAATGATAATAGAAAGAGAGGGAGTTGATCTTTCTGCGGTATATAGACCATTAAACAATAGGTTTTTGAATATTTTAATGGAATACTTAAGAGAAAATTATATTTGTAAAAATCAGATAAAAAAGGGGTTGAGAGGCGTCAGAGAGGCTCTTAAATATTTTAAAAATGGAAAAAGCTTAGCTATTATGATTGATCAAAGGGTTTCAGAAGGAATTAATTCCAAATTATTTGGAAAAAATGCTCTAACAACTACTATACCGGCTCAATTTGTTAAAAAATTTGGTTGCGTTATTCAACCAGTATACATCCAAAGAAAAAACGGAATTTACTTTGAAGTATTTTTCGATGAGCACTTAAGCTTTGATAAAAATGAAAGTATTGAGAATATTACTGAGAAATTAAATTATTGGTTAGAACAAAAAATCATAAAAAATCCAGCCCAATGGATATGGTCACATAATCGATGGAAATTATAGTAATTTAAGTTTTTCTCTTTTTGATTGAGCTTCGACAAAAGAAAAATAAGCCTCTTGAAGATCAACATTCCAATAATTGAGATCTTTTAACATTATTTTTTTATTTGATACTGCACAGACAACATGGTCACCAGGTTCTATTATTTCAAAATTGTTGGGGAGATACTTTAATTTAGCTAATTTATTTTTCATTTTTAAGTTATAATTTAATATAAATGATTGTTGGAATTATTGGAAGTGGTGGCAGAGAACATGCTATTTGTGCAAAAATTAAAGAATCTGCAAAAATAGTAGATATATTCTGTATTCCTGGAAATGCTGGAACAAGTAAAATTGCTACTAATGTAGATATAAAAATTGAAGATTTTAAATCTATAAGGGATTTTTGTTTAAAAAATAAAATTGAACTTTTGATTATTGGGCCTGAACAACCCTTAGTAAACGGAATAGTCGATTATTTTGTAGATACAAAAATAAAAATTTTTGGACCAAATAAAATAGCTTCTCAATTAGAGGGTTCCAAAATATTTACAAAAAAGATTTGTTCAAAATATAAAATACCTACTTCAAACTTTAAAATATTTAAAAATATAGATAATGCAAAAAAATATTTAAATTGCGCAAAATTTCCTTTAGTTATAAAGGCAGACGGTTTAGCTGCAGGAAAAGGAGTATACATATGTAAAAATATTGAAGATGGAATAACTGCAGCAAATGAAATATTTGAAGGGAAGTTTGGAATTGCAGAGAATTTGCTCATAGAAGATTTTCTTGATGGTGAAGAGATGAGTTATTTTGTTGTATGCGATGGTAAAAATTATCAATTCATTGGGACTGCACAGGACCACAAAAGAGTTGGTGAAGGCGATAAGGGAAAAAATACAGGAGGTATGGGTTGCTACTCACCATCAAGACTGCTTAATTCAGAGCTAGCTAAAAAAATTAATTCAGAAATTATTAATCCTGCATTAAATGCAATTAAAGATTTAGGAACGACTTATAGAGGATTTCTATATGTCGGATTAATGATTAAAAATAACAATCCCTATTTAGTTGAATTTAACGTTAGAATGGGAGATCCAGAGTGTCAAACTATACTTCCATTAATAGAGGATGACCTAATAGAAATTTTCGTAAATTGTTGTTTAGGTAAATTGAAAAACAAAATTATATTAAATGATAAGAAAAGTATTTGCATTGTTCTTTGCTCTAAAGGCTACCCCAATGATTATAAAAAAGATATTCCTATTTTAGGTTTAAACACATTATCTCTTAAACAAAATGAATATATTTTTCACGCTGGAACAAAGTTAAAAAATAATAAAATATTAGCATCTGGAGGAAGAGTTTTAAATTTTGTTTCAGTCTCAGAAAATCTCAAAAATTCTAGAAAGAATATAATTAAACTAATTGATAAATTAAATTGGGAGAATGGTTTTTTTAGAAAAGATATTGGATATAAAGTAATAGATATATGAGAATTATTGCAGGAAATTTGAGAGGAAAAAAATTATTTATTCCCGATGACAATTTTACAAGACCTCTAAAAGACGCTGTGAAAGAGTCAATATTTAATATATTAAAACATTCAAAATTGTTAAATTGTGATTTATTAAACTCAAGTATTTTAGATCTTTTTTCTGGTGTTGGAACATTTGGCCTAGAATGTATTTCCAGAAATTCAAAACATGTAACTTTTTTTGAAAATCATTCACCTGCTATAAAAATGTTAAAAAAAAATATACAAAATTTAAATTGTTCCTCAAAAACTAAAATTATTGAAAAAGATGTTTTTAGCTTGGAAAAATTAAATTCTAATTTAAAAAATTACGAATTTGTTTTTTTAGATCCCCCTTTTAAAGAACTAAGAATAAAGTTTTTACTTAATATAATTAAAAATAAAAAAATTTTAAAAAAGGACAGCGTTATACTAATACATAGGGATAAAAAAACTTTAGATAAGTTTCCTGAAGATTTTAAAATAATAATTGATAAAAAATATGGTAGATCAAGAATCTTATTTGGTAAATTTAATTAGGTTAATATTTTTTTTGTCTCTTTTTTTATTAATTCAACTGATGGTTGATCAAATGGATTTACCCTCATCATTTTTCCCAACAAAATAGTCTCCATCATAAAGAAAGTAAATAACTCACCGAGTGTTTCCTCATTTTTTTTTAACACTTCAAAACTTCTAAAAGGAATATTTTTTGATTTAAAAACTTTCATAGTGGCTTTCTTTTGCGCGTGTTTAATTGATTGTAAACTATGTTTTTTTAAATAATTGTTATTAAAAAATATTTTTTTTTTGTTAATCTTTGTTTTTGTTTGGCTTTTGACGTCGAAAAAAGTAAAAAAACAGTTCTTATTTCCATCCAGATAAAGTTGCATTAAGCTGTGATTATCTTTCGGTAAATTTGAAATAAACGGTAAAACTCCTTTTGAATTTTTACCTAAACTCTCTGCAACTAATTGTTGATACCATTTAAATAGACTATTAGAGCTTTCATCATAATTAAGAATAATTGAATTAGTTTTTTTTCTTTTGACTAAGTTATATAAGATTTCTACATTTATAAGCAAGTTGTTAACAAAATATTTATTAGAGATTAATTTGTTAAATTTTTTAAATTTTTTAATATTTAAGCCCATTAAGTCAGCTGGAAGCATGCCAACCTCAGATAACACTGAATATCTGCCACCAATGAAGTTTTTATGTTCTATAATGTCTGATTTTAATTTTGAAGCTAGACTCCTTAAATAATTATTTCTATTTTCAGTGATATATAACTTATTTTTAGAAGAATAAATATTTTCATTAACAATAGTCTCCAGAGTGTTGCCTGACTTTGATATTATAATATTTAAAGTATTTTCTTTTGTTTTAATTATTTGATTTTGTTCGTCGAGATTATCAAAAAAATAGAATTTTTTTTTTATATTTTTTTTTAAAAAATCGTGGATTGCTTTGGCACCTAAAGAGGATCCACCCATACCATAAATTTTGAAAATCTTATTTTGTTTTAGTTTAGTCAATAGATTTTTATTAAAAGAATAAGAAAACCCCTCGGTGAAACTATTTATGAGGTTTTCTTTTTTAAAGCTGTTATTAACCAGATCTATAAAGAATTTTTTTAATTTTGAATGAATTTTTTTTTTTTTAAAATTTTGAAACCTAATATTTTTTGTTAGCATTAATTTAGTTTTTAATTTGATCTATAACAAAATTCTCAGTAGAAGATCTATCTGATGAAGTTGTTTCTTCACTAGTTGAAGTATCTTCTGATTTTATTGATGATAATACCTCTTCAATTTCTAATTCAATTGTCTCCTCTCTTGACATTTTCTGTGGATCTTCGGGCTCTGGAAGATTTCTAAAATCTGGTGGTAATACTAACGGATTTTTTTTAATTACTAGAAATTCATCACTAGACTCATATTTTTTTCCTTGCAGAGCATCCTTAACTGATTGGCATGAATAAAGTGAAATTAATAAAATAAATAAAAAAATACTTTTAAACATTTCTTTGATCTTTAAAAAAAAATTCATCTAAAATAAGGCAGATAACTCCAATAGTAATAAATATATCAGCCCCATTGAAAATAAACCAGTGAAAATCTCCAACATGTAGGTCGATAAAATCTGGTACAGCATTATATACAATTCTATCGAATAGATTTCCTAATGATCCACCCAATATTATTAAGAAAAAGTATCTTCTAACATCCTTTAGGATAAACAAAATATAAATTATCACTAAATTAATTGAGATGATTAATAATGTTATAAAATCATAAATATTTTTGCTATCGAAAGATAATAGACCAAAGGCTATCCCTTCGTTCCATATCAAATAAATATTTAAAAAGGATGTTAAAAATATTTGTTGATTATTAATATCTTCGTATAGATTTATGACATAGATTTTGCTAATTCTATCTATAAAAAATATACTTATAACTATAAATAAATTTAATAAAAAAATTTTATTCTTTTTTTCCATTAAAATCAAAATTATGTCTCTCACATTTATGTTGAAACATTTTCCAACAAACTGGACATTTTTCTCCAACAGCTTTTTTTGTTATTACATTAATACTAGCTTTGTTATCAGGATTTAACTTTAAAATAGCAGTTGAAGTTATACAAATCTCAGCGAAGTCATAATTCTTTAAAAGCTCATATTTCTCATTATCTAGCTCAATTGTTATTTGTGCCTCTAAACTTGAGCCAATTAATTTATTTGCACGCTCAAGCTCAATACTTGAATTGGCAACTTCTCTAATTTTCAGTATCTCTGCCCATTTTTTTGCTAGAGTCTCATTTTTCCAATTATCAGGAATTGATACAAATTTTTCTAGATGAATACTTGTATTTTCTTTCTTGTTAATTAAATTAAATATTTCCTCAGTTGTAAAAGATAAAATTGGAGCAAACCACTTTAGTAAGCATTCAAGTAATATATTCAATATTTTTAAACAATTTAATCTTCTATTTGATTTTAAGTCGTCACAATACAAAGAGTCTTTTCTTATATCAAAATAAAAAGAGGATAAATCTACACTACAAAAATTAAGTAAATCTTTATATAACAAATGAAAATTATAAGATTTAAAATTTTTCATAAAACTTTCGTTTAGTAGGTAAATCTTATGTAGCATTAATTGATCAAGTTCAGATAAATCATCATAATTAATTTTCTCAAAATCTGTCTGAAAAAATTCATCTTTTAAATTACCTAAAATATATCTAAAAGTATTTCGTATTTTTCTATAAGCATCTGCGTGTTGTTCCAAAATTGAATAATCTATTCTTAAATCCTCAGAATAGTTAGATGATGCTACCCAAATTCTTAAAATATCAGCACCATATTTTTTTAAAATATCGTCTGGGGAAATAACGTTACCTAGTGACTTAGACATTTTAAGTCCCTTTCCATCTACTACAAATCCATGAGATAGAATTGTTTCGAATGGTGCTTCCCCCCTTGTCCCGCAGGATTGCAAAAGCGATGAGTGAAACCAGCCTCGATGTTGATCAGAGCCTTCTAAATACATTGAAGCAGGCCATTTTAGATCTTTTCTAGTTTCTAAAACAAATGAGTGGGTAGAGCCGCTGTCAAACCAAACTTCGACAATATCAGACAATTTTGTAAAATTTTCTGCTTTATATTTTTTTCCTAAAAATTTTTGAGCATCATCCTTGAACCAACAGTCTGATCCCTCTTTCTCATAAATTTTTGCGATATTTTCAAAAACTTCATCGTCAACTAAAACCTTCCCATCTTTTTTATTTAAAAATATAGGCAAAGGAACGCCCCAAACTCTTTGTCTAGAAACACACCAATCTGGTCTAGTTTCTATCATAGATTTTAATCTTTCTTTTCCTTTCTCCGGATAAAAAACAGTTTTATTGATAGCTTTCAATGCTTTATCTCTTAAACCGTGACTCTCCATAGAGATAAACCACTGTGGTGTTGCTCTATGAACTAAAGGAGCTTTTGATCTCCATGAGTGAGGGTATGAATGATTTAGTTTACCATTGAATACCAATTTTTTTTCTTTTTTGAGTTTTTCTATAACGATTGTATTGGCTTTAAAAATGTGTGTTCCTTCAAATAATGGAATATTGTTGGTGTACTTACCATCATCATCAACTGTCTCTAAAGCTTTTATACCATTATTTAAGCATAAATTAAAATCATCTGGGCCGTGACTTGGTGCACAATGGACAATACCAGTTCCTTGCTCGGTTGTAACAAATCTTGCCTCTAACATTGGAACATTATAGTCATAACCAAGATTATAAAATGGGTGTGAACAAATTGTTCCCTCAAAAATATTTCCCAAAAATTCAGAAATTTTTTTAAATTTTTCTATTTTACACTCATCCACAAATGAGTTTAATAAATCTTTCGCAACTATTAATTTTTTATTTTTAAAATCAGACTCACTAGTTACTTCGATAATTAAATATTTAAGACTTTT
>MDSZ01120362.1_pt1 | contig 11679 bp, 10 predicted proteins | sample 811201 | NCBI WGS metagenome assembly MDSZ01 (sample SAMN05326647, study PRJNA326480) | marine metagenome | isolation source: seawater | place: Indian Ocean: North | collected 2010 | reverse complement strand
CGAAAGCACAATTGTTGCTGCAGGAATAGCAGCTAACATTAGAACTGCATTTATTACTTGTGTATAATTTAGTGCAAAATAAACAACAGAGTTAAAAGTACTTATTGTAATTACTCCCATAAAACTGATAACAAGCCAGTTCTTTTTAATATAAGGTAAATCCTTGTAAATTTCTTTATAAGTAAAAGGTATTAAAATAAACCAAACTGAAATCCATCTAAAAACATTTAAGGTTAATGGAGGAATTTCAAATAATGTGGCGAACTTTCCAACAATAAAATTACCTGACCAAAACAATGCTGCCAGTACTAGAAATAAATAAGCTAGATAATTTTTTGACAAAAAACTCCTAATTAAATCTTTTTGAACTATAAGGAGACAAATTTAAATTTGTATTCTCCTCTGTAACAATTCCTGAAACAATTTTGCCTGTTACTGGCCCTAATGTCCAGCCTAAATGATGATGTCCAAATGCGTAAATTATGTTTTTATTTTTTAAAGAAGGACCTATAACTGGAAGAAAATCAGGTAGTGTTGGTCTAAAACCTAACCATTCATCATGGTGTTTTCCAAGTTGAGGCAAAAGTTCTTTTGCGCATTGAATTATGTATTCAATCCTTTTTTTTGATGGAGGATTGTTTAATCCACCCAATTCAACAGTTCCTACAGCTCTTAAACCTTGATTCATTGGTGTCATACCAAAACCTCTATCTAAAAATATAACTGGTCTAGAAATTAAATGATCCATACCTTTAAAATGAACATGATACCCTCTCTCAGTATCAAGAGGTATTTTCTCACCTAATTGATCTGTTAATTCTTTAGAAAATGCCCCTGAAGCAATTACTGATTTTTCAAAAATATATTTTTGCTTTTCTGAACTTAAAACAGTTTCATTATTTTCATTTTGGTAAAGATTTTTTATATTTTCTTGTATAAATTTTCCTCCTTTTTTTAAAAATAGTCTAAATATCTGTTTTAAAATTCCATGAGGGTCTCTTGCATGCATTGCGTTTTCATATATAACTCCTGCGTCAAAAACAGGACTAAGATTTGGTTCTAATTCTAAGATTTCCTTTTTTGTTAAAAGTTTTTGTTCAATGCCAAGATCATTTCTAACTTTAATTTCTAGTTCTCTACTTTTAAGATTTTTGTTTGTCCAAACATATATAATTCCTTTTTTTTCCACTAAATTAGTAATATCAATTTCCTGAAAGATCTCTTCATAAGCATCATTTGAAAGACTTAAAATTTGATGCATATACTTGGCTGTATGCATCATAGATCTTTTATTAAAATTTTTTAGGTAATTAATAAACCAAGGTAATAGTTTTGGTATATAATTCCATTTTAAGGCAAGCGGGCCATAAGAGCTCAATAGCATTTTAGGAACATCGTATAAAACATCTGTACGATTAAATTGTAAAACTGCGTAAGGAGAAAAATGTCCAGCATTACCATAGGATGCAGGTTTATATTTGTTGGATAAAGGATCGTGACGGTCAAAGATGGTTACCGGAATTCCTTTTTTAATTAATTGCAAACCCACACAAATTCCTTGAATTCCACAACCGACAATTCCAACAGACTTACACTTATATTTTTCCATAAGGAAATTTATAATGAAACTTTATTACTTTCTAGTGCGGTAAATTAGGCTAAAATTTCTGAGTCTTTGTTTACAACTGTTTCTGATCCACCATTTTCCTTAGATTTTTTTTCATCTTTGGATTTGCTGAATAAAAAATCTGGTGCTAGTTTAGATTTTGAACCTTGAGTTTTTTTAATGTAACCATCTATGTCGGCACCATTTTCCGTTTTAAGGTTATTTGCAAACTCGATATCACCTCTAACAGTTCCTGTGCTTCCAATAATAACATCTTCACCTGATATTTTTCCATCCATGTGTCCGTGGATTTCTACACGATCTGCTTCGATAGAGCCTGTTATTGATCCGGTTTCTCTTACAACTATTTCTTTAGAAATGACTGGACCTTTAATTAAGCCTGCAACATCTATAGCGCCTGAGCTATTTATGTTTCCTTCAATGCTCACTGTTTCGCTTATTAAAGATCTCTCTGTATCTTTGATTTTATTTTTTTTGTCTCCAAACATATAAATTTTATTAATCTAATCATCTATGAACTTATTTAACAAGAAGTTTTTTTAATAAATTTAGTTCATTATAGGTCTTATTTAATCTAATTTACTGGTGTATCTTTATAAATTTTACAGGACATTACTACACCTAAACCTAGCATAATTGCCATCATTGATGATCCGCCATAAGACATAATAGGCAATGGAGATCCTACGATAGGTAAAAGTCCTAGAACCATCCCCATATTTACTACTACATAAACGAAAAAAGCTGTTCCAAAACTATAACAATAAAGTTTACCAAAATTACTTCTAGTTAAATTTCCAATTCTTATAATTCTTGAAATTATTATTCCATACAACACAAGAATAAATACTGAACCAAAAAAACCAAATTCCTCAGAAAATAGTGTGAAAATAAAATCTGTATGTTTTTCTGGTAAATAATCTAAATAACTTTGTGAACCATTTAAAAAACCTTTGCCAAATAAGCCTCCAGAACCTATGGCAATTTTTGATTGAATTATTTGATACCCAGCGCCTAAAGGATCTTTTTCAGGGTTCAAAAAAGTTAAAATTCTGGACTTTTGATAAGGCTTTAAAAAAGAAATTGCAATTGGCAATAATGCTATAAACATTAAGAAAGCGTAACTAAAAAACTTTGCTCTTACACCTGCCAACCAAGCGACTACAATTCCTCCTGCCGCGATAAGCAAAGATGTTCCTAAATCTGGTTGCATAATTACAAGCAACACTGGCGCAATTAAAGCAATTATTGGTAAAAATAAAAATTTTAATCTATTAATGTTTTCAATTGAAACACGGTGATAATATTTTGCAAGAAATAATATTAAACCAACTTTCATTAACTCGGATGGTTGAAGGTTTATAAAAGGTAAACTCAACCATCTTTGTGAACCGGAAGATGTTATACCAAAATATTTTACTCCCAAAAGAAGAATAAAAAAGATAATATAAATAATATAACTAGTGCTGTGCCAAAATCTAATTTGAACAAAAGATAAGCAAAAAAACATTATAAAAAAAACAAAAAATCTTAAAATATGACTCTTTGTATGGTATTTAAATTCTCCTCCATCAGTAGAGTACATTGCGAACATACTTACTATCCCAAGAATTAAAATCGAAAATACGAGAATATAATCTATAGATATTATCTTATCTTTTAAACTTAGTGAGGACTGAATTGATCTTGGTTGAAACATTAAATGGAATCTCCGGGTAAATTGTTGATTGATTGTCGTAAATTATGTCTTTCAAGAACTTTCTTTATAATTTTTTTAGCAATTGGAGCCGCTGATTTACTACCTGAGCCTCCATGTTCTACAACTACACTGATAGAATATTTTGGATCTTTTACAGGTGCAAATGCAACAAATAAAGCGTGATCTCTATCTTTGTATTCTAACTGCTCTTGTTTTATTTCGGCCTCCCTTTGAGCTTCAGTAAATTTTTTAATTTGTGACGATCCTGTTTTACCAGCAAAGGTAAATCTTTTGTCACTTAATCTAGATGCATATGACGTCCCACCCGGTTCATTCGACGATGAATACATTGCATCTTGTATAATTTTTATATTTTCTTGATTTTTAAATAATGGTTTGAGATCAAAATTAGACACTAATAAATCTGCCGGAAGAGGTTTATCTGGATTTTCGTTTTTAAATCTTAAGTATTCTTTTAAATTATTTTTTGCTTTATCAAAAATTATTCTAGGTTTAATTTCAAAGCCTCCGTTTGCTATTTGAGCTGTCATTAAACATAACTGTATAGGTGTACTTTGAAAATATCCTTGCCCTATACCTGAGTGTAATGTTTCTCCTAAGTACCAGTTTTGACCAATAACTTTTTTTTTCCACTTTGTATTAGGAACAACACCAGATCTTTCTTCAATAAAATTACTTAAAACTTTTTTTCCAAGTCCAAATGCTTTTGCTGTTTCTGAGATCCGATCAACACCTAGCCTTCTAGCAATTTCATAAAAGTAAACATCGCATGATCTCTTAATAGCTGATCTCATGTTTACGACTCCGTGACCTTTCTTTTTCCAACAGTGAAATTTTTCTCCAAATAATTCTATCTTGCCTGTGCATTTAACAGCTTTTAATGGTCTTACGATATTATTTTCTAAGGCACTCAGCGCGACAATTGTCTTTATTGTAGATCCGGGAGGATATAATCCTGATATAGCTTTATTAATTAACGGTTTTTTATCATTGCTGATTAATTCATTCCAATATTTTTTATCTATACCATGTACAAAAGCGTTTGGATCATAAGAGGGAGAAGAAACTAATGCTAAAATATCTCCATTATAAATATCCATCACGCATACTGAAGCTGCTTTATTCTCTAGTGTTTCAGCAGCATATTTTTGAACCTCTAAATCTAAAGTAGTTTTAAAATTTGTTCCTGCTTGCCCTTGATCAACCTGTATTTGTTTAATTCTTTTACCAAACGCATTGACTTCGTATCTTTGAAAACCAACTTGTCCAATTATTTCTTTGTCTAGTCTTCTTTCTAATCCTGTTTTACCAACAGCTATACCGGGCACTGCCATATCCTTTAAATATTTTTTATTTTTAAGATCTTTCGAACTTACTTGAGAAACATAACCTAAAACGTGAGCTGAAGAACTATCCTCATATCTCCTAGCAACTGATACGATAGGTTCAATGCCTTGTAATTCATGTAAGAAAAGATTTATTCTAGAAAACTCTGACCAATTCAAATTATCAGAAATAATTATTGGTTCCCAAGGTTTTTGTTTAGCGATTTTCTTTTTTAATGAAAATATTTTTCTATCGCTTAAATTCAGTATTGATTTTAGTCTAAAAAAGACTTCTTCAATACTTTGTGCATTTTCTGGAATAAGGTGAATTTGATACACTTGTTTATTAGAAGCTATTTCTTGATCAAAATAATCGAATATTTTCCCTCTTTCTGGTGCTAACTTCCATTCTCTAAATCTATTTTTGTCCGAAAGAGTCTTGTATTTTTTGCTCTCGTTAATTTGTAATGAAATTAATCTACCCAGAACTCCTATTAAAACTATTGCTTTGCCGGCACTTAATAAAAACATTCTTCGGCTTATTAATTTGGATTTTATAACTGTATTTCCAGAGCTAGAGCTAAACATTTTTATTAGATAATATCACCGAGTTATAAAAAGAAAAAATAAACCAAAAAAAGGAAAAAATATTAAAGTAAAAAAAGTGTTGTACGACATTTCTTCCATAGTAATTGTTGCTTCAGAAAATTTTGATAATAAAACGTAAAGTGTTAGATTTGAGAAAAAAATTGCTATAAAAAAAGTGAACATATCAGTGGTAATTCTAGTGTTAACAGTCATATTTTTTATGTAAGTGGCAACTAATGAAACAACTAAATAAGTTAATGAGCTCAGGCCTAAAGGAATACCAGTCACCACATCATTAAGTAATCCAGCTAAAAATATATGCCCACTTCCAAGTAATTCTGGTCTTTTAGAAACCCAATAATAAATAATTATTAGTTGAATATTAAAAGAGAGTATTTCAAAAAAATTCTCAAAATGTGAGTCTATTTCGCTTAATGATAAATAGTATAACAATATTAAAGGACCGTAACTAAATATTTTATTAGTTGAGCTATGTTTAATCATTAAAAATTATCCTTGTTTGAATTAGCTAAATCAACTTTAACAAACGAAAGTTGACTTGACTCTGAAAAAAGTTTTACTTCGCCGTTTTCGTCTGTAGTCCCTATGGGGGATCCTGATGGAAATATTCCATCTTTTCCAGATGTAAAAACATCAATTCCGGACTCCACAACATATTCCTCTGGTAAATATTCTAATGAAGGTCTTGACCCACCGTTACCTTTTAAAATTGCTTGGATTCCTTCTTCTCCAAAAGTTACAGGAACCCTACTATTTAAATCATTCAATAAAAGCACTCTTGATGACAGATAATTAATCTCTACTATTCTTCCAATAAGATATTCTTTATCCAATACGGGCATACCTTTTAAAATACCTGCACTTGAACCTTTGTTAATAATTATTGACTTTAGATATGGACTATTTTTATCTATAAGAACTTTGGAGAGAATTATATTTTCTTTACCCAGATAAGACTCCTCTGAGTCTAAAATTTTTTTTAAATTTTTATTTTGATTGCTTAAATATTCTAAATTTAATTCTTTTTTTTTGTATATTTCTAACTCTTCTTTAAGTCTTGCATTCTCACTTTTAATTTTGAATAAATTAGTTACTCCTTCAGTGACACTTGGTAAAAATCTAGATGGAGATGATGCTACAAGTGAAACCCTATAGATACCATCATTTATGATTGATCTAATCGGTTTCATAAAGTTAAATCCGTAGACATCTAAGAAAAAAATTATTGTAGCGATAATTATAAGAGAAACTAAAGAAAATTTCTGAGCTGCACCTCTTTGTAAAAGTGCTGAACGAAATGCAATGCTAAAATCATCTCTGCTTGAAGACATTTATCATTTAAAAAATTAGTATTCAGATAGCATCGTAGAAAATAACTCCTCATTTTCTAACGCTCTTCCGGTTCCAACTGCTACGCAAGATAATGGGTCGTCGGCAATCGTTACTGGCAGACCGGTATCTTGTGAAATTAATTTATCAATATTTTTCAATAAAGCTCCACCACCTGTCAAAACTAATCCCATATCAATTAAATCAGCTGATAACTCTGGGGGTGTATTTTCAAGTGCTTCTTTTATTCCACCCAAAATTTGATTTAAGATAGGCATTAAAGCTTCGCAAGCATCTTTCTCTGTAAGCTCTATTTCTTTAGGCGTTCCTGATCTTATGTCTCTACCTTTCATTAAAAAAGTATTTGGGGTAGATGGAATTGCTGTTCCTAATTCTTTTTTAATTTTTTCTGCAGTTGAGTCACCTATTAATAAGTTTAATTTTTTTCTCATATAATCAATTATAGATCTGTCTAAGGCATCTCCAGCAACTCTTAATGATTTTGAGTAAACCACTCCACCAAGTGACATAACTGCAATTTCTGTGGTACCACCTCCTATATCTACCACCATAGATCCAGTTGCTTCAGAAATCGGTAGTCCAGCACCGATAGCAGCAGCTATAGGTTCTTCAATTAGTTGGACTTTTCTTGCTCCTGCAGCTAAAGCTGAGTCTTGAATAGCTTTTCTTTCGACTGGTGTAGAACCAGTTGGAACACATATTAAAATTCTTGGGTTAGCAAATGCATTCTTTTTATGAACTTTTTTTATGAAATGTTTAATCATTTCCTCCGTCACAACGAAATCTGCGATTACACCATCTTTTAGAGGTCTAATGGCTGATATATTTCCTGGTGTTCTTCCTAACATCGTTTTTGCTTCATCTCCAACAGCTAAAACTGATTTCTTTCCACCATCCTCTATAACTGCTACTACGGAAGGTTCATTTAAAACAACTCCTTGATCTTTTAAAACCACCAAGGTATTCGCCGTCCCTAGGTCTATTGCCATGTCTTGCGACCACAGTGATGAAAGTCCTGATAATCCTTTAAACATTTTATCTCCTTATATTTGAGCGCTCAGACTTGGGTCTGGCGCAGTTTTGTTTCTTTTAATAATTAATTTATTTAACGCACTTAAATAAGCATTTGCAGATGCCACTAAAGTATCTGTATCAGCAGCCTGACCAACCGTTGTTTTACCTTTTTCTTCAATTCTCACACTTACTGTTGCTTGAGCATCTGTACCTTCTGTTACAGCATGTACATTATATAATAAAAGTTTTACCTCGTGCGGATACAACTTTTTTATACATTTAAAAATTGCATCTACCGGACCGTCTCCTGTTTCAGATGCTTTTTTTACTTCTCCAAAAACTTCTAAAGTCATTTCTGCCTTTTGAGGCTCACCTGTTCCAGCAAAAACTTTTAATGATTTTAATTTTATCTCGTTATCTTCAGTCACTAAACTATCATCAACTATTGCTGCGATATCTTCATCATAAATATGTTTTTTTTTGTCAGCCAATATTTTGAATTTTCCAAAAGCAGTTTGTATTACATCGTCAGTGACATCTACATATCCTAGATCATTAAGTTTATCCTTAAATGCATGACGGCCTGAGTGTTTACCCATAATTAAAGAAGTCTTATGAACACCAACACTTTCTGGAGTCATAATTTCGTATGTATTTCTATTTTTTAACATTCCGTCCTGATGAATTCCTGACTCATGAGCGAAAGCATTTTTACCTACTACTGCTTTGTTAAATTGAACTGGAAATCCTGTTGCATTAGAAACAACTTTTGATGCTTTACTTAATAATTTTGTATTTATATTAGTTGTGAAAGGCATAAGATCATGCCTTGTTCTCATTGCCATTACCACTTCTTCAAGAGCAGCATTACCAGCTCTTTCACCTATTCCATTAATTGTACATTCAATTTGTCTAGCCCCCGCCATAACGCCTGCTAAAGAATTTGCGACTGCTAGTCCTAAATCGTTATGACAGTGTGTAGAAAGAATAGCTTTGTCTATATTAGGAACTTTATTCAATAATGTTTCTATAATTTTTTTGAACTCTGAGGGAACTGTGTATCCGACTGTATCTGGTATATTAATTGTTTTTGCTCCAGACTTTATTGCTAATTCAACAGTTTTACACATATAATCCATTTCGGTTCTCGTTCCATCTTCACATGACCATTCAACATCATCAGTAAATTTTCTTGCATAAGTTACGCTGTCTTGAATTGCAGACAATACATCTTCTGGAGATTTATTTAATTTATGTTTCATGTGTAGTGGGCTTGTAGAAATAAAAGTATGAATTCTAAAATTCTTTGCATGTTTTAATGCTTGATGACAAGCATCAATATCCTTTTTTGTTGCTCTAGCTAAACCAGCAGGTATTGATTTTTTTAAAGTTTTACTAATTTCAGTTACAGCTTCAAAGTCGCCTGGGGATGCAATAGGGAAACCGGCTTCTATTATGTCGACTCCAAGTTCATCAAAAACTCGTGAGATTTGAAGTTTTTCTTCAAGGCTCATTGATGCGCCGGGAGACTGTTCTCCATCTCGCATCGTGGTATCAAATATAATTATTCTGTTTTTATCACTCATAAACTGAAAAGGTATATTACAATTAAAACGAGAATATGCAAATACTTAAACTTAAATCAGTTTAATTTTTTGCTCAGTTTGGGCTAATTTTTGTCTTTGTCGACTAATTTATTTTTGCCTATCCATGGCATCATAGCTCGCAACTCTTTCCCAACTTTTTCAATTTGGTGATTGGCTAAATCTTTTCTCATCTTAAGGAAATTTTTTTGACCTGATTTATGCTCTTCCATCCATTGCTTGGTAAATTTGCCAGACTGAATATCCTTCAAAACTTCTCTCATTTTTTCTTTTGTTTTACTATCTACAATTCTTTTGCCTGATACATACTCACCATATTCAGCGGTGTTGGATATGGAATAATTCATGTTTGCGATTCCGCCTTCATATATTAAATCAACAATTAATTTTACTTCATGAAGAGTTTCGAAGTATGCCATTTCTGGTGGATAACCTGCCTCTGTTAAAGTTTCAAAACCATTCTTAATTAACTCTACTAAACCTCCACACAAAACTGTTTGTTCACCAAATAAATCTGTTTCACACTCGTCCTTAAAAGTTGTCTCAATTATACCAGCCTTGCCACCGCCAACTGCTGAAGCATAAGAAAGAGCTAAATCTTTAGCTTTGCCCGAACTATCTTTGTGTACAGCCATTAGACAAGGAACTCCTCCACCTTTTTGATATTCACTTCTTACAGTATGTCCAGGACCTTTTGGAGCCACCATAAAGACATCCAAATCTTTTCTTGCGTTAATTAAATCAAAATGAATGTTTAGACCATGTGCGAAAGCTAAACTCGTTCCCTCTTTCATTCTTTGTTCTATATGATTTTTATAAATTTCAGATTGAAGTTCGTCAGGTGTTAACATCATTACTACATCAGCCCACGCAGCTGCATCAGATAATGACATTACTTTTAGTCCAGCAGACTCCGCTTTTTTTATACTTGATGATCCTTCACGCAAAGCCACAACCACCTCTTTCACTCCGCTATCTTTTAAATTAAGTGCATGCGCATGACCTTGACTTCCATAACCAAAAATAGCTACTTTTTTATTTTTAATTAAATCCTTGTTAGTGTCTTTGTCGTAATAAGTTTTCATATTAATTAAATATTTTTGATCCTTTTGTCATAGCAACAGAACCTGTTCTAGAGGTGCTTATAAGGCCTAATCTTTTTAAATCAAGAGCTAATTTATCAATTTCAGCTCTTAAAGCAGTTACTTGGATTACAACAGATTTATTGGTTTTATCAAGAACCACTGGATTAAATTTTTTGCAAATTTTTTTTACTTGTTCTTGTTTTTTCAAATTTCCTAAAATTTTAAACAATGCTAATTCTCTAAACAAAATATCTTTTTCTCCACGTTTAAAATCAGCTACTTTATGAACTGGAACAAGTTTTTTAAGTTGTAAATTAATTTGTTCAATAACTTGTGGTGTTCCCTCAGTTACTATTGTAATTCTTGAAATATGTTTTTTTTTATCAACTTCAGCAACTGCTAACGACTCAATATTATATCCTCTTCCAGAAAAAAGTCCTGCGATCCTAGCTAGAACTCCAGCTTCATTATCAACCCAAACAACAATTATATGTCTTTCTATTTTCCCAATTTTACCCGGAATACTATAAGCAGATTTAGACTTCGGCATTAAACTAGAACTTTCCCTTCATCAGAAATTTCTTCCTCCTCCTCAGGACCTAAGATCATTTGATTATGAGGTTTTCCTGAAGGTATCATTGGGAAACAATTTTCTGCCTTATCTACCACACAATCAAATATTACTGGCTTATCAATATTAATCATCTCTTTAATTTTTTCGTCAAGTTCATTTGGTGTTTTTGCTCTAATTCCAACGCAGCCATAAGATTCTGCGAGCTTAACAAAATCTGGTAATGCTGCCGTGTAACTTTCAGAGTAATTTTTTTCATGTAAAAGCTCCTGCCACTGTCTTACCATTCCCATATATTCATTATTAAGGATAAATATCTTAATTGGTAATCTGTATTGAACAGCTGTAGACATTTCTTGCATTGTCATTAACACAGAGGCTTCACCAGCAATGTCGACAACTAACTTTTCAGGATTTGCGATTTGAACACCGATTGCAGCTGGAAGCCCATATCCCATTGTACCTAAACCTCCTGATGTCATCCATCTATTTGGTTTATTGAATTTATAATGTTGAGCTGCCCACATTTGATGTTGACCTACTTCAGTAGTTATAAAAGTGTCTTGATTTTTTGTTAGTTCATATAATCTTTGTACCGCATGTTGAGGTTTTATAACCTTGTCGCTATTAATGAAATTTAAAGATTTTTTTTCTCTCCATTTTCCAATTTGTTCCCACCATTTTGAAGTTTTTTGCTTATTAGAGTTCAGAAAATTTTTATTCTTTTCCTTAAATCTTTTTATTAAAGATTTTAGAAGTTCTGAAACATCACTT
>MDSZ01088003.1_pt1 | contig 11679 bp, 11 predicted proteins | sample 811201 | NCBI WGS metagenome assembly MDSZ01 (sample SAMN05326647, study PRJNA326480) | marine metagenome | isolation source: seawater | place: Indian Ocean: North | collected 2010 | reverse complement strand
TAAAATTCATCAAAACAAATTAATAACCAAAAAACTAAAAATGAAAACAATCTTAAAAATTTTTATATTAATATTTGTAGTAAGCTGTCAAAGTAAAAATCAATCTAGCAATGAATTGAAAGTTTTGAAGAATTCAGATTCAGATGAAATTACATTTATATTAGAGCTAAATACAAAAGAAAACCCAAAGGAAGATGTAGAAAACTTTACACAGTATCTCTCTGATTTTATTGTTGAAAGAGAACCTTCAACAGTTTACGGGTATTACATTTCTGAAGATGGAAAAAAAGTAACTTTAATTGAAAGATACAACAACAGTCAAGATGGGATTCAACATGGTATTGACTTCATAAATGGACCAAACTTTGAAAAATTCTTTGAAATATTTGAAATAGAATCATTCATAACAATCGGAAATGCCTCTGAAGAATTTAAAAAATTTGCTCTAGAAAATGGCTTTCAGATTGAATATAGGGAATCAATAGGAGGATATGTAAGACGATAATTAGTTTTCTTTTACAGAGAATCAAATGCGTAAAGTTTCCAGACTCCTGATATTTTTATGTAGTAATACAACCCTGATCCAGTATATATTTTGTTATAACTATTATCAAAACGACTGTATATAACTTTCAATACGCATATTCCATCAGACAATTCATGAAACTCATATGAATCCATCAGTGAATATTTGTAACCACTCTGTATTTGGTCTTCTCTAATTCTTTTATAATATTGAATTAGGCTTTCCTTGTTGTCCGCTAGCACAGGATCATTAGAAAAACTTAAAACAACAGGATAATTAAAATATGAGGCCAATTGATCGTAGTCTTTATACTCAAAAGACTTACTGTAATTTTTCCACAAACCAACTATAGTTTTTTCATTGTTTTCAGCTATTTTTTCAGTCTTTGAGGTTTTTGAATCTAAATTTTCAATATTGTCAACAATCTTTTTGAACAATTTTCCAAGTCCATTCTCTTTGCCTGTTTGTTGGTTTTGACCACAAAAAACAAATGGAATAAAAAGTATTGTTAAAGAAAAAGATCTAAGTTTAATCATTTTGAATTATTTAAATATACATTGGACTAATTTATTGATTTTTTTAGTCTCTTAAACTTAATTGATGAAATTAGGCCTATAATTGAAAAAAAAACTAATATTAAAAAAACCAATTGATGTCCTCTAATACCTGGATATGTATCCAGCAAGTAGCCAAATATTGGTGTAGCAAAAATATCGGGGGTATAACCAATTACAGAAATTAATCCAACAGCTGTTCCTGTGTAAATCAAAGGGATTTTTCCTTCTTGCATGATTGAAAAATATAAAGCTCTAATTGCATAGGTGCCTGTTGCAACTATGAATAATGAAAAATAAAAAATCAAGTTCATATCAATCTTTATCAGACCCGTTGCAAACAGAATAGAACCCAAAAGCATAGTCATAAATCCAATAATAATAAAATCAATATATCTTGATTTGAGTACAATAGCAGAAATAATGAAACATGTAATTGGTCTTAAGTAGAGTTGAATTGAACCAACATTAGCAGATTCGATCTGATCAAAATTCATCACATCCGAAGCATACAAAGAATATACGTCTGTTACCTTGTAGCCCATGTAAGCTGAAATGATAATCAACATTATAAGCCAAACAGATTTAATTTTTAATACTTCTTTAATTTGTGATATTGAATTTTTATTTTTAGATGAAATTTTCTCTTTTGATTTATTTGAATCCATGAAAAAATGTACCATTAAACCTGTTATAAAAACCATCAAAGAAGAAAAAATTATTACGTATCTGAATGACTCCCTTCTCTCAATTAAAGTTGAAATTTTTATATCAGAGGAAAGAAAAAAAGAAAAAATTATGACACCTATAGTTCCAAATGATGCTGCAACTAAACCTCTCCCTCCATCGAGAAGACCAAAAGCCAGTCCCTGACTTTCATTACCTCCCCATACTCTAGTTGCTTTGATCATTGCTCCCCAGAAAAGAAAAACAGTGGTAAAACCCCAATAACCATAAAGAATCTGCATTAATAAGTATGGGGGATATGTTGCCATAACTAGCCCCCCAAAAGAAGTGAATATAAGTGATAATGATATCAGTTTTTTTGGTTCATACTTATCAGATAATACTCCGCCATAAACATAAGAAAGCAACGCAACAATGCCATAAATTGAGAACAAACTTCCTAGTTCTAAATTTGTTAAATTAAATACCTCGAGAAAGGTTGGTCGAAAAATCCTGGCCAAAACATAAGGAAGCATAAAAACTAATTCACCTGAGAGAATTAACAATATAATAACCAAAAAACTACCTCTACTATTATCTTTTTTTTTCAATCGATCTCTAAAAAATCTTTTTAATTTTAGTAAGTTATTAAAAAGAATACACTTTAAATTATTAATCAAGTTAAAATTAATTATGAAATTTTTTGATCTATCACATTTTAAAGAAAATTGTCCAACTGAAGCTAAAAACTACTTTAATCTAATTTTAAAAAGATTAGAAACTATTGAAAAAAAAATAGATAAAATTGAAGAAAAAATTAAATAAAAAAACTGTAATTATTTTGTTATTTTTTATTTTTATCTATTTGTGGGTAGAGCTCGCAGTTGGAATTTTCTTTCAAGAAACTTGGGGAGGAAATTAATTACTCAACAGAAATTTTCTGCATTTCTTCCAATAATTAAAAAAAGATTTCATATTGTCAGTGTAAAACATCCATTCTCTTTCATCTTTCTCTCCTTCATAGTGTTTGTTCAGTGGATGTTCCTTAAAAATTATATTATTTAGTTTGTATTCGTTTTTAAGTTCAGCAAAAGAACCAGTATAAACCTGAATATTGGATATGTTTTTGGATAGTTCAACAACAAATTCTATTGTTTTACTCGATACAGGATACTTTTTAAAAATATCAGGTTCTAATAGTAATATTCTATTTGACTTCAAATCTTTTCTCCAAAGTGGATCTAAATTGTAAAAATTATAAACCAATGTTGGAAGGTTAACATCCAAATCGAAAGATTTATTTTTTGGTAGTACTGTTGATGAGCTGAATTCAATAGTTTCATGTAAAGATTTTGGTATTTTCATGTTTTCAAATTCAGAATATTCAATATCCAAAAAAGTATTTTTTTGTTTTGTGTAACAAAATTTATTGATGTTTTCTTGGTTAGCATAATATTTCCTGTTACTGTTACTTCCAGCTACCCATTGCCAACTTAATGCATTTGATGCCCAATCAGCATCAAGTAAATAATAATACATCCACTTTGCAGGATTTTTCCAATGACTACGACCAATGTTACAAGTCACAGACGACACATACATTCTAAGATGATTATGCATGTAACCTGTTTCATAGAGTTCATCTATCGATTGATCTATAGCATCAACACCTGTTTTAGCATTAAGTATTGAAAGAGGCATCTTATAATTTTCTACATTTGTTTGGTCTTGTTTCAAATCCTTATTAATCTGATCTCCCTTTTCAACCCAAATTAATTGCCAATAGTCTCTCCAACACAATTCTTGTATGAATTTTTCAATCTTAACAAAATCATAACCTTTTGAGATTAATTTTTCATAAACAAAGCGAGTGGAAATTACCCCTCTTGATATATAAGGAGACAATCTACTTACTGATCCATCTACATAATTTCTATTGTAACTGTATTCTACTGGGTCTACAGATTCAATTTTTTTTAAAATATCCTCAAAATTTGTGGTAATCATCATAACAAATTTAAAATAAAAAACCTCTAATTTATATGGACTTTTTAATTTTGTAATAAGTATTAAAAAAATAACTTTTTAGGAGTTTTAAGTAGTCATTAAAAAATGAATAAACTTTTTGAACAAATATTAGATTTTCACAAGAACAATGGAGGAACTGGAAAGTTATTTGGATTTAAATTTTTGGAATATAAGAACGGATTTTTGAAATTGGAAGGGGAATTTCCTAAACAAACTTTAAATCCTGGTGGTTCTGTTCAGGGCGGAATGATGAATTCTATGCTTGACGATGTTACCAGTCTTCTAATAATCTTCGAAAGTGAAGGAAGTATATATCCTAATTCAACAAATCTACATAGTATTCATCACAGACCACTTTTCAAGGGTAGAGTTATCGCAACAGCAGAAATATTAAAGAAAGGGAAATCAATTGCAACAGTTCTTGGAAAAATATACAATTTGGATGGAAAGCTTGCTACTACATTAATTCACACAATGGTTCTTTCAAAAGCTGAACAACGTTCCAAAAGTAGATAATTCTCAGGTTTTTATATCTTTAAAGATCAATACAAACTAATATGAAAAAAATTCTTCTTTTGTTGACAACAATAATTTTTATTTCATGTGATCAAGATGACACCACGAAATTTTTATTGACTACCTCTGCAGACCCTGAGGATGCAGGTACGGTGTTGCCTTCAACTAGACAGTACAATGACGGAGATACTGCAAAATTAATTGCATCCCCATCTGATGGTTATTTGTTTGAAAGTTGGACTGGTGCCACTGGAGATGCAGAAACTCAAATTTTGATGGACTCTGATAAAACTGTTGTTGGAAATTTTGCAAAAATTCAATTCGAACTCACTGTCAATGTTGTCGGAGAAGGAACTGTTTCACAAAAGATTATAAAAGCTGGATTGGCTACAAAGTATGACATGGGGACAATTGTAGAACTCACAGCAACAGCTGCTGAGGGATGGGAATTTGAAGAATGGAGTGGTTCAGTTGTAGGAAGTAGTAATCCTCAACAAATTACCCTGGACAAAGCCAAAACAGTCACAGCTAAATTTAAATCTAAAGCAAAATATAAACTAACAATTGTCAACGATGGACAAGGAAACGTATCCACGTCCATTGTAAAATCTGGTTCAGCAAATGAGTACTCTTCTGGGACAATTGTTGAAGTTACAGCTACCCCACTAGCAGGCTGGACTTTTGATAAATGGTCAGGTGCAATCTCAGGCACAGTAAACCCACAACAAGTCACCATTGATTCAGATAAAACTGTTATTGCTGAGTACAAATCTCTTGCTCCTATTGTTCTTGACAATGATGGTATTACCTTAAAAGCAAAACCCGATACTGCTGCTGGAACGACATATGAAATCAATGGTATAACCTACACGGTCGTTGACAATGATATGTTGAAAAGCTGGATAAGTGCTGACAAGGATATGTCTACTGCTGTCACAACACTAGTAACTGATATGAAAGAAATTTTTAAAGGTAAATCATCATTTAATGATAATATTTCCTCATGGGATTGTAGTAATGTAATTTCAATGGAAGGAATGTTTGAAGGGGCCTCTACTTTTAACAAAGATATCAGTAAATGGGACACAAATAAAGTTACTAATATGGATAAAATGTTTAAGTCTGCGGCTAAATTCAACCAAGATCTTTCTAATTGGTGTGTTGTTAATCTTGCTACTGAACCCACAGATTTTACAACTGGATCCGCTTGTGAAACTGACAAAAAACCTGTTTGGGGAACATGGCCAAGTTGTCCATTAATTGGTGAATGGAAAATGGAAAGCTGGACTAATAATACAGACAATGCAACATTCTTTTCAGATGGTGAAAAAAAATGTGATGACAATCCTCATGATTTATTAAAAATAAATGGAGGAAAGGATAATTATGGTACCTATAGCTACACATCTTTTGTTTGTTACACTGATGGATCTCCTATGAGCACTGATGTTGAAGATGGATTATGGACATACAATGGAACCAATGATCAAGTTAAAGTAGGTGTAAATTCCCAAAATATGAATGTTTTTAACCTTACTTACACTAAAGACTTTAACTACTTCACTGTCAAATATACAGAACAGGATGACGATGGAGCAAGTAGTAGAGAAATTACTGAAGTATGGAAGAGAAAGTAATAATATTAACTTTTGAATCGTTCCTTTCATAGATTGACCTTTCAAAATTTTAAAAAAAACATTGGACCGGGACCATTAGTTGCAGCAGCATTCATTGGACCTGGTACGGTAACTATTTGTAGTATAGCTGGACTTGAGTTTGGTTATTCTCTGTTGTGGGCATTATCCTTATCTATTTTTTCTACTATAATATTACAAGAAATGGCCTCCCGACTAGGAATTGTTTCAAGAAAAGGGCTTTCTAACATAATTAGATCCGAGATCAAAAACACAGGTGTTCGAAAAGTAACTATTTTTCTAATACTTTCAGCGATTGTGGTTGGGAATGGAGCATATGAAGCAGGAAATATTAGTGGAGGCGTGTTAGGACTTGAAGCTATTTTTGGAAATTCTAATTTTATTTTATTTGACTTTAATTTAAATACATACAGTTTCCTAACAGGTTTGATTGCATTTGCTGTTTTGGCCTCAGGAAATTATAATATTTTAGAAAAATCATTGATTTTTTTGGTTTTATTAATGAGTATTTCTTTTGCTATCACAGCTTTGATATCAAAACCAAACATTTTTGATCTTTTTAATGGAATTCTTATTCCTCAAATTCCTAGTAAGAGTACTTTAATTATTATTGGATTAATCGGAACTACAGTTGTCCCCTATAATTTATTTCTTCATGCAGCGCTTTCTAAAGAAAAGTGGAAAAAAAAGTCAGATCTAAAATATGCCAAAAAAGATACAACAGTATCTATCATTCTTGGCGGAATTATTTCAATGTGCATTGTTATTTCCAGTTCTTCATTGAACATTCAAGAGATTACCAGTGCAATAGATCTTGCAAAGGGAGTTGAACCTATTTATGGTTCCAGCTCAAAATACATTTTAGGTTTGGGCCTTTTTTCTGCAGGTGTAACAAGTGCCATCACTGCTCCATTAGCTGCATCATATGTAGCATCTGGTTGTTTGGGATGGTCAGGTGGGACAAAAAATTTAAAATTTAAATTAGTTTGGTTTGTTATTTTATTTTTTGGAGTTATTTCTTCCAGTTCCGGTCTAAAATCAATTGACATAATAAAATTTGCACAAATATCCAATGGATTATTGTTGCCCATTGTCGCAGGTTTTTTGATTTGGATCGCAAACAAAGAATCAATCTTAGGAGATTATAAAAACACTAATTTTCAAAACATAGCAGGACTATTAATTTTACTATTAACCATTTTTTTAGGGTCTAGAAGTATTTTTAATACACTGAATTTGATATGAATCAAAAATTATTTTTAGACATAAATTGTGATGTTGGTGAGGCAATAAATAATGAAGAAAATTTATTTCCACATATTTCTTCATGCAACATCGCTTGCGGAGGTCATGCAGGAAACAAAAAAGAAATGAAAAAAATTGTTTTGCTGGCTCAAAAATTTGGTTTAAATATTGGAGCTCACCCCTCCTATCCAGACAAAGAAAATTTTGGGAGAAAAAAAATACAAATTTCTGATAATAGCCTAAGAGATTCTATCGAAAATCAAATAATGCAATTGGTCGAAATATTGGATGAAGAAGACCTAGAGCTTAATCACATTAAAGCCCACGGAGCTCTATACAATTTCTCCGCAAATGACAGAAATACAGCAATACTTATTTTAGAAATAGCTAAAAAGTTTAATGTTAAACTTTATGTTCCCTATAATTCCTTGATCTCAAAACTTGCTGATGGAATAGGAGTTGAAATAATGACTGAATTATTTTTAGATAGAAAGTACAATGATGATTATTCACTGCTTGACAGAAATCACAAAAATGCAATTATTACTAAAACAAAAGATATTATTTGTCAGCTTGAAAATATTTTAAATAACAAAATTATAACTGTAAATAATAAAGTGAAAAAAGTGAAATACGAAACATTGTGCATTCATGGAGACAATGTAAATGTTAACAAAATTCTCGAAAATCTCACTTCACATTTTAAATTAAAAGGAATTGAAATAAAAAAATATTGATGAATTTTTCTTTAAAGTACCTAAGGTTTGGTGAAAATTCGATTTTGGTTGAATGGCCTGAAGCAATTCAAAAAAAAATACTACTAGATATCATTCAATTTAAACGTTCAATTGAAAAAAACCATAAAGTAGAATCTTTAAAAAGCTCCTACAATTCATTACTTATCGAATTTAAGGATTTAAAAAATTTTAATAAAGAGATAGAAAACCTAAGAAAACTTTACTTTGATAAAAAATCTGCTGAAATACCAAATTTTTACAGATGGACAATTCCTGTTTGTTATGAAGAAGAATTTGGAATTGACTTAAAAAGATTAGAAAAAAAATTAGAATTAAAAAAAGATCAAATCATTTCTATTCATAAATCATCTAATTACATTGTATACAATATTGGATTTGTACCTGGATTTTTATACCTAGGTGGATTAAACAAAAAAATTCATTGTCCAAGAAAAGAATCTCCACTACAAAATGTTCTAAAAGGTTCTGTAGGTATTGGAGGGTCTCAAACAGGTATTTATCCTCAAAACAGCCCAGGTGGATGGAATATTATTGGGAACTCACCAATAAATCTTTTCGATCCCAACAATAAACCTCCTTGTATTATAAAATCTGGGGATCAAGTTTGTTTTGAAAGAATTTCACTTGAGGAACATTCTAAAATTAAAATTGACATTGAATTGAATAAATTTAAACTTAAAAAAATAAAATATGATTGATGTTATAAGCTCAGGTTTATTTTCTACCATACAAGATTTGGGAAGATATAATTATGAATGTTTTGGTGTACCTCGTTCAGGAAATATGGACAAATTTTCAGCCTTGTTATGTAATCGAATTTTAAAAAACAAGGATAATTGCGGTGTCATGGAAATTACGATGACTGGCCCTAAACTAAAGTTTAGGATTAATACTTACATATGTATAAGTGGAGCAGATATGAGTCCAAAAATAAATGAAAATCATATTAAAATGGATAGCGTCCACAAGATAAAAAAAGGAGAGATCTTGAGCTTTGGTAAACTAAATTTTGGTTACAGATCCTACCTTGCCGTTAAAGGAGGTTTTTTAACAAAAAAAATTTTAGAGAGCAGGAGCATGTTTTACCCTGTTACAAATGAACAAAAAATTAAAAAAGGAGATGAAATTTATATTAACAGTTTTAACGAGGATGAAAATTTTATTCAAAATTTTAGTTACAACTACAACAATCACTTTGAACAAAAAATAATTTATGCTTACAAAGGACCAGAATATTGTAAATTAAGTCAAGAACAAATCAAATTATTAACATCCATGGAGTTTACCATTTCAAATTCTAACAATAGAATGGCATATCAATTAAATGAATTGTTAAAAAACAACATAAAACCTATAATTACCTCTCTTGTTTTAACAGGCACTGTTCAACTGACGCCATCTGGAAAATTGATTATACTTATGAGAGATAATCAAACTTGTGGTGGGTACCCAAGAATTTTACAACTGAATGAAGAAAGTATCAATAGACTTTCTCAAAAACACAGTGGTAAAAAAATCAAATTTCAAATTATTGATTATTAAAATTATTAAATAGTGATTTATTTAAAATTTTGAATATTAAAAACAAGTTTCTTTTAATTTATTTTTAACTTATATAATTAAATTTCTAAACCATGAAAAAAATTATTTTAATTCTTACAATATGTTTAATTATATCGTGCAATAGCTCAGTTGAAAATAACGGAGTCACTGATGAATATAAACTTAAATTCGAACAACAAATTGAGGCATTTCAAACGTTCACCTCTGGATTTTACAATGAGGATATTGATTTATTAATGAGCGTTGTTGCCGACTCAGTACAATGGAGCCCACCTGAATACAATGGAGGTAAGATACTAGGCTTTGAAGAATTCAAAGATGCTGTACTTTACTACTTTGATAATTTTGATGAAATAACTTTTAATCCTGGAGATGGCTTAATTGGATCTGATTATGCATATTGGGCAGGCTCACTGTACTCACAAGGAGAGACCAACAGTGAACCAGATGTTATGAGGGTATACGGTACTTGGTCAACTATTCACACTGAAACTGGGGCTGAAGTCTATAATAAATGGTATGGTGTATTAAATTTCAACACAGACAACAAAATTGCTACTTTTTCTGACTGGATGGATGTAAATGGAATGCAAGTTCAAATAAATAACTTTTTAGAATCATCAAAAAACTAAAATTTAACCTTATTTTTAAATAAAAACCCTGAAATGTCAGGGTTTTTTAATTAAAATTAACAGATTGAAAAAATTAATATTTATTGGCTGTTTGTGTCTTTTTTTAGGATGTAACCTGCAAAAAAAACCTAAAATTGCAATAGCAGGTTTGGCAATTGAGTCTAGCACTTTTTCTCCTGCAAAAACTGTTGAAGAAGATTTCAAAGCCAGAGTTGGTAATGATGTATTTGATTATTATCCGTTTCTGTCTCCCGACTCTTTGAACAGACAACGGGCAATTTGGGTTCCTACACTTCGTGGACATGCTCTTCCTGGAGGAATTGTAACCAAAGAAGCTTATGAATCTTTAGTGGGTAAAACCTTAAATATGCTCAAAAAAGACATGCCTTATGATGGGCTATTCTTTGATATTCATGGGGCTATGAGTGTTGAAGGAATTGATGATCCAGAGGGGGATTTTATAAAGAGAATTAGAGATTTAATTGGTTACGAGACTATTATCTCAACATCTATGGATTTACATGGAAATGTTTCGTATGAACTTGCCAAAGAGACAGATTTGATAACTTGTTACAGACTTGCTCCACATGAAGATGCGCTTGAGTCAAAAAAAAGAGCCGTTGATAATCTATTATACAGACTTGAAACTAAGAAAGGTAAACCTAAATACAAAGCCAGAATTGAAGTACCAATTCTCTTACCTGGTGAAAAAACAAGCACTAGAGTTGAACCAGGAAAAAGTTTGTATGCTAAAGTTGATCCGATTACCAAGAGTCCTGGTATATTAGATGCCGCTATTTGGGTGGGGTACCCGTGGGCAGATGAGCCAAGAAATCACGCTGTGGTCATGGTAATAGGAGACAATAAAAATAGTGTTACAGAGGGAGCAGAATTTCTTGCAGAAAACTTTTGGTCTGTAAAAGATGAATTTGAATTTGTTGGTCCTGTAGCATCTTTTAATGAGAGTTTAAATCTTGCACTCAAAAGCAAAAAAAGGCCATACATTATTAGTGATATGGGTGACAATCCAACTGCTGGTGGTGCTGGAGATGTAACTTGGACACTCAATGAATTGATCAAAAGGAAGGAATTTAAATCTGAGAATGGGCCGTCTGTTGTATACGCATCCATTCCCGGACCAAAACTTACACAAAAAGCAATTGAAATTGGTGTTGGAGGAGAAATTGAGGAATTTGTTGGTGCTGATGTTGATAATCGATTTTCGCCCCCCATTAAACTAATTGGAAAAATAAAATCAATTAAAAAAGGTGATAAATATGCAGTCACCGAAGTTGTAGTTGAAGTTGGAAGTCTCAATATTATTGTAACAGAAAAGAGAAAACCATATCACAAAGAGTCTGATTTTTATGAGTTAGGTATTGATCCCAGATCAACAGATATAATTATTGTGAAAATTGGTTATTTAGTTCCAGAGCTACATAATATCAAAAAAGGATGGACGATGGCACTAACACCTGGAGGGGTTGATCAAGATCTTTTTAGAATTGATTACAAAAGGATAAAAAGACCTATGTT
>MDSZ01068645.1_pt1 | contig 11679 bp, 1 predicted proteins | sample 811201 | NCBI WGS metagenome assembly MDSZ01 (sample SAMN05326647, study PRJNA326480) | marine metagenome | isolation source: seawater | place: Indian Ocean: North | collected 2010 | reverse complement strand
TTAAATGCAGAAAACTTAAAAGAATTTAGAGATACATACCAACTTTTTGATGGTCAAGTTAGAGCGCAAGAGGAACTTATAAGAGGTAAAACAAATTCGGGAGACCCAGTTACTGCTCAAGACAGACTTAGATTAACTCAACTTAAAAGAACTAGAGATAGATATATAGGAACAGAAGGTGATGGTCCGCTAGGTGGTACTTTAGCTGGTTTCTTAAAAGGTCGAAGAGAGGAAGTAGAAGATGCTACAGGGGCACAAGATAGGAGAGTAAAAGCAGACGGTATGCTCAGTGGTTTTAGAAGAGAAGAACAACAAATTTCAGCTAGGCTTAGTTCAGCTCGTCCGGGTAGCCCAAGAGAAAAACAACTTAAAAAACAACTTGAAGACGTAAGAACAAAAATAGATAACAGAATAAACACTTTGGGGGATGGCCCACAAAGAAAAACTCAATTTACTCAAGAAGACATAGCGGGTATTTTAGACGGTGCTTTTACTGCGAATGGCGGAACGCCTTTTGTAGCGATAGAAAATCAAATTTCAAATATGTTGGAAATGAAAGGGTATGAAATAAATGAAAGGACTAAAGCAAAAATAGATAACTACATAACGCAAAACTTTAGCCCTCAATCACAGAGGGTAAAATTAAGTAGAGATCCAAACACTGAACCTGCAAATAATAGACAAAGAGCAATAATTGATAGTGAAAATATTAGAGATGGTATGGCTATCTTACTTGCATTACCCGAACAGAGTAGAACAGGGCTATCCCCAAACAGTGTAGAGATTATGGCAAATAGTTTTAAACTAACGGGTACTTTCGATGTAGAAGCATACAAAGCTTTACTAGAGAAACAACTCGCTGTTGATGAAAATTACAGAAAACAACACGGAACTGCCGTTGACGTAATTAATAAATTAAAAAAAGACGCCTTTTTTTTGAAGAGTCAGTATGACAATCAAAATATAAGTTCTAGTTTTCGTCCGGACGATTATGTGCCTAATTTTAAAGAGTTTTATGCTACTAAGTATGATGATGCAGAATTAAATGCTTATCTTCAATTAGATAGGATACAAGGAGGCGGTAAATACACTGAGCTAGGAAGACAGATAGTAAACGAAAGGCTACAAGTTTTGGGCACAGCTTTAAAACCCATACTTGACCAATCTCAAGCACAATCTGTAAAGCAATATTTTTTAAGTTTTGGTAATGAAGATTATAAAGCTGCTGAAGATTTATTAACAGGTAAATACAGAGTACAAGTTATATATGCGAACGATCCAGAGGGAAGGAAGTTTCTCCAATATGAAGACATATACAATGAAAATGGTGTTAGAAGAACCGGCGGACCAGCAATAGAAGGTTTTAGATTTATAACAAGAGATGGTCAAGTAGCTGGTGATGAAATAATGACCTTAGACGCTCTTAGAGAAGGTATTGATGACCTTGGTGGTGACTATGATCAAGACATTACTTCTATAATAAAAGCGTTAGAAGATTTATCCTTTTTAACAAATGCGTTATAAATATGGCAAACGAGGTAGAAAAATTACTACTGGCTGACAGCCAAGCCCCTACTCCCGCCGAAACTACGCCTGAAGAACCTAGACCTCAAACTGAGCCCAGAGCAGGTAATACCATAGAAGAAGCAAACAGGGAAGCCGCTGCTGTAGACAGAGTTCTTGCAAACCCTTCAATAGGTAATTTAGAAGCGCCCGGTTCTGAAGTATTTTATGGTAACTCCTCAGACTATTTTACTAGGGGGGTAAAAGCCGGAGTACAACAAGTTAAAAGTTCTTTTAGTGGTCTTGCCGCTATGGGTAATCTTATCATTGGAGATGAAACAGCAGCTAAAAGAAGGTTATCTGAAGTAGATGATTATAATGAAAGGATTAGTAATATTTTAGAACCTTTAGAGGGATATGAAGAATTTCTAACTGAACCTACTTTACAAGGTGCAATTAATCAGGGTCTTAGAGCTATTGGGCAAGCTGCAGCTCCTGCTGGATTAGTACTAGGAGAAGCTTTAGCTGGTGGGATTATTTTAGGAGCGGGTAGAACCGCTTTTACTTCAGCGGGTAGAGCTGCGTTACAAGATGTAATGACTAAAACTGTTAGGAAAACAAGAGGTTTGAAAGATCGAGTTTTATATCCTGACAAAGACGAAGTTCTAACCTTAGGTGGACCCACAGTAGATCCAAGAGGTCAAACAGTAAACGCTTTTGAAGAACTTTGGTTTAAGACTTTGCGTAACAAAGGTGTGGATAACTTAACACCTGAAGACAAAGTGGTTATGGATACTGCTAGAAAGTACTTAAGAGATATAAGAGTAGGTGGTATAAGTGGTGCGGTTTTAGCTTCAGAACAAATGATAGCTCCTGAAATCTTACAAGAGTATAGGGATGCAGGAGTTGAGTTAGGTGCTACCGAAGCTTTACTTGCGGGGCTAATCGGACTTCCTGCTGCTGGTATAGATGTTCTTTCTGAGTATGTTTTCTTTGGTTCTTTATTTAAATTAGCTGCGGGTAGAAGTAGATTAGCCGCAACTAGACAGAAGTATGCAGATGGAAAAAAATTAAGTGACCACGAAAAGTTTATTTTACAACTATCTGATTTTGCAGAAAGAAAAGGTTTAGATGCCATAGGTAGAAGAGGGAAAGCTGAACTTAGACTATTTGAGAAAAGATCTACTTTAGCCTTGTTATCTGATATAGGTAGGGTTACAGCCGGAAGTATGGCAGCAGAAGGTATAACAGAAGGGTTACAAGAAGAAATAATCATGTCTGTAGGAGCAGCTACTAACCCAGACTTTGACATACAAGGCATAGAAGCTAACTTACGTAGAGCCCAAGCATTCTTTGATGGCGCTATGGCTGGTGCGGCTCGTGGTGCTATTGGTGGTGCTGGTGCAGCTATTTTTCAAAAGGCGCGTACTGCTATAAACAACAAAGTAGAGGACCTTGCTTGGCAAAATGTTCAACAAGAAAACTACCAAAATTTAGCGGACTTTGGCTTACCCGAAACTAGAGAAGATGTGAAAGGTCAGTTGGAAACTATGATTGACCCTGACTTCAAAAGAGAGTCAGTTTGGTTAACCCAAGAATTTTTACAAGCTAACGGAGTTATAGATGAAAATGGCAAAGTCAATAAAACTATATTAAAAGAGCTTTTACAAGAAGCATTTGGAGATAGACCAGAGAGTTCTATCCCAGAGATTATGTTGTCTATTGATAAAGATGGCTTTGGGGCTTTATTAACAGTTAGTAAAGACGCTAGAGATTACTACGTTAATAAAAGAATAGAAGGTAGAACTCCTTTACGTGATGTTTTAGCTAATATTCTAGACTTTACTGAAACTCCCGCTTCCTCCACTGGGGATGATGTTATTGTCCAACTTCTAGAAAATGACCGTGTTGTTTGGGAACAAACTACTCCATTTGAAGATCTTCCTGAAGTTGTCATCAAAGCTGATGAGCAATACAAACCAGACGAAAAGTATAGCGTCATGAAAAATTCAATGGATCCTGAAGTTGTAAAAGAATTAATTGGAGAGGAGGACTTACCAGCTCAGGCAGATTTATTTGATCCAACGCCTACTTTACAAGCTATTGAAGATATAGAACTGGAAATATTTAACTACACAACAAATGATCAAGAAGTACCACAAGCTTTATTAGACCAGTACGACAAACTAAGAAAACAAGTAAGAGATATAAAAATTGCAATTACAACTCCAGAAAACGAAGGAGAGAGGAGATTAGAATCCTACAGAGATGATGACAGTGAAGAAGAAGTAAAAAGAAGAAACATGGAATACTCTAATGAGTTTGACGATAACTACAATGAAACTCTAGAGGAGCTTAAAAATAGAATGGAACAAGAAGGGGGATACACTGATGAGTCTTTTGGAGATGTTGTAGAAGGAAGTCAATTCGACTTTGCGCAACAATTTGAGGACATAGGGAAAATTACTGTCCAACAAGGCAGGGTAACTTCTGCTTGGAAAAGACGAGACTTTGTTAATCTTGAAAAAGAAAAAGACAATCAAGCACTGCGTGAAGAAATAGCTAGATACTATAGACAGTCTACAGAAGCTTTAATTAGGCTAACTACTGTTTACCCTGTACAAGATAATGATAAACAAGAGTTATCTAGGATTAATGAAACTCTAATAAATTTAAATACTGAAATTGGTAAAGGTAGGGCGCAATTATCTCAAGCTAACAATTCTAATATGGCTAAAGCCATAAAAAGAATTAGAAACAGGCTTATAAATAATGATATGGTATCTAATCCTACAAAAGCTCAACGTACCTTAGAAGATCCAAATTATGATAGAAAAGCAAACTCTAAAGCTTTTTTAGCTGAGTTTTTAGATCGAACTCGTTTTACTGAAAGTGAACTTAGGGCTTTCTTTAAAAGCTCAAAAACACTTAATAAAAGGCTACAAGCATTAGAAGCACGTAAAACAGAGTTATTAGAAGAACAACGTAAGCTTTTTCTTGCTCTACAAAAATTACCAGAAAAAACTTTTGCAGATCAAACAAAAAGAGGTGCTACAGAAAGGTTAATTTTAGGGGATTTAGGGGTACCACCTAAAAAAGCGGCTGAGATAGCTAGATCAAATTCTACTGACTTTTTAATAAAGTTGGACCAATACACACAACAACTTAGTGACAGAGTTATAGGGGCACCTGAGATAAGAGTAGTTGAAGCGGGCGATAAGCTACCACAGATAGGTGAGACAGCTAAAGAAAATATATTAAAAGCAATAGCGGATGAAGAAGATAGAATAGATGCAATAGCAGAAGGCATTGATGAAACAGATGTTAGACAGTTAGCTACAGAAAGAGTTCTAGCTAGAACAGAAGTAGACGGATTACCACTTAAAAGTTTTCTTGGCATGTTTGATACACCACAAAAAAGTGCAGCAAAAATGTCAGAATATTTAGATGTTGGAGAGCTAAGTTTTGTAGATGAAGAAGTTCTTAGGAATGCAAACACTGCAATATTAAAAAGAATAAATACTTTACAAGAAGAAGATCCTAATTCTGTGTACAGGATAGTTCCTACAGATGTAATTAAAAGAGTAGCAAAAGGAAATGAAACTGTACTTATAGATAAAGAAGTTAGGCCGATTGTTGCTGAGTTTTTTGATTTATTATCAGAAGATAATAAATTTTCTGGAGTAGTAAGACCGAGCGAAATTGATTTATTTAATTTTGTAAAATATGTAAGAGAGATAAAAAATCTTCTTAAGACACAAGGTGGTAAAGATCAAATAGCTCCTTTTGTAGTCATCGAACAAAAGTTTGGTAAAGACATAGCTAGAGGGTTTAGAGAATTTGTTAAGCTAGCTGGGCCCGCTCTTGGCATAACTATAGATAGTGGATATCAGTCAATAATAAAAGAAAGTACTCCAGAAACAGAACCAGATTTGTATGCAGATAAGTTTGCTGGTTTAAGTCCTACCGAAGCGGTACAAGAGTCCGTAACCACTGCAAGTCAACTCATGAATAATCTTCTAACACAGAAAGACTCCACAGGTAGAACAGAATTCGAAAGGTCGGATGTAAGGGCTTTAGGTCAAAACTATAAACTTCCCGGTAAGAATACACTTAAATTTGGTTGGTACCTTAGAGCTAAGGATCAACCAGACCAACCACTTTCTTTTAACGAGATTTTGAATGCGGGTAGAGCTATTTTAGAAACTAATATGGATAGTGTTGAGAAAAGCACTACTGAACTTAGATTTAGGACAGCATTAGGTTTTAGTATTTTAGCAACTAAATACTTTCCAAATTTTAGAAATAAAAATGGTGACCCAAGAAAAATAGTTTTTAAATACCATAGAGGTAAAAAGCTACCTGCTGGGGAAGTTGTAATAGAAAGTTTAGACCAACCTTTACCTGATGATTTATTACAATATTTAAACCCACACACAGATTTAAATTATTTTAATGGTGCTACTCTATCTACTTTGAGTTTACGTAAACTAGCAACTGCTACTTCTCCTAAACAATTATTAGATGAATTAAGGGCTAAAAAAGAGTTTGAAATAGACTCTACAGCTGAGATAAGAGCCAGCTTACCTAAGACAGAAGCAGAAAGGTCTGCCGACATATTAACAATGCAAACTTTAGGATTACCACCTAAAACAAAAACAACTAACTTACGAACTTTTGACATATTTAATTTACCTCTTTACTACAATAATGCTAAAGGGGCTTATGAATCTGCAAAAGATATGGTTTCAGATTTTAAACAATCTCCTTTTTATTACTCTAGTGATGGCAATCCAAAAGGTAGACCTAGTAGACCAAATTTAATTAAATCAATATTAGATGCGAGAAAAAAACTTTTAGACCCTTCTCTTGATATTTTAAAAGATAAAGAAGAAGGATTAGCTATCCCTAGTTATGCTAGTCAACTAGAACTTGATTCTGCAATACGAAATAGATTTCTAGCAGAAAATGCTGTACGTATGAAAGATGTTATGGACTACGCAGCTATTTCAGATTATGTAGATTTTAGTAAATTAAATATAAAAGAAATAATAACTGGGGGTCAGATAGGGGTGGACTTAATTGCTGAAAGAGTAGCTAGAGAAGTAGGGTTTCCGACAATTACCTTAGCGGGTACTAACTATCCTTTTAAACCTGACAGACCAGACTTATATAGGACGGAGTACAAAAAGTTAGAGATACTTTTTCAAGATTTTGCCAAGGAAGGTGACCAAAACCTTAACGCGATTAAAGAACAAAGAGATCAACTTCAAACTTTAATAGATGAAACCGAAGCGGGTAAAACAAAGATAAGAGAGAAGAAAGGTGGTGTCAAGTTAAATGCACCTAAAGTTCAGTATGCCCCCCTTAATAATATTCCTAAGTTAGAAAAGCAAGGTAAAGGAATAAATGTCATGCGTAAAAGAAATACCAACGAACACTACGGTAATCCTTTTAGCCATCTAAAACAAAAAACTGCAGCTGAAATATCCGTAGACACTATAGATGAAGCTGTAGCTAGTTATCGTGACTGGATACTAAATAAAAGACATCAAAAAGTAAGGCCAGAACAAAGAAAGTGGATACAAGACCAATTATCAGCGGGTGCCTTAGACGGACAATCTTTACTTTATTATGATAAAGGTAGTAAGAGTAAAAACCATGCAAATGTTTTAAAAGATATAGTTGTTAGACGTCAACAACAAAAAGGCGTAAAAGTTAATTTAGATGAAGAGTTAGAAAATTTAGGAAGTGTTGCACAACCTTTAAGAGAGTTTCCGGGGTATAACCCAAGGACGGAAGTTAATGTACGTTATTCTGATGGAGTAATAATTTTTGCAGATAATAGTAAAGGGGCTCTCACTCCGGGTAGTCATCTAACAAAAAGATTAGCCGAAACTTTTAATAAACCAGTTTTAATTAATCCTAAAACTGTTGTAGAAATGCAAACGTGGGCAATTCAAAACAATGTAGAAAAACTAATGATTGCCGGTAGCGGTAGGGCAGAACCTTCTTACAGAAAAGGAAGAACCAAAGACTTACAAGAACAACAAATACAAGAAATAGAAGATAGGTTAAACATTAAAAGAGTTACCTCACAATATGGGGTAAATATAAATAATACCCGCGAAACTGAAAAACTATTACGTAACGAAGCAGAAAAGATTTACGCTACCCAAGAAACTGGTTTAGAGCGTATGGAACAAAACAAAGAGATTAAACGATTGAAAAAAGTCGAAGTTATGGCTATGAATTCAGTTACTCCAGATTGGGAAAAACTTTTCCAAAACTTTATGGTTTCTACAAATTATTTCCGTACGCATGATAACTTAAAGAAACAACTCCAGAACAAAATTATGAATGACCCGACAAATTTTGCTGTGAACATACCCCCCGAAAAAGAGTACGAAATATTGCAAGAGATGTTGCAAGAGGAGAATATTTTAAATGATGATGACTATGCACAAAACGTAGAAAAGTTTACAGACTTGTTTACTGATCCAAAGAAGATAGACCAAGGTTTTACAGAAATACCTACTTTTGATACGGACGAAGACCCACAATTTTTAGACCCTTTTCGTACAAAAGGAAACAAAAGTTTTACAGAAATAGTAAAAATGCAAAACATAAATGGGGAAAAATATGAAGGTAGGTTTGTTTTAGAAGGGATTACACCAGACATATTCATTCAAGATGATGTTACAAATGCTTATGCTGATGTTATAAGAGAAGACGGCAGGGGAGTTGCTAGGCAAATTCTTAACTTAAGAAGAAAAAAATATACAGAAGATGGGCTAACTCCTGAAGAGCAGAACTTACTTAATGATTTACAAAGACAACAACCTTTTGCTTTTAAAAGAGCAGGTCAGTTAATCCCCGAAGATGTACTAACTTTAAGAAGAAGAAGAGCTCAAGAAGCTAATTTTGATTTAGCTAAAGTAGGCAGAATTGTAGACCCAATTAGAATTCTTACAGATAGAGCAAAAGAAACTTTAGGATTACAAAACAGAAGTATGTTTGTTATGTTTGAAGACAACCCTATAAGATTTGATTCTCCAAAATATAATCAAGAAGTTGAAATCTCTAGGAAGGCTATGAGAGAGAATCCCGGATTACCAGAACAAATTGTTACGATTGGTAATGTAGATTTAGTAGTTTTAAGAAGACCTGACGATTATTTTTATAAGATACGTAAAGATAAAACATTAGGTAAAGACCTTATAGTAGATGAGGTAGAAGGAGTTATCCTTGCTTCTTATGAACATGCGTTAGGGCATGCGTATTTTCATGAGTGGTATGACCTTAAAGTTATGGAAAGTACAGAAGAAGGTAAGAAATTATTAGAAGCTTTTGAAAAAGTAAAAAAATTAGACAAGTCTCCATACAATACTCCATATGGTTTAGAAGAATTTGTAGGAGATCAAATGGCTAAACTGCAACTTACTTTGGCAACTAAAGCTCAAACTACTCCAGAAGAAAGATACACTAGAAGTTTAGTATTAAAGTTAAGGCAGTATTACAAACAAACAAAAAATACTTTTACAAGGCAAGTTTTAGGTAGAGCTACTGGTACTCCTATGAAAGAGTTTGTAGATTATCACAACGCTATAGCAGAACAGTTTAAAGGCACCTATAAAGATAGAGGTAGTGGTAAACAACTAGCTATAGAGTTTGCTAGAGATTTAGCAGATGAACAAGTTAAACGAAGGGATATGAAGTTTGAAGACTTTACTAATAAACTTAAAAAAGCAGCACAAGGAGATGAACCGGATGCTCCTAAAACTTATATTAAAAAGTTTAATAATTTACTTAACAAGTTAGCTAGTTCTAATATCAGATACTTAAAAAAATCTGGGGTAAACCCGCGCCTAACAAATCAATTATTTAGAGAAACACAAGAAGAAGGGGTTACCGAAACTGGACACGTACAAGAAAATATTAACCAATTTAACAGGATAATAAATTCTACTTTTATCGAATTAAATAAAACTTTAGGCATTAGGATTGGTGGGTTTACAGATGACAACTTAATACATGAAGAAGACAGGCGTATTATAAATAAAGCTTTGGATAAAGCGGCGGAAGCTATTGAAGCGTTTACTATGCCAGAATTAGTAAAACAAATGAACGACCCTAACTACCAAACTAAAGAAAGAACAGTTCAAAAATCAATGCAGATGCCTGATGGCACCGTCAAACCTACTGGTCCTCCTATAGATATACAACAAGGTAGAGCAGATAGGATGTTCCAAGGATATGGTGAATCTATATATGTAATTGTAGATATTTTAGAGAGAATGAAACGTTTGATGGAAGGAGCTGGTGTAAGAACTAGAGAAAACTACGATATGAGAAGGAACTACAACATGGATGCAATTATGAATGATGACATGTTGAGAGCTAGATTGGTTGTGCTCCTTCAAAAATATAATGAACATACTGGTCTAACTCAGGAAGAAGCTGAAAAAGCAGTTAGGATTATGATAAAAAATAGAGAGGATAACGATAACATTTTACTTGATGACCAAGAACTCGATCCTCTTGTAAGTTCAGTAGCTGTAGGGATGTCACCTAAAAGGGCTAGACTCTTTGAAAATATACCTACGGCTAGATTAAGGGCAAATGGATTATTAGAAGATCCTCTAGATGCTTTTACACATGCAATTAGGAGTATGTCTCTTAAATTTGTTTACAACAATAAAGTAAACCACGTTCTTTCCGATCAAGAAATATTAAGAGCTAGATTTTTATTAGCTGGCAAAGAAATTGAAACTGAAGATGGTTACACTAATGACTTAAGATTTTTAGAACCCTTTGCCAAACTTGCTACAAGAGAGGAACAATTTAATGAGTTTGGTGGCGTAGATGAGGCTTTCTACTTTATGAGGGGTCACATGTCTGCTACAGCTTCGATATGGTTAGACCCTAATGTAAAAAAACCTTTTGATACTTCGTATGCTTTATCGGCTATGTTAGGTAAAGCTGGTATGGAAATAAATAGATATCCTATTTTAAGAAATTTTCAAGCTGGGCTGATGTTGCTTAACCAAGTAACTTTTTTAACTGGTAGTGCAATATCTAGTATCCCTGAGTTAGCTGGGCCTGTAATCCAAAGAGGAGACATAGAGTCTGTTGGTTTCTTAGGTAAGGCAATAGTAAGGAATTTAAAAAACAAAGAAGAAGCTACTAATCTTATGAGAGCCATTGGTGTTATGGGAATTAGTCAAACATTAGAAGCTAGTGTGTATGCTGGAGATTTAGGTTGGGCTACAAATAAAACCCAACAATGGTCTCAAAGATATTTTAGAAGTATCTTAGTAACTAAGCTTATGGGATTTTTTAACAGAAACGCAGGGCTAGTATCAATAATGGCTATTGAAGCAGACGCGAAAAGAGCGGTAACAGGGGACGCTAAATCAATTGAAAGGTTGGGAACAATAGGGCTTGCAGATATACCCCCGCAAGATTTAGTAGCGGCTATGGACAGGCTAGGCGTAATGAAAAGTGATACTCCTAAATCTTTTACAGAGATAGATAAGTTTTTCAGATCAGACCCATTAGGTTTAAAAATAAGAAACGGATTAGAGTTGCTTAGTGGAGAAATGACTTTAAGGCCTAACTCAGCACAAAGAACAGTATGGATGAATAATCCTTTCTACGCTTTAATTTCACAATTAAAACCTTTCTATTATTCTTTCGGTAAAACTTATGGAGAAGGCACTTGGAAAAATATGAAGAGAAACTATAAATATGACGGTCCAGTAAGTGCTTTATTACCTTTAATCTTAATACTAGCGACTATGATGCCTTTAGCTATGTTGGCTTTAGAGATACGAGAGTACATAAAATATGTAGCTAAAGGAGGAGACCCTGAAGTATTCCGTTCTGACGAAATGCCTTTTGGTCAGTATATGTTAGATGTAGCAGATAGGGCAGGACTTCCGGGAAGATTTGGGTTGTTAATACCTATGTTTGAAGCAGATTTATACGGAGATGCTTTCTTTACGCCTTTATTAGGGGCTACTTTTGAGAGAACCGTAGATATTATCGAAGGCACAGGGAATATTTGGGATTACGTACCATACCTAGGTGCAGTTGGATATAAATAGAAATACACTTATAATGAGGTAAATTATGGCTTATTCATCAACAATTAAATTAGTAGTAGGTGACACT
>MDSZ01096899.1_pt1 | contig 11681 bp, 9 predicted proteins | sample 811201 | NCBI WGS metagenome assembly MDSZ01 (sample SAMN05326647, study PRJNA326480) | marine metagenome | isolation source: seawater | place: Indian Ocean: North | collected 2010 | reverse complement strand
TCTGGCGGCGGCGGCGGTATGGCTTAATGGTCAACTACTAGTAACTTGAATTAGTCTTTCGGTTGTAGAGGTCTCGTGCCGTGGGCCGGGGATTCTCTCACTGGCCCTCAGGCATGTGACCTGAGGTCTCTTTGAGGCGTCGGGAGGTGACCTCATCACAAGAAAAACAGATTGATTACTGTCTCTCGGCGACCGCCGCGGTGCGAGAGTAGTTCGTTCGGCAGTAGTCCGGCCCGGCCCAGGCAGGCTGCCTCGTACTTTGCACATAACACCTCGGTTGGGTCTGAGGCCGCTACGGAGGTCCGCAACCCCGTAGCGCCCCCATTTACCCCGCCGTACACGGCGCTCGGGATGCCTTCGCGGGGCCTTCGGTCCAAATTGAAAAAATAAGGCCACAGAGCGCTTACTATGGTCCCATACGACCTCATTATCACGCTTCTGGTCTCATCGTCCGCTCATAACGATTTGCCGTCTTAGGAGAAAGGCCGGCGAGTTCAGCGCCTGCGTTCTATATGCGCAGCCCCCCTCAAATGCCAAGCGCTTATCGCGTCCGCATAGTCCTCGGGGTGCTCCCCCGCCGCATCCGCGTCTGGGCTGCGGACTCGGACGGAGCACCAGATACAGCTAGTAGCGCCTGCCACTGCCAGTGGCAGCGGTCAGTGAGATCGTACCAATCCCCACCAAAGTTGGTGAGCCCTATTAGGCCCCAAGAGGAGTTCCCACACGAAGTTCCCGGACCCCCGCCCAGGCCCGGGCCCGGCCGGGGTATAAATCTGCCAGTGGACCCGGGCCCGGGCCGTCACGGTCACGGTGACTCGGACCCGGCCCGGCCCGGGGCGACTCGGAGTCCGACTGAAATCAGCCCCCCACCCCCAGAGGCCCGGGACTCGGGTTGGAATCATATATATATAATGTCAAGAGAGGGGTACGCGGGTAAATTTCCCCATGTTCCTGCATACACGTAGCCTTGTCGTAGGCCCAGGCACGGTCTACGCAGTAGTATCTTCAATTGCGTAACGCCTAGACAGAGTATAGCTATGCGCGATCTGCGCACATCCGTCGCAGACCGGGTGCTAGTGAGCCACCGACATACGCGCCGGCGAGCTAACAACTTCGAGGGACATGGGGTCGCTTTTTTCGAGCGTGGAACAATATATGTGGGGGACTTCTTTGGTGGAATGATGCATGGGGTTGGGACCTACACCTGGCCGGACGGAACGAAATTTGTGGGCGAGTTTACACGCAATACTATCACAGGTAAAGGAAAATACATATGGCCCGATGGATCTTCCTACAAGGGTTCAGTTCTGAACGGACTTTGTCATGGATATGGTGTAATGCATGGCGTGAATCATGGAATCCCTTGCTACAAGGGAGATTGGTGTAACGGGGCCATGCATGGTACAGGAATATTGTATTACAACATAGATAGTTCCTGCTACTACAAAGGCGAATGGAGTTGCAATAAGAGAAGTGGCCATGGCACAATGCAGTATGAAAGCGGCAATTACTATGAGGGGGGGTGGAATCAGGATGTTAAGTGTGGTGCGGGATTAATGCTGTGGCGGCATAGACTGGAGTACTATGAGGGTGAGTGGTGTGATGATAAACAAAACGGCAATGGTGAGCATATCTGGATTGATCTGGCTGAAGGACATACAGCCCAATCTGCCCAGCAAGGATGTAATCGTTACCTTGGTCAATGGAAAGATGGCCAAAGGCACGGAATAGGTACCTTTTCTTATGCAAATGGTGCACGTTATTTGGGCGATTGGGTTCAGGGGCAAAAAGAAGGAATGGGAGTAGTTATGCGAGATGATGGCGCCTTGTGTAGTGGCACCTTTCATTCGGATCGGATTTCACAAAGCTTTACAAAATCGGAACCTGAGCTTGCTTCCTGTGCGGCTGAATCTCAAGTATATCTGCATCTTGAAGACCAAGTTGGCAAAGATGCGGCATTGGCTAAGCACGAACAATTGCGGCTTCAGAGAATAGTGCTGCGACACAATTCTGATTTGAGAGGAGCATACTCCAGGTATTCTTTGTTAGAACATGGTAGGCCTGGCGGACATTTACCCACAATGACCTCATATTCATTTCTGCTTTTCTGCAAAGACACTAAGATCATCCCCACTCTATCTCAAAGTTTAGTCCAGAGCATCCTAAAAAGGCTGTTCCGCCAACACAAAAGCACAGTCGCCTCTGCCATGTTGCAACATAGAAGCGAATGTAAAGATACAGAGCAAAGCGACAGCCCGGGGTGGCGGTGCCCACTCAATGCAGGCACTCTCAGTTCAAGCCATAAGCAAGCAAGAGTGAAACTTGCTGGTCGATCACTATCATACAGGGAGTTTGTTGAAGCAATTGTGCGCATTTCCTTCGTGCTTATTAATTGTCACGCTCCTGCCCTCTCATTATCTGATGCATTGGACTTATTCATCACTTGCTTTGTGTGTCCCATAGGCCACCGGAGCCCACGCGCAAACTTATCGAACGAGCGGAATTATGCAATTAAGAGGCCAAATGGTCCCTGGTGCGCAGAATTGCTCTTTCAAGTAAGTGCTACTCTAAGTTCCGTCACATCGCAGTTAGAGACAGTTGCAATTCGACCTATTCTCACGATTCTTATTTTGCTATACAACCAAGAACCACTGAACTGCCGAAATAAGTGCTTATCTAAAGCGCTAGATATTGTGCTTGATGTCTATGAGCACAGAACTAGGGTGTGGGAGGGTGACAACTTATCAACTGCGGCTGTCGTGCTTCTCTGCAATGCTGAATTGAATATAGCGGAGGTAGCGGAGATATTCATGCGATCAAAAGTGATGCTAAGCCCTTCAGCAAGCGAACTTGAATCAAGCACTGCTGTTCCTTTCAAAAAACAATTGTTGAAGGCTACAAAGCAGGCTCTGGCAATCGAAGCAAATGCCGACTGTCCCTATTTTCCAGGGCGGGCTATACACAAAGTAAATGTTGGTGTGCCAACTCGCCAGGGCGTCCCCACGAGTGGATCTATTTAGGATTCGCGCGCGAGCTACGGCCCGGTGAAGTTGGTTCTCCGTCACGCCGTTTCGGCCTAACGGGGGCACCTGAGGGCAATGGGGCCACGCCGGGCCAGCCCAAGAAACACCATAGCCAGTGGAACGCTCAGGGACAGCCGAGTTAGCCAGATAAGGCGGTGCGCGAGAAATTAGTGGGAGGTGAGAAGCATTATCGGAGAATCAGCCATCTTCTACGGCGAGAAACACGCTGAACTGGACAAGCACGTGAAGCGAGCAGAAGGCAATTCTATGAAAAATTTGATTTTGTCCGGCATTGAAACAGCGCGCAAGGAACTCGTTCAACTTGAAGAAAAATTGAATTGCAAAAACACTAAGTTTGAAAGTTGCTCAGTCGCTTGCATAACGGGGGTGCAGGTTAGGCTAGGCTAGGGTTAGAACCCTAACGGCGAGCTAGGCCCAACCCCAAGTCGGGTAATTTAAGATGTGGACACACCCTCCATGAGTCCTCTTAAGCTAAACTACCCTGCGAATCTTAATACTGCGTGGAGACTTCGAAATTCATAGAGGGGTTCGAGCGCAATAGTCGACGTTGATTTTATTTTTGGCGCTCTAAAACAAGGTTGGCAAAACCCATACCGTCTCGACCGCCTAGGCAAAAATGAACCATCGATTTTAAAACCCGATATTTTTTTTTGGTTTTTTTTTAGGGTTAATAGCCAGTTTCTTGGGAGGAAGTGAATCCCCGAGCGCCAACTATAGCTATTGATATAAATGATTATGCCCGTGTACTCATCAGGAAGCCGCCGGCCTGGTCGGTTTTACAACTACAACTACCCCACATTTAATCTATCTTACTAACCGGCAGCATTCCCGCGGTAGCATTTGAACTGCGATGACAGACAATCGTCACGCGTACTTCATCCGCTGCATATCCGCAATCTCAGGAATAGGTCCTAATCCCGTATTTGACAGCCTTGATCCACTTGCAGCTTTTTTGGATGATCCCTCATGTACTGTACTTCGAGCCTGGGTGCGCGAAAATGGAACGGTCCTTTTGTCGACGCTCTTAACAACAGAGGAAGCAGTAGCATCAACGACGGCTTATCTACAAAACGTTTTATATTGTTCAGTGAATTTTTAATAAACAAAGATCCCGAATAAGAAAGCATGCCTAGGTTGCATTCGTTAAGCGTCTAGCTGTGTCTCTAAACGCGAACAACTTGACTTCAGCCGTATTGCCGTGCGTGTCGGTGTTTGAGTAGCTAAAAAACCATTTTTAAATTTCAAAGCCTCGTTTCAGACTCTCACTTGGACGTTTTGGGGCAGCAGTCTCACTGCATGAGGTACTAAAAGAACTGTATTGCCCGATTCTCTTGTGCGCCGAGGACCCGGAATGCATTCCTCAAAGCGCAAAAGGTCTACTTTTTAGACTTGAGCACTCTTTGGGCTCCTTCACTGGCCTTCAGAATGACAACCCAGAGGCGCCGAACTGTGTGTGAATATCGTTTTTAGAAAAAACGTCAACATTCTACTAACTAGATGTCTCCCTCCCTTGAGTCCTTTGTCAACATCAAGTCGGTGATTGACGAAATTGACCTTTGGAACAATACGCGATCATCAATGGGCTTCGATGGTGATCTTATTCATAGCGTTGCTAGTGCGCTTGAGCCATTGCGGAAGTGGTTCGACACTTTGGAAATGCCCCCGTGGTCGCAAGCAGGTGAGTTTATAGACCAGGTTATGGACAGCCTAGATCGCATCTGGAAAGCGGAGGGTCGTGGATCACAAGTGTAATGCCCCAGTCCCTAATCATGAGTTTACCATATGCACCAACAGGTACCCCGAAAGCCGCATGCGCCATCTCCTGGATATCATGAGCAGTACCGTGGGTCAAAGTGTGCAGCGTGAGCTTAGGGCCATCGGCATCTGGGAAGAAGGATTTGCAAAGGTCCGGCCAGAACTAATTTCAGGTCTTCGTCTGTGCGAGAGCTGGTGCAAGGCATGCGAAGAGTTGATATTCCTCTGGAAGGACAATACCGAAGGGCGCTCTTGGGTTGGCTTTGACTATAGAGATGAATTTGTGTTGCTATTAGGACACCGGCTACAAGAAATACTCACACTCCGTCAAACGCGCGAAGAGTTAAGTCGTCTACTTAGTGGAGATTTTGACACGGAGAATGATCAGAAGCAGATGCAAAATGCTCGCAGTGCAACTTTGGTAGGCTCGCTGGGCAAGTATTTTGCTGGGATAGACCCTCTGCTGTGCAGTCACCACACCGACTCTGCCTGGTCTTCATTTCAGAGCGACGATGCAGTCAAAGAACTTTTGAAGTTCAAGTATGATGTACTTAGGCATAGAGCTGTGGAGAAATATGAAAAATCGCTAGCTCCATTGGATTTCCAGATTGCAGCTAATTTTAGGCAGATGATCTCGCCATTGCATGAGACCCCACTCCCTCTCCTGCACGAACTTCGGCAATTTAAACATTTGCTTTCGAGATGCAACATTCGCAGAGCACTTGTCAGTGAACGGGAAGCCCTGCTTCACCAGCTGGTCGATATGATCGAAAATATGGGAGAAAACTTTCATGTATTAATTCATGACGCAATTTGGCTGTGCGTTTTACATGTCCAGATCTAATGTTGTTACATTAGGCGACCAGTGGGCTGGAAAAATATTCTTGCCTATTGGGCAAGCATGTCAGTGGGATTTTACGTGCCAGGCAAATTTCCTTCCACATTCAAGATCTTTCTGAGGGGAATGCGCAACTCTTTGGAGACCTTGAGCACGCCAAAGTGCTACTGAGTCTAGGTAGCGAGTTGCAATCTAGATGTCGGAAGACAGAGCATGAGCTCTTGGGCGAATGGATTGCAGAGGTCAAGAATGAATTGACAAGTAGCGAGGCTGGCATGTGCACGAAGGGCAAGCTGATGGAAATTTCTCAGGAGGGCTTACTTATTGTCAACTACTCTTCACGTCTCGTCCAACTACTCCGAGAAGTCAGGCAGTTGACTGAACTAGGTGTGACTGTCCCAGATAGCATTAAACAAGCCGCCAAAGATGGTGAGCAATACTATCGATTTGGAGTCGTGCTAAAAAAAGTGGCTTCCTTTTTTAATAGTATGGATACACAGATACTTAAGACTCAACGCCCAATGCTGTTGAATGCCCTCATGGCATTTGAGGAAATTGTCGAGAAACGCAACACTCATGGAGGGGTCATCGAGTGGAGGACACCAACAGAGTATGAACGCTACGTTGAGCGGCTCCAGCAAGCAGCAACTAAGCTCGCACATGAAAACCGCCAGCTTCGGCACATTCATCATGAGCTTTCTACCAGTGTGGTGCTGCTCATGGACATTGACATGCTTAAGCACCGGAGCAAATGGAAGCAGCATTGGCTAGAGATTGTGGGCAGGATAAATGTTCTTTCAGACCGATACCCTCAGGATCGAATGCGCAAGTGGGTGATACACTGGGACCATCAGGTCTACAAAGTGCTGGAGGCTGCATATTGTACTGGCTTGGAAACCCTCAATGAATCCCTTCAGCTCCCAGAGAGTTTAAAAGTTGAGCTTGGCTTCTTCTCTAGTTCAGAGCAGATGCCCCTTCAACTTAAGCCTAGTGTTGAGGAGATCCGCTCAATCTATTACCATGAGCTAAAGAAGTTTGTATCAGCTCCCAGTGCATTTAAAGGGCTTAATGGTAGCAACGAAGTCCCTATACGGTGCCTTGATATCGAATTCCTGCCCCCAGATTACAAAATAAAAAAATAGGTTTACACCAAAATGGCAGGATCGAATACTCAATCACTAGTTCGCGTCTACATCAAGGCGGAGTTGTTGTTTGTTGAACTTTGTAATCTGCTGGAGAAATATGAGTCTTGGAGTAGTCTATGTGCCACGGCGGACCTCGATGCTGTGGTTGAGCTATGTTGCAGCTCACCAACTTTGTTCGAAACAAACTTCAGAGCGCTCCGGGACAAGCGCCGAGCAGCAGAGAGACTACCTGATTTCATAAAGGTTGATTGTATATGTGTGAGCCTGGGACCTCTGAAACTAAGTCTTGAAGACAATTTTCAACGTGCCTACGAGACCTTGCTGCTGGTCCTTAAGAGAACCATGACCAATGATATGAACGAGGTAACACATTTGATTACTGATTTCGCTCCATTGTATATTACCAATAGGTCAAAGCATACCTAACAGAGTCCACAGAAATGCTTTCCTCACGGCCCCAGTCTGTTGAAGACATCACCATCGCTCAAAAGAACTGGCGAGAGATTGATGGTCGTCGAGATAACATGCAAGCAAAGAGCAAGGGGCTCTTGGACCTTGGATCAATTCTCGGTCTGCATGCAACTGGGACTCACACTGACACTGCCAGCCTTTCTGGTAAAGCAAGCAGTCTTTCAGCTCGCTGGACCGCATTCACTGATCAAATGGAAGCCTTCAATGAGATGATTGAGATCCAAAAGGGCACACTCAAAGCTCGACTTGAGGAAAACGTGATCGAACAAAATCAAGCCATAGATAAATTCGCGGAGCGGTGGCGAGCACTTAAACCTTCAGGTCTTGAACTTTGGGATCTTGATAATGTCCGTAAAACCTTTGATGACCTCAACGAGCCAACTTGCCGCGTCCTCAAGAGACAGATTGATTACTTTTGATAACTTTTTGTTTGGTACTAGGTGGAAAGCCCAATTGCAAGATTTCAAAGATCGAGCTGATGAGCTAGTAGAGCATTTTGTCAGCTTCAATATGCCGGTGCCGCCACGATTTGATGGGCTTTCGGTGATTGAATTAGAGATCACAATGTCATCAACTTCTTGGTCCCTGCTAAGGGATTACCTCAGTGAACTTGATTTGCTTGAAAAACAGGACTGGATCAGTTTCCGGGGCAATATGCATCTGCTACATGACTTGGCAATGAGCTGGAGCGACAAGGTCAAAGAGAGAATTGTTGCTGGGCAGGCGGATGCTGTCATGTTGCACCTCTCATCACAATTAGAACGCATTAAGGCTGCAGCAACCACTCTAAAGTACTGTCACGGGAAAGATTTTAAGGATGAGCACTGGAGTGCCTTGCTTCAGGGTAAGCTTGGTCTCGGGAAGGAAATTAGGCTGGAGTCACTGACCGTTGGCCACTTTGTGGCTGCCTTGGACAAAGTTTTAGAACCAGCTCTTCTTGTATTTGTCAAGGAGCTTCAGGCTCAAGCACAAGGTGAAGTCCTGGTCCGTGACGCACTCCAAGAGCTCTCCGTGTGGTCGCAGACCGCTGAATTAAGTCTTGTGGAGTACAAGGAGCAGGGCAGGAAGACTATGCTCGTCAAAGACTGGGGAAGAATGTTCTTGGATTTGGGCGACAAGCAATCTCTACTCTCTTCTCTGAAAGAGTCCCAATTCTATCGTGCTTTTGAAAGCATCGGTAAGTGGAGCAACATAGCATATGCCATACCCCACACTATTGCTAATTCAGGCGCAAGTTACGAGACTAAAATGTCCAATCTTGACTTCGTTCTCCATGCGCTTAACACGGTACAGAGGAAATGGGTTTACCTTGAGCCTATATTTGCCCGAGGAGGCCTTCCAAATGAGAGTAAACGTTTTCGGGGCGTGGATGAGGACTTCCGAGAGATAATGTGCCTTGTAGAAGTAGATCAAAAATTGTTTTCAACTGCGTTTCTTGAATGGGCTTTGTGGTTTCATGCGTCCATCATTCGTGCCTCTCAGGTTCAATCTGGTTGACCCACACGTGCATCATGACATCAAAAGAACCTTGCAGACAATGTTGGAACAGCTTGAATGGTGTCAAAAGGCACTGTGCAATTTCTTGGAAGAAAAAAGGGCTAAATTCCCACGATTTTACTTTATCGGGGATGATGATCTCCTGGAGATTCTGGGACAGGCCCAGAATCCTGCAGTGATTCAAGCGCATTTAAAAAAATTGTTCCAGGGTACAACTACAGTACGGTTCAATAAAACAATGACAACAATCCAGAGCATGGTCTCGGCAGCCGGTGAGGTAGTTGACCTGGATCATGCTGTGGCAACCTCTGACCGGGTCGAGGACTGGCTCTCGGCCTTTGCCGACGAGATGAAATCCACTCTTGCTTCGCTACTGGCTTCCTACTTACTATCATTGACGAAGACAGGCGAAGTAAACTTTGAAATGTACCCTTCGCAAGTCATGTGCATCGGAGAATTGGTGCAGTTTACCGACAGTGTTGAGTCATCTATTGGGAACGGTTTCACTGATTTGCTTATCAAGGTCAAGTCTCAACTTGCAGCTCTTACAAATCAGGACTTATCGGCAATGCCAGTGGTGCAGATTAAAGTCAAAGCCCTTGTTATGGATCTAGTACATAACTTGGGTATTTTAGAACATCTGGATTCCGCCAGATGCTGTCACGTGCACGACTGGGCTTGGCGCAAGCAGCTGCGATATTACGTGAGAAATATGAAATATATTGCAGCAAATGTCTGTATGTCAGATGGCGCCTTTTTGTACACCTATGAATATCAAGGAAATGCAGCGAAACTTGTTCACACACCATTGACAGATAGATGCTACCTAACATTAGTACAGGGAATGCACATGGGTTTTGGCGGCAACCCGTACGGTCCAGCTGGCACCGGAAAGACCGAATCTGTTAAGGCTCTTGGTAATGCCTTTGGTAGGCAGGTCTTGGTGTTCAATTGTTTCGATGAGTCACACCAACTTCTGACAAATAGAGGCTTTATGTTTCTCAATGAGATTGAGGCACTTCATAGCTCGGGCTTGCTCTTTGCAACCTACGAATGGTCATCCAAGAAGCTGCTATATGCGGGTTTGACCCACCTCGTAAAGACAAGGGACACAAATAGGGAGATGGTTGAGTTCATATGTCCCAACGAGGCCAGTAGCTCCTCTGGCGAGGAATGGTGGGGAAATGGCATATCTCTTGTGGTTACCCCGGATCACAACATGGTAGTGCAAGATAGTTTGCTGGAGAGGGAGACTCTTCGTGCAGAGCCCTTTGCTTCAAGAATGCAGCAGCCAGAATGGTACATGAAGAAAAGTGCTGTTGAATTGTCCAGAAGTCACACTCGCCTTCAATTTCTGACTTGCGCGCGGGAGGGCATCGATGTGCCAAAGAACTCATCATTGGCACAGTATATTGATGCAAAACTTAAGTCACTTCGCATCGACCCTAGAAAGGAAAACCGGGTGGTGGCATTCCTGGAGTTCTATGGCTTCTGGCACGATAATAGTTTCGTCATTTTCCGTGAGAACAAAAAGGCATGTGCTCTCTGTAGCTACGCATGTAAGCAGACCGAAATGGAATTCCTAAAAAAACGGTTAACGCTTCTGGGGGTAGCATTTCATATCATTGTGATTGGCAGAGGATGGCACATATATATTGATGACTTGCACTATTTGTCCTGCTTTGTCGTCAAGCTTGGGCGATGTTGCCAGCAAAACCAAATTGTTGGGCACTGTCAAGTGACCGACTCGGGCGAACTTTCCCAGGTCGAGCAAAATAAGACATTAAGAACTTTTAGCAAATACACTGATATGAAAGCCTGCGCATGCAGAACCTCTGATGGAGATGACGCGCGATGTATTGGTGTATATTTTAGCCTTTTTGTTGGTGATGTCCACTGCAGTCAAGTGCGTCTGATATTCTCCCGATGCCAACTGCCAAGCGACCTGGAAGGCCAGATGTTGGACCTGGTAGGACAGTCACTACAAGATCTAATGCCTAAATACATTTCAATGCCTTTGGTATGCTACCCTTTTGCTATTCGAACTCGGGGGTGGAATAACTTCTCTAGGATGGCCTCATTTTTATCAAACGAGGATGCGGAGCCGTCACAACGGCTATTAATCAATGTGAACAATACCCAGACCTGTGCTTATAACAGAGAAAGATTTGTAGAAAAAACAACCAATAAGCCTGGCGAAATTCGCCCTGGACTGTTGTTAAGGCAGCTGCCCTGCTGGGTCTTTCACCTCACAAGATCAAAAGCAAGAGCAGTCCTGACCGGCATCTGCGTCGCCTACGGCCATCATTGTGGGACTCAAAGTAGTATCCAAGTCGTCGGAGATAGGATTCGTGATCAACTCGTGTGTCTTGCCTTGCATGCCGGGTGGTCAACGCATTTCACTTATGATGGCTGCAACAGCCGTGAGTCCCACCCACCAAGTTCAGATACCTGGTGTGTCGTTTATCTCACAGATATGTGTTGTTTGGATGCAACAATTCACACCAGAAGTAGTGAACACTCACTTACAACAACTGATCACGCACGCAGGAACGGATTGGCAATTCCATCAAAGGTACGAACCATCAAATATACAGGGCAAACGTGGTGTGTTAATGTTCCAAAATATCATTTTGTAGTTGTGCGTCGAGCACGAAGAGATGCCCAAGGACGAGTAGTTCTGGCGTCAGTGCCAACGATTCAAGGAAACTGCGATGAAGGCATCGACTTTCATAGCATGGGGCGCATCTTCATAGGCTTGGTGAAATGTGGTGCCTGGGGATGCTTTGATGAATTCAACCGGCTGAAGGAAGACCAACTCAGCGCAATTTCACAGCAGATCCAAGTAATCCAGGACGCGATTAAGGCACGCGCGCCCGTCTTGAGTCTGGTGGGCAGAGAAATAAATGTCGATTTCAATGCTGGCATATT
>MDSZ01179988.1_pt1 | contig 11682 bp, 11 predicted proteins | sample 811201 | NCBI WGS metagenome assembly MDSZ01 (sample SAMN05326647, study PRJNA326480) | marine metagenome | isolation source: seawater | place: Indian Ocean: North | collected 2010 | reverse complement strand
TAGGACATAGTGGTGCTGGAAAATCTACAATTTTAAATCTTATTCCAAGATTTTATAATGCTGATGATGGTGATATCAAAATAGACGACCAGTCTATTTTTAATTGTTCAATAAAATCTTTACGAAGAGGTATTTCTTTAGTAAGTCAAGATACTACTTTATTTGACGACACTGTAAAAAATAATATTGCCTACGCAAATTTCAATGCTACTCAAAAAGAAATCGAGGAGGCTGCTAAATACTCTTTTGCAGATGAGTTTATTGAAAAATTACCAAACAAATATGAAACTTTAATTGGAGAAAATGGAGTAAGACTTTCTGGTGGTGAGAAACAGAGATTATCTATTGCAAGAGCCATACTAAAAAAAAGTCCAATTATTCTCCTTGATGAGGCAACATCTTCACTGGACGCGGATACAGAAAATAAAATTCAAAAAGCTATTGGTTTTCTTACTAAAGGCAGAACTACAATAGTAATAGCACACAGACTATCTACAATATTAAACTCAGATAAAATATATGTCATAGATAATGGTACTGTTGATAGCTCTGGTTTACATGAAGAATTACTTGGATCTTCCAAAATTTATAAAAATTTTTACGAAAAACAGATAAAAAGATCGTAATGCTTTTTTTCTATAGGATTTTAATAAACATTACGTTTTTTTTATCTCCATTGATATTCCTATTCAGGTTTTTAAAAAAAAGAGAAACTTTAAAAAGTTATTCTCAAAAAATTGGATTTTTTTCTAAAAATAAAAATAAGGGTGAATTAATTTGGTTTCATGGTGCAAGTGTTGGTGAATTACATAGTATAATTCCTCTGATTGAAAAGTTTGAAAAAAGGAATGATATTTCTCAAATTTTAGTTACATCAAATACATTGAGCTCATCAAATATTTTAAAAAAATACAAATTTAAAAAAGCAGTACATCAATTTTTTCCTATTGATCAAAATATTTTAAGCAATAATTTTATCAATCACTGGAAACCAAAAACTGTTTTTTTTATAGATTCTGAAATTTGGCCAAATATGCTCGTTAATTTGAAAAGAAAAAATATACCAATAATATTGCTCAATGGAAGGATAACAAAAAAAACTTTTAAAAGATGGTATCGTTTTAAAAATATTTCAAAATTTCTTTTCAGTAGTTTTGATTTATGTTTTTCATCAAGTAAAAAGTCGAGGTATTATTTAAAAAAATTAGGAGCTAGAAATATAAGGTTTAAAGGTAATTTAAAATTTTCACAATCTGAAACAGAAAAAATTTATATAAGTAAAAACTTTAAGAAATTTATATCAAATAAAAATGTTTGGTGTGCATCAAGTACACATAATAAAGAAGAAAAATTTTGTGGGATTATTCACAAAAAATTAAAAAATAGATACAAAAATTTAATAACAATTATTATTCCAAGACATATTAGTAGAACTAATGAAATAATAGATCAATTAAAACAAATAGGATTAAATGTTCATGTCCATGAGCCAGAAAGAAAAATTGATAACAAGACAGATATTTACTTAGTGAATTCCTATGGAGCAACTAAATCTTTTTATTCAATTTGTAAGAATGTTTTTTTGGGAGGTTCATTAATAAATCATGGAGGTCAAAACCCATTAGAGGCAGCTAGATATGGATGTAATGTATTGCATGGCCCTTTTGTTGAAAATTTTGAAGAAATCTATAATTTTTTAAAAAAAAACGGAATTTCTATTAAAATTAAGAATCAAAATAAAACGATTTCGCATTTAGAGAAATTTTTTTCTCAAAATTCAAATTTCAAGAAAAAACAGAGAAAAATTTCATTAATTGGAAAAAAAATTTTAAAAACTACTTACAATGAAATTAAATTTGGTGTGAAATGAAATTAAAAAAGCCTCATTTTTGGGATAATCAAAAAATATCGTTATGGTCGATAATTCTTTATCCTCTCTCATTAATATATCTATTTGTACATTGGATTAATAGATTTTCATCAAATTTAAAAAGTTATGAGAAACCTAATATACCAGTTATTTGTGTTGGTAATATTTATGTTGGGGGGACAGGAAAAACACCTCTTGTAAGAGAAATTTTTAATATTACAAAAAGTTTTGGAAAAAATCCTGCGTTTATAAAAAAAAAATATGAATATTTAGATGACGAAATCAATATGCTTAAAAGAACAGGAGACACATACACAGATAGAGATAGAAACTCAAGTGTTATTCATGCATCATCAAATAATAATGATGTAGCAATTTTAGATGACGGTTTTCAAGATTTTTCAATTAAGCCAGATTTTTCAATTTTATGTTTCAACTCTAAACAAACGATTGGAAACGGTTTTGTTATGCCTGCAGGGCCATTAAGAGAAAGTTTAAATGCAATTAATAGAGCTAATTGTATAGTAATTAATGGACAAAAAAACTTTAAATTAGAAAAAGAAATAATTAAACACTCAAGGGACAAAAAAATTCCCATATTTTATTCAAAATACAAAATTAGAGAAATTGATAAATTTAAAAATGAAAAAATTACTGCTTTTGCGGGAATTGGTAATCCGTCTAATTTCTTTGATCTCTTAAAAAAAAATAACTTAAATGTAGAAAAAACTTTTTCATTTCCTGACCATCACAAATATTCTGAAAAAGAATTCAATAAGATAATTGAAAATAATAATTCTAAAATTTTAACAACAGAAAAAGATTATTATAGATTAACTGACTCCCAAAAAATAGATTGTCATTATGTTAGCCTAGAGTTAGAAATTGAAAATAAAGATGAATTCATTAAAGTAATAAAATCTTATCTATGAAAAAATTAAAATACCTTTTTGAATTTATTTTTATAATCATTTTTTTTTTCATTTTTAAAATTATTGGATACAAAAAAGCATCAGATTTAGGAGGATATATATCTAAAAAAGTTGGCCCTTTTTTTAGATCAAATAATATTATTCAAAAAAATTTGAAAATTTCAAATATTGGAAAATCTGATCAAGATAGAGAAAAAATTATTAAAGAAATGTGGGGTAATTACGGACGAATTTTTTCTGAATATATGTATATCAAAAAGTTTAGAAAAAATAATTTATCTAACAAAATCGAAATTATAGGACAAGAAATTTTAGAAGAAATCAAAAAAGAAAAAAAACCAGTAATATTTATATCGGGACATTTTAATAATTTTGAGCTAATGGCAATGCATTTAGAAAAATCTGGAATTGATCTTGCAGCAATATATAGGCCCTTAAATAATAAATTTTTGAATCCTTTTATGGAAAAAATAAGAAAAAAATACATTTGTAAAAGACAGATTAAGAAAGGAATTTCAGGAACTAAAGAGGTTTTAAAGTTCTTTAAACAAGGTGTATCAATTGCTTTAATGATTGACCAACGTGTATCAGAGGGGGCCAGATGCAATTTTTTTAATAAAGATGCTTTAACAACAACTATTCCCGCTCAATTTGTTAAAAAATTTGATTGTAAAGTTGTCCCAATTTACATCGAAAGAATCGAAAACTATCAATTTAAGCTTGAAATCTTCAAACCTATTCATTTTAGTAGCAACGAGGATACAAAGTCTATTACATTTCAATTGAACAAATTATTAGAAAAAATGGTTAAAAAGAACCCTGGTCAATGGATTTGGACACATGACAGATGGAGATAGATCTATTTTAAGTCCTCTCTTTTTTTTGCAGCTTCAATAAAAGAATAATATGCTTCCTGTCTATCAACATTCCAATAATTTAATTTTTCTAAAGGAATTTTCTTATTAGAAATCGCGCATATTACATGATCACCGTTTTCAATAATCTGAAAATTATTTGGTAAATATTTTAATTTAGCTAATTTTTTAAACATTTTTAGTTTATATATCTTTATATGAAAGTTGGAATAATTGGAAGTGGTGGAAGAGAACATGCGATTTGTTATTTATTAAAACAATCAAAAAAAATAAAAGATATTTATTGTTTTCCGGGAAATGCAGGGACAAGCTTAATTGCAAAAAATATTGATATCAACCTAGAAAATTTTGAATTGTTGAAGAATTTCATTCGAGAAAATAATATTGATATAATTTTAGTAGGACCAGAAAAACCTTTAGTTGAAGGTATTTCGGACTTTTTAGAAGATAATGGTATAAAAGTTTTTGGACCAAGTAAATTTGCCTCACAACTAGAAGGCTCAAAGATATTTACAAAAAATCTATGCGAAAAATATTCTATTCCAACAGCTAAATTTGGTATTTTTGACAATATTGAAAAATCTTTAGAATTTTTAGATAAATGTAAATATCCCACAGTAATTAAAGCAGATGGCTTAGCTGCTGGAAAAGGTGTTTATATTTGTGAAAATTATAACGACTCAGAAATAGCTGTGACTGAAATCTTTAATGGAAAATTTGGCTTAGCAAAACATTTGCTGATCGAGGAATTTTTAAAAGGTGAAGAAATGAGTTTTTTTATCATTTCAGATGGAAAAAGTTTTAAAAAGTTTGGATCAGCTCAGGATCATAAAAGAGTTGGTGAAGGAGATACTGGACCCAATACTGGTGGAATGGGAGCATATTCTCCATCAAGATTAGAAAATCTAGAATTGGATAATAAAATTTTGGAGAAAATTATTAAACCTACTTTAAAGGGGTTAAAAGATATGAATATTAATTTCAAAGGTTTTTTATATGCTGGACTGATGATTAAAGATAATGAACCTTATTTGATTGAATACAATGTAAGAATGGGTGATCCTGAGTGTCAAACAATTCTACCAAGACTGAAAACAGATTTTTTAGAAATTGTTGAGTCGGTTATAAATGAAAGATTAGACTCACAAAAAATTTTGTGGGATGAGAGCAAAACACTATCTATTGTTTTATGTTCAAAAGGGTACCCTGAAACATATCAAAACAATATAGAAATCAAAAATTTAGATAAAATAAATCTAAATAAAAATGAGTTTATATTTCATGCTGGAACTAAAAAAGTTGATTTAAAAATTTTATCTAACGGAGGTAGAGTATTAAATTTTGTTGTTAAATCAAAAAATTTAAAAGAAAGTAGAGAAAAAGCAATAAATTTGATTAAAAAATTAAAATGGAAAAATGGTTTTTTTAGAAAAGATATAGGTTTTAAAATAATTGAACGATGAGAATAATAGGTGGAAAATTTAGAGGAAAAAAATTATTTTTACCACAGGACAAAAATACTAGACCACTAAAAGATTTGGTAAAAGAATCAATTTTTAATTTAATTTCTCACTCTAAAAAGTTCAAAATTATAGTTGAAGATTCCCAAATATTAGATTTATTTTCTGGGTCAGGTTCATTTGGGATAGAATGTTTGTCTAGGGGTGCAAAAAAAGTAGTCTTTTGCGAAAATCATTTAGAGGCATTAGAAATTTTAAATAAAAATTTAAAATCTATTTATAAACATAGTAAAAATTATGAGATTTACAATGATGATTGTTTCAAATTTTTGGAAAAATTAGAAGTAGCTAATTTTGACTTCGATATTATATTCATTGATCCTCCATATAAAGAAATTAAGATAGATTTAATAATTGAAGAAATTCATAAAAAAAAATTAATAAAAAAAGGGGGTATTATTATCATTCATAGACATAAAAAAGATGTTGTTAATATTTCAGATAAAATTACAGTAATTGAACAAAGAGTTTATGGAATCTCTAAAATAATTTTTGGGTATTAATTTTTTTTTAAAAAGCTTTTTGTATCTCTTTTAATAAGCTCAACCTCAGGCTGATTGTAAGGATCGATTTTCATTGCCATTCCAAGCAAAATTGTCTCTAAAATGAAAAATGTGAATAATTCTCCTAATGTTTCTTCAGATTTATTTTTAATTACAAAACTTCTATGAGGTATATTTTTATCTTTGAAAACTTTTTTCGTTGCAACAAATTGTGAAAAAGAAATTTGATTTAAACTTTTATTATAAAGATAATTATGAGACTCAAAAATCTCACTATTCTTTAATTTTTTTGAATTTTTTTCATTAACAAAAAAAAGTGTGAAAAAATGGTTTTTGACGCCATCAAGATAATATTGCATTAAACTATGATTATCTTGAGGCATATTAGATATAATTGGTAATATTCCTTTAGATTTTTTTCCTAAGCTTTCAGCAATTAATTGTTGATACCATCTAAATAAATCATTTGAATCTTCATCATAATTAATAATTATTGAATTACTTTTTTTATTTTTAATTAAACTTAAAATATTTGCTATGTTAGTAACTAATATATTTACAAAATTAGAATTTTTAATTATTTGATTAAATTTTCTAAATTTTTCTGGCTTAAAGCCCATTAGTTGTGCGGGGAGCATTCCTACTTCAGACAATACGGAATATCTGCCTCCTATAAAATTATTATGGTAAATTATTTTTGCTTTTAACTTATTAGCAAGATCCATTAAATAACTTTTTTTATTTTCAGTCACAAAAATCTTAGTATCACTTTTTTTAATTATAATATTTGAATTACAAATTGTTTCTAGAGTATTACCTGATTTGGAAATGATTAATGAAATTTTTTTTTTTTTATCTATTTCATAATTTTTATAAGAATAATTATCATAAAAATTTATTTTTTTTTGTTTAGGTTTTAAAAAACTATATATAGCTTTTGCCCCTAGAATTGATCCTCCCATACCAATTATATTCATATTTTTAATTTTATTTAAATTATTGACGTACTTTTTTGTAAAAGAGTCTTTATAATCATCTGATAAGCTGTGTAATATTTCATTATTCTCACTACAAATTTTTCTTAAATTTTTAAAAATTTTTTTTTTTTTATCTGACAGTTTTTTCCTTAATTCAAAGTTTTCGAATTTTATATTCTTACTTAACATTAAGTTATTCTATTTTTTCTAAAATGGATTTTTCAATTGATGATGAATTAATATTTGTCTCCTCATTCGTAGAAGAAGATGTTTCTGTTTCATTGTTGGAAAATAGATTTAATTCATTATTTTCTGATTTATCTGTAGTTATTTGGTCTTCTCCTGGTACCGGAAGTTTCCCATACTCAGGGGGTAAAACTAAGGGGCTTTTTTTTTCTACAAGAAACTCATCAGCACTTGACTTTTTTTTTAATGTAAATGCATCTTTTGCCGTTCCGCATGAAATCAAAAAAAATGATAAACAAAATACTAAAATAAAATTTCTCATGATTTTTTTTTTAAATTTAAAAATTCTAAAAATACTAACAAACAAACTCCTAGACTTATAAATATATCAGCAACATTGAATATAAACCAATGAAAATTGTTAATACTTATATCTATAAAATCTATAACAGATGAATAATTAATTCTATCAAACAAATTGCCTAAAGATCCCCCAATTATCATTAAAAAACAAATTTTTTCAAAACCTTGTGATTTTTGAGAAAACCATACAAGCACTAAGGTTATCGAAATAATTATCAGTGTGACAAGATTATAAAAAATCCCCTCGTTGAATGAGAACAAACCAAAGGCTATTCCTTTATTCCAGATCAAGTTAAAATTTAAAAAAGAATTTATAGACATTTCTAATTGGCCTGTTGGTTCTGAAAGTTTCAATATTATAAACTTGCTTAAACGATCAAAAAAAAAAATACCTGAAATAATTAAGATACTTGGTAGAAATTTTTTCAAAACCATTTTAACTACTATGCCTTTCACATGGATCAGGACTTATTTTCCAGCATACTTCACACTTAGTTCCATTAGCCTTATCAGTTTTAACTGAAATCTTATCCTCATGAGTTTCCTCAATGTTGACTGATGACGTAATACATAATTCTGCTAAATCAATATTTTTAATTAAATCTAAAGTCTTTTTATTTAATTTTATATGTAAAGTTGCTTCTAAACTTGAACCTATAATTTTTGCAGCTCTTTTTTCCTCAATACTATGATTACAAATATCTCTTATTTCAATAAGTTTTAGCCATTTACTGTAAAGTTTATCATTTTTAAATATTTCAGGAATATCAATGAATTTTTCCAAATGAACACTTTTGCTTTTATTAAGTAATCTAAATATTTCTTCAGTAGTAAAAGAAAGAATTGGAGCAAACCATTTTAAGAGAATATTTAATATTACTTTAAGTAAAGTAATTACAGACTCTCTTTTATTTGAATTTTTTGGATCACAATATAAGCAATCTTTTCTAATATCGAAGTAAAAGGCAGATAAATCTACAGTACAGAAATTAAGGAGCTCTTTATATAGGTTGTGGAAATCATAACTTTCAAAGTATCTCTTAAAATTACTATTTAAATTATAAATTTTATGTAACATAAGCTGCTCTAATTCCGGTAATTCTATTGGGTTTAATCTGCTTAAATCAATCTCATCAAAATTATCATTAATATTTCCTAGTAAATATCTAAATGTATTTCTTATTTTTCGGTAAGACTCTGAGTGTTGATCTAAAATTGAATAATCAATTCTAAGGTCCTCTGCATAATTTGATGATGCAACCCATATTCTTAAAATATCTGCTCCATATTTTTTTAAAATATCCTCAGGAGCAATTACATTTCCTAGTGACTTTGACATTTTTAATCCTTTTCCGTCTACAACAAATCCATGAGATAAAATTGACTCAAAAGGAGCTTTTCCTCTAGTTCCACAAGACTCTAATAAAGATGAATGAAACCAGCCTCTGTGTTGATCAGAACCTTCCAAATACATTGATGCTGGCCATTTTAAATCATTTCTTTTTTCTAAAACAAAAGAATGTGTAGAACCACTGTCAAACCAAACCTCAACTATGTCACCTAATTTCTCATATTCTTCTGCTTTATACTTAGCACCTAAGAATTTTTGAGGATCATCTGCAAACCAACAATCTGATCCCTCTTTCTCATAAATCTTTGCAATATTCTCAAACACTTCATCATCAATCAAAATTTCATTATTTTTTTTATTTATAAATATTGGTAATGGCACACCCCATACTCTCTGTCTTGAAACACACCAATCAGGTCTCGTCTCTATCATCGATTTCAATCGCTCTTTGCCTTTACTTGGAAAAAAAGCTGTTTCATCTATAGCTTTTAAAGCTTTCTCTCTTAAATTATGACTATCCATAGATATAAACCATTGCGGAGTCGCTCTATGAACTAATGGAGCCTTGGATCTCCATGAATGAGGGTAAGAATGAATTAGTTCACCATTTGATAAAAGCTTTTTTTCATTTTTGAGTTTTTCTATAACTATCTGATTAGATTTGAATATATGTAATCCTTCAAACAACGGAACGTTTTTTGTATACTTACCATCTCCATCAACTGTTTCTATTGCTTTAATGCCATTATTCAAACAAAGATTAAAATCATCAGGTCCATGACTTGGAGCACAATGTACTACACCTGTACCTTGCTCAGTAGTTACAAACCTAGCTTCAAGCATGGGGACATCATAATCATAGCCTAAATTGTAAAAAGGATGATGGCAAATTGTATCTTTAAAATTTTCACCTTTAAATTTCTTCAAAATTTCAAATTTTTGGATATCACAATCTTTAATTACACTCTCTAACAATGCCTCTGCAATTATAATATGCTTATTTTGAAACTGCTCCTTGTCAATTTTAATTAACAAATAATCTAAGCTTTCATTGAAAGCCAAAGCTTTGTTTGCAGGAATAGTCCACGGCGTTGTAGTCCATATAATTACCTCTGCTCCCTCAATTTCTTTTAAATTTGAAGATGAAATTGTAAAAGCAGCATAAATTGTATCTGATTTATGGTCCATATATTCTACTTCTGCGTCTGCTAATGCTGTCTTTTCAACAGTGGACCATAAAACTGGTTTAAAACCTTGATACAAACTTCCCTCTTTTAAAAATTTACCTAATTCTCTTACTATCTGGCCTTCGGCATTATAACTCATAGTCGAATAGTAATTTTCCCAATCTCCAACTACACCCAATCTTTTGAATTGTTTCTTGTGTATTTCGATCCATTTTTCAGCAAAGGATCTACATTCTTTTCTAAACTCAACTACTGGAACTTCATTTTTGTTTTTTTTATTTTTTTTATATTGTTCCTCAATTTTCCATTCAATTGGTAAACCATGACAATCCCACCCTGGAACATAAACAGAGTCTTTTCCATTCATTTGGTGAAATTTTACAATAATATCTTTTAATATTTTATTTAACGCAGTCCCCATATGAATATTTCCGTTTGCATATGGTGGGCCGTCATGAAGAACAAATTTCTCTTTACCCTTTCTAGACTCCCTAAGTTTTTGATATAAATTAATTTCCTCCCAATATTTTAAAATCTCAGGTTCTCTTATTGGCAAATTTGCTTTCATCGAAAAAGCAGTTTTTGGTAAATTAATTTGAGATTTTGACATTATATTTTCTTAGCAATTTTTAAATCTTTATTTATTTGTTTTTTTAAATATTTAATATTTTTAAACTTTTTCTCTTTCCTTATAAATTTCAAAAAATCAACTGACAAATGCTTATTGTAAAGATTTTTAGAAAAATTGAATAAATGTACTTCTAATAGTAATTTTTTTTGTCTAAATGTTGGCCTATATCCCAAATTAGCAATACCCTTAATTAACAGAGCTTTATTTTTATTTTTCAAGCCAGCCCTAACAGCATAAACACCTGGTTTTGCTAACACGTAGTCCTTTATATCAATATTGCATGTTGGAAAACCGATCTTTTTTCCTACCTGTCTTCCCTTTTCAACTTTTCCTTCAATTCTCCAATATCTTTTTAGAAGTTTATTGGCTTTATTCAAATAACCATTTTCTAAAAATTTTCTTATTAGTGATGATGAAACAGTTTTATTCTTAGTTTTCAATGGATTGGGTTTAATTATTTTATAATTAAATTTTTTTTCATAATTAATTAATTGAATTACGCTCCCCTCTCTTTTATTACCAAATCTAAAATTATCGCTAACAAATATAAACCTGGCTTTTAGTTTTTTGTATATGATTTCATTAATAAAGTTTTTGTAATAAGTTTTTGAAAATTTTTTGTTAAAATTTTTTACGATTACAAAATCTACTCCTTGATTCTTTAATAATACAATTTTCTGATTTAAGTTTGAAATTCTAAAATTTTTTAAATTCTGATTAAAATACATTTTTGGAATTGGTTCAAAGGTTAAAACACCTATATTTAATTTAAATTTTTTTTTGTACTTTTTTGCTAACTTAAATAATTTTTGATGGCCAACATGAACACCATCAAAATTACCAATCAGAATAATAGATCCTTTATGCTTTTTTTTTAAATTAAAATTTTTATAAACAGAAATAGAATTTACCATCTTAGTTTAGATTGAGTATAGTTACAAATTGCTTCATAATTTTTAGATACTTTATCAATTCCATTTTCTTCAATTTCTTGTTTATGAATTCCGTCGCTTATGAGTAATGAGTCATAATTTAATAAATTCGCACCTTTAATATCTGTATTTAAGTTATCTCCAATGCAAAGTATTTTTTTATCTTTATTGTTAATTGACTGATTATAAACTTCAGGAAAAGGTTTTCCAAAGTAAACTACTTCTCCGCCTAATTTATTAAAAACCATGGCAACTGAACCAGCACAAAGCTCTCTTCTATCTCCTCTATCCACAATCAAATCTGGATTTGTACAAATCATTTTTTTTTTTATTTTGTTTTCAAAAAGTTTTTTAT
>MDSZ01049671.1_pt1 | contig 11683 bp, 12 predicted proteins | sample 811201 | NCBI WGS metagenome assembly MDSZ01 (sample SAMN05326647, study PRJNA326480) | marine metagenome | isolation source: seawater | place: Indian Ocean: North | collected 2010 | reverse complement strand
CTGGGGATGTTCAATCCGCACACCAACAGAAAACGGTTTCGCTTCCAAGGCGACACCGACCCGTTCAAGCATGGCGAACGAGTCTCGCGCGGAATGACCAGGCGCGAGCACCAAGTGCCGACAGGCAATCTGCTCACCACCCTCTAAACGCACAGCCACCAGCTGATTCGGTTTGCCCTCTGAACAAGGTTCCAGCACCAATTCATCGACCCGACTCCCGAAGCGCACTTCACCACCGAGGGATTCGATCCGCGAGCGCAGCCCACGAACCACGGTGGCCAACTTGAAGGTGCCGATGTGGGGACGGTGCACCGTGAGGATCTCTGGATTGGCCCCACTCGCGACCAGCTCCTCAAGCACTTTGCGGCCGTAATGCTCAGGGTCACTCACCTGGCTGTACAACTTGCCGTCGGAAAAGGTTCCAGCGCCACCCTCACCAAACTGAGCATTGGAGTTGGGACTGAACGGCTTGGTCCCCTTCCAAAAGCCAAAGGTTTGCAGCGTGCGCTGCTTCACGGGTTCACCACGCTCCAGCAGCAAGGGACGAAGGCCCATCTGGGCCAGCAGAAGAGCTGCGAAATATCCGCAAGGTCCTGCCCCTACAACAACCGGACGGTCATGACCCTGGAGCAACGCATCCGACGGACCCTGGACAACGGGCTGATAACGCGTATTCGGTGCTGGGCGAACACTGGAACCGGCACGAAGGCGGCGCATGACCGCTTTCTCCGACTTAACGCGCACGTCAACGCTGTAACTCAATTGAATACGATCGCGTCGACGGGCATCGATGCTGCGTTTCACCAGACGCCACTCGAGCAGGTGCTCGGCCGAGATCCGCAGACGGCGGAGCACCGCTTTAGGCAACGCATCCTCGTCGTGATCGAGCGGCAGCTTCAACTCGCTCAAACGCAGCACCCAAACCCCGACGACTGTTGTTTATTCGATCAGACGGTCAGCTTTTGACCAGTCCGGCAACGGCCTGACCACCAGGAGCCTGACCTGCTCTTAACCGAAAATCACTCGCTGCAGAAGGAATGCGCAGAGATTCACCGGCCTGGCGTTGGGTCAAGGCAGCACACAGAGAAATTGGCTCAGCTTCAGGGTCAATCCACTCCAGCTGATCGCGATCGCCTCCAGCCGCGAGTGCAAGTAGACGGGCGGTGTCATAGGCCGACGCTTCAAGCAATCCTGGGGTTTGCCCCCAGCGTTGTTGGAACCGTTCTGCAAAGGGCTGCCAACCATCTCCTCGAGCTGGTGCCTGCAACGTGATCTGCTGCCATGGCTTGGACCGGATCGCATCGACACGATCCGACTCGGACAACCACACCCAATTCGGCGTTTGGGGAGCACCGCCACCAAACAAACCTTCGGACTGCTGAAACTGCAGAACCTGGGCCAGCGAACCTTTGGGATCACTAGCAACAACAACGGTCTGAGCCCAAGACCACGACATGTCATCACCAAAACGTTTTAACGACGCTGGATTGGAGGGATCCACGCGTTGAACAGGACTCGCTTCATAACTGTCCACCACACCGCCAAGGTCGCGATAGGTGGAGACGAACCGGGCCGACACGGTGGCTTCGAGGTCCTTGGGATCAGCCACAACCATGGCGCGTCCCCACCCCGCGGCGATTGCCGCTGCCGCGACAGCCTTGATGTCCTCATCACGGGATGGCGTCAGGGGCCAAAGAAAACGGCGGTGCTCCAAAGAGAGCAACGTGGCCAACGATGATCCCCGCTGATACGGCAAGACGACAGGCACTTGATATTCAGCGGCCAACTGATCAAACGCCCGTAGATCAGCTGCAGGTGGTGCCACCACGACCTGCAGCTGATCTGCATGGCCCCGCAGCGCTGCAGCCGGTGCTTGGTCATCCGAGAGATCGGTCCAATGCACCGATGGCATCTCAGCCCCACAGCGACGCACGGACTCCTCCCCAACCGCAAAACCTCGCAAAAATTGCCGACGGACCTGTGTCTCGGAGGGTGCATCCGACAACATCACGACCATTCGAGCCTTCGGGAGAGCTCTGCCCACTAGGGACTGGACTCCGAAGACTGCTCCGACGAGGCCCAGCAACACCAACCAAGGCTTGGAGCTCAATAGTTTGCGTGCCATCAGGGAGATCAAGCCCGATCGCTGAAAGCTAGGGAGTGCGCTCTGTTTCGTCCGGGTTTGTATCGGTGTCAGCGCCCAATTGCGACAGCAAACCGGCAACGAGAAGAGCCGCACCGATCGCCGCGGCCAACCCTCGATTGTCTGCAGCGGCACCCTGCCCCCAAGCCGCCGTTCCTAGGAATGCGGCACCGAGCAGAAGGCATGGAACCAAGACGATTCCTCGAGCAACACGGTTGTCGGCCATTCAGCTGAGCCCTGAAGAACATCCATTGGTGGCCAAACCAGCAGCCACAAGACCAGTACTGAGATCAAGGTCGGTCCCAATCGGCGTCACCCTGGCCAGCAATTGACCATCGACCGATCCCGCTGGACGCAGATTCACCCGACGGCGCCTCGGAAGCTGCTCCCTAAGCCAACCCACCGCCCTGGCCTCATCGGACGGAGCCACATCAACACAGGTGAGTTGAACCGTGTAGGTGCGGTTGTGATCTCCAACTTGCAGCAGCTGCGAGCTCCGCACTTGGAGAACTTCTGCAGCATCGGCAGAGAGTGCTGTGCAGAACAGAACGAGAAGCAAACAACAGAACCGAATCACAGGGACGGCCCACACTGCGGGCAAGAACGATGGTTGAGGACCGTCACCACAGCTCATGAGCCACAGCTCCGGGTTGGGTCGTTGGCCAGTTCAGGATGAGAAGGAAGGCCCACCATTTGGGCGTTGCTCTTGCCCGGTGGAACCATCGGGTAGCAGTTTTCACCCCGACGAACATGCACATCGATCAGCATTGGGCCTGGAGCACGCAGTGCTGAATCCAACGACGCCCGTAAGTCGTCCCGCTCGGTGATTTTGACGCCGTCCACCCCAAAGGACCGTGCCAGGGCAATGAAATCGGGCATGCCATTGAGCATGTCTGAAGCGGAATAACGCTCTCCGTAGAAACTTTCCTGCCATTGGCGAACCATGCCCTGCCAATGGTTGTTCACGATCACAACCTTGACCGGAAGTCCATAGGCCGCAAGCGTGCCCAGCTCCTGGATATTCATCAAAATGCTGGCGTCGCCAGCGATGCAAACGACCTGTCGTTGAGGGCAAGCGACTTGAGCACCGATCCCGGCCGGCATGCCAAAACCCATCGTGCCCAGGCCTGCACTACTGATCCAGCCCCGGGGCCCATTACGCAGGTATTGAGCGGCCCACATCTGATGCTGGCCGACATCGGTGGTGACGATGGCATCGGGGGCCAGATCACGCACCGCAAGCAACACTTCCTGGGGATAGATCGGTCCCTCGGCAGGCGGAATTGTGAGTGGATAGAGCTCTTTCCAGGTGTGAATGCGATCCAGCCAGGCTGCAGTGCGCAGTTCCACAGCCTGCTGAAGACTGCTTTGCACCAGGCGGGACAAGCTCAGACCCAAATCACCCAGAACAGCCACCTCTGGAACGCGATTTTTACCGACCTCAGCAGGATCGATTTCAAAGTGAATGACCTTCGCGCGAGGGGCAAACGTGTCGAGTTTTCCTGTGACGCGATCATCAAATCGAGCGCCAACTGCAATCAATAGATCGCACTCTGTAACGGCGAAGTTGGCATAAGCCGTGCCATGCATGCCGAGCATGCCCACGGACAACGAATGATTTTCATCGAAAGCACCCTTGCCCATCAACGTGGTGGTGACGGGAATCTGGTGGCGTTCTGCGAGGGCGAGAAGGCTCTCATGGGCAGAGGCAGAGACCGCACCACCACCCACGTAGAGCAACGGACGACTGGACTGGGCGATCAGGGCGAGGGCGTCCCGAATGGCCCCATCATCTGGGGGTTCCGGCTGGCGAAACCCAGGTGGAACAACCGAACCGGGTTCCACAGGCACGTAATCGAATTCTTCCTGGCCGACGTCTTTCGGGATATCAATCAACACAGGACCTGGGCGGCCACTGGCAGCGATCAGGAAGGCCTGGGCAACGATCATGCCCAGATCAGCTGGGTCGCGGACGACCCAGGAATGTTTCACGATCGGCAAGGTGATGCCGAAGATGTCCGTTTCTTGAAAGGCATCGGTCCCAATCGCCGGCCGCGGGACCTGTCCTGTGATGACCACCATCGGCACAGAGTCCATCTGAGCCGTGGCAATGCCAGTGACAAGGTTGGTGGCACCGGGGCCCGAGGTGCCGAAACAGACCCCGACCTTTCCGGTGGCACGGGCATAGGCGTCGGCAGCATGGGTGCCAGCCTGCTCATGGCGCACCAACACATGCTTGACCCATCCTTGGCTCTCAGCGATGTGGAGGGCGTCATAAATCGGCAGGATTGCTCCGCCGGGGTAACCAAAGATGGTGTCAACGCCATGGCGACGCAGAGCATCCATGAGGGCCTCTGCGCCAGTGATCCGGCGCAACTGACCCGATTCCTGCCCGCCGACAGCCGTGGGAGCGGAAGAAAGGGTCACAGCAGCTCAGTCGACAAGGACACACCAGATTAATCGTCCGAAGCCCCTTCAGTTCAGCGGTGACCCCAACGGCGCGCGGATTGAGAACACATCAGCACCCAACCATCCACCTTCAACCACCGCGGCCATCGGCAGAGGACTCCCCGATCAGCAATGACTTCAACAACCAGTTAGAGCAAGCCCATGGCATGGAGCGGTCCATGGCCACTGATCAACTCGAGAAGGAAGGCAGAAAACCCGACCATCGCCAGACGTCCATTCCAGACCTCGGAACTGTTGTTCCAGCCCCATTCCCACTTCTCCTGCGGGTAGAGCTTCACCTTGGTCGGCAGCTCAGCGGCGGCATCCAGACTGACTTCAGGTCCTTCGAGGCTGGTCGTGACAAGGTCGGCCAATCCTTCGATAAAGCCGGGGTATGTGTCCAACGCACGAACGCGTCTGAAATTCACCACACCAGCCTCTGTGGCCAGTTCGCGGTATTCGATGTCGATTTCCTCAAGCGTTTCGATGTGCTCGCTGACGAAACTGATCGGTACAACAACGAGATCTTGGGTTTTGGCCTCGCCTAACTCCTCGAGCGCTTCTTCGGTGTAAGGCTTCAGCCACTCCACAGGACCCACACGGCTCTGATAAGCGAGGGTGTGTGGATTCTCATGGCCCACCACATTGGCGAGCTCCTTCATGATGAGTGCGGTGCAAGCCTCGATTTCCTTTTGATAAGGGTCGCCGGCTTCTTCCACATAGCTCTTTGGCACACCGTGGGCTGAGAAAAAGACGTGGGCCTGATCAGGGGCATCACTGTTCCTAATTTCCTCGGCAATCAATTCGGCCATCGCACGGACATAGCCGGGATGATCAAACCAACTGCGGATGCAACGGATCGGCAGCTTCTCAAAATCGGCGTCACCCTGACGCAGACGTTGCAGCTCTCGGAAGCTCGATCCACTCGTACTAATGGAGAAGTGTGGATAAAGAGGAAGCACGACGACCTGATCCATCCCATCGGCCTTGATGTCGGCCACCGCCGATTCGGTGAAGGGATGCCAATAACGCATCGCGACGTAACTCGTCGCATCAACGCCACGCTGCCGCAGCAGGCTTTGAAGTTCTCGGGCTTGCTGCTCGGTAATTCGCCTCAGCGGTGAGCCACCACCGATCGAGCGATAAGCCTCCTGGGACTTGCCACTCCGCAAGGTGCTGATCAACCAGGCCAGAGGCTTTTGCAAAGCAGGGCTTGGCAACCGGATGATCTCTGGGTCGGCGAAGAGGTTGTAAAGGAAGGGGCCAACATCCTGGATCCGCTCCGGTCCACCCAGGTTCAGCAGGACAACGCCGACGCGGGACATACGGAAAGGCCTGTTCAGAAGGGGTTGAGCGTAGCTCCCAAAAACGTCATCCTCGGAACCAATGACACATCCATGGACCTCCTCGACGGGCTTGACAAAATCAACGAACAGCTGAAGGAAGAAGGATTCCGGCTGAGGATCGAACAGCGCGGGCGTCGGCTCAACCTCAGGGGTTTGCTTCCGACGCGCGACAACCCCGATGCAGAACGGGTTCAACGGCTCAGCCCCGGCCTCCAGGCGAATTCCATGGGCTTGCGTGAAGCCGAGCAAACGGTTCGGCTGATCGAACGTCAGTTGAATCGAGGGGCATTCAGGTGGGAGGACTGGCGATCAACCAACCGAGCCCGTTGCCCGCGCACGGATCCCAACCAAAGCGCAGACATCGCTGTGGTGATCGATCGCTTTCAAGAGGCGTTCTTCGCTGACCCACGACGACGGCGCTCACCCTCAGGTAGTCGAACGACCTGGAGCGGGGCTTATCTGCCTTATTTGAGGCGGCTGCAAGCCATCACACAAGGTGACGTCATCAATGCCGACGGCCTTCTCAAAACTCTCACCAGTTACGACGATGGAAGCCGAAGTCGTCAACAGTGCGCGACGGCCTTAGCGGCCCTTGCGAACCATCTAGAGATCCACCTCCCGGACGACTGGCGTCAAGAAGCCGGTGGATATGGACTGCACAAAGCGCAATTTCGACAGCTGCCGACAGATCAACAAATTCTCGAAGTCGCCATGCAGATCCCCAACCCCCGCTGGCGCCTGGCCTACGGCTTAATGGCCACCTATGGATTGAGGAACCATGAGGTGTTTTTCTGCGACTACAGCCCGCTGAGTCGCGGAGGCGACCGGGTACTCAGGGTGTTGCCGACAACAAAAACCGGGGAACACCAGAGCTGGCCCTTCCATCCGGCCTGGGTCGAACGCTTTGGCTTGGAGCAGCTCGGTGATGACCATGCCGCACTTCCCAAGATCAGCACCGATCTACGCAGCACCACGCTTCAACAAGTGGGACGGCGCGTGAGTGAACAATTTCGGCGCTACGGGCTACCGATCACGCCCTATGACCTGCGCCATGCCTGGGCTGTACGCACGATTCATATCGGCCTACCCGACACTGTTGCCGCCAGGATGATGGGCCATTCCGTGGCAATCCACACCCGGACGTATCACCACTGGATCACCCGTCGGGATCAGCAGCAAGCCGTGGATACAGCCCTCTCCCGACACCACGCCTCATGACATCTTTCCTCCGGCCACTCGCTTACCGCTACCGCTGGATTTACGACAGCGTCACGGCCGTCACGTCGCTGAGCGTTGGCGGCGTTGACCGCCTCAGACGCCTTGGCCTGGATGCGCTCATGCCGCACCTCCACGCTGACGCAAAGGTGCTCGATCTCTGCTGCGGTAGCGGTGAAGCCGCTGCACCGTGGCTTGCCGCTGGCTTTCATGTCACAGGCCTGGATGTTTCACCACGCGCCCTCGAACTGGCGGCAAACCGTCATCCCGCGATGAAACGGGTCGAAGGGCTCGCCGAAGAGCCGCCGCTGCCAGATGCTGGCTTCAGTGCCATCCAATTGAGTGTGGCGTTGCATGAATTCCCACGCCCGGAACGGGAACAGGTGTTGAAGAGCTGCCTGCGGTTACTGGAGCCAGGCGGCTGGCTGGTGCTGGTTGACCTTCATCCCGCAGGACCTTGGCTGCGTCTTCCCCAACAACTGTTTTGCGCTCTTTTCGAAACGGACACCGCCACGGCCATGCTGGAGGACGACCTGTTGGCCCAGCTCGAAGGGATCGGCTTCACCGCAGTTCAACAAGATCTGCTCGCCGGTCGAGCCCTTCAGCGCATTACGGCCCGACGCCCCTGATCAAATGAGTCAAAACCTCGACACCAGCGCTGCAGAACTGGGCATGGGGGGCCATCTAGCCCCGGAAAAAGATGATGCTGGATACCGCAAACGGATGGCCCGACGTCAGGAAGTCCAACGTCAGCGCGTCGAGGAACGGAACAAGGAAAAGGGTCTCATTCTTGTCTTCACTGGCCAGGGCAAGGGCAAGACCACAGCCGGCCTCGGTCTCGTGCTCCGCACCCTCGGCCATGGAGAGCGGGTCGCTGTCGTGCAGTTCATCAAGGGCGGCTGGGAACCCGGCGAAGCCAGAGCGCTGAAGCAGTTTGGTGATCAGGTGGCCTGGCATGCACTCGGGGAAGGCTTCACCTGGGAAACCCAGGATCGCGAGAGGGACCAGCAACTCGTCGAGCAGGCCTGGGAGACAGCACTGACCTACCTGCGCGACGAGAGCATCAAGCTCGTATTGCTTGATGAGGTGAATGTGGCCATGAAGCTGGGCTACATCGATGCAGAGACCGTGTTGCGTGGTCTGGCAGAACGCCCTGAACTCACCCACGTTGCTCTCACCGGACGTGGGGCACCCGCTGCATTGGTGGAGCAAGCGGATTTAGTGACAGACATGACCTTGGTTCACCACCCGTTCAGGGAACAAGGGGTCAAAGCGCAAGCAGGAATTGAATACTGAGCACCGCCTCAGCGTTCTGACGACTTGAGATCGTCCTGCAGTTGGCGGGTGGCCTCGGTGAGGACCGACAAGCCACTGACCAGAAGTGCCCGGTACACAACGGGGTCACTCCAACAAGAGGGATCATCACTGGCGCGCTCCAGTGCCGAGAGTGTGAGTCGAGCCATCACTCCACTTTGGGCTTTGTCGTGTTGATCCATCACCACGTCGCCTTTGAGCTATTCAAGCGACAAATCAATGGCTTGACGAGCGCTTGCTACTGTCGAACGGATCTGGACCGTTGATGACCTACACACGCGTCCTGCTGAAGCTCAGCGGCGAAGCTCTGATGGGATCTCAGGGCTATGGCATCGATCCCGCCATCGTTCACTCCATTGCACAGGATGTCGCCAAGGTGGTGGCCTCCGGAACCGAACTCGCCATCGTTGTGGGCGGCGGGAATATTTTTCGGGGATTGAAAGGATCAGCGGCCGGAATGGAGCGGGCGACTGCTGATTACGTCGGCATGTTGGCGACGGTGATGAACGCAATCACGCTTCAGGATGGCCTTGAACAGGCGGGAGTTCCGACGCGCGTTCAAACGGCGATTGCCATGCAAGAGGTGGCCGAGCCTTACATCCGGCGCAAAGCCATCCGCCATCTTGAAAAAGGGCGTGTCGTGGTCTTCGGGGCCGGTTGCGGCAATCCGTTTTTCACCACAGACACAACGGCGGCATTAAGAGCTGCGGAAATCAACGCCGATGTGGTGTTCAAGGCCACCAAGGTGGACGGTGTTTACGACAAAGATCCCGCCAAACATTCCGATGCCGTGAAATACGACAATCTCGGCTTCCAGGATGTGTTGAGTGGGGAGCTTGGGGTGATGGACAGCACCGCCATTGCCCTTTGCAAGGACAACAACATTCCGATCGTTGTGTTCAACCTGTTCGAACCTGGCAACATCGGCAGAGCAGTGGCAGGAGAACCGATCGGGTCACGCATCGGTGAACCGCTCTGAGTCCAGCGCCATCGTTCTCGTCCAGCCCCTCTTCCACTCCCATGTCGACCAAAGATCTCGAAGCCAGCATGCGCAAGTCGGTGGAGGCCACCCAGCGCAACTTCAACACCATCCGCACGGGGCGAGCCAACTCCTCCCTGCTCGATCGCATCACGGTTGAGTACTACGGCGCTGAGACACCGTTGAAATCGCTGGCAACCCTGACGACACCTGATTCGCAAACAATTCAGATCCAACCTTTCGACATGTCCTCTCTCGGACTGATCGAAAAAGCCATCGCCATGAGCGAGCTGGGGTTTACCCCGAATAACGACGGCAAAATCATCCGCATCAACGTGCCCCCGTTGACAGAGGAACGACGCAAAGAATTCTGCAAACTTGCCTCGAAGTACGCAGAAGAAGGAAAAGTGGCGCTGCGCAATTTGCGTCGTGACGCCATCGACAAGATTAAAAAGCAGGAAAAAGACGGCGATTTCTCAGAAGACCAAAGCCGCGATGAACAGGACTTGGTGCAGAAAACCCTCGACAAATTCATTGCTGAACTCGAGAAGCACCTTGCCGACAAGGAAGCCGACATCCTCAAGGTCTGATTACCTGCAATTGCTGTAGGCACTGACTGGCGTTAAGACGGGTATGGGCCAGACCTCTACCCGTAAAACAACCAGTGCCCAGACCACGAAGAGAAGGTCCTTTCAAGATGAAAGGCAAGTACTACGTCGAGGTCTACGACGGCGACAGAAGGCGCTCGCTCTGCCTAGGGACCGACAACTATGAGCTGGCATGCCAACGGTACGCAGCAGGGTTAAAAGAGCTTCGCAAGCGGATACGGAAGGAGCACGAAGCCACCAAGCCTTCAAGCGGACTTGATTGGCTGCCTGAGCAGGTAGAGCAGATCAAGGCCAACTACCCGGAGGACTTCACACCTCAACAAATTGCTGAACTAGAAACCGGCAAGAGAGCTCAAGACCCCGAAACAGGTGCTTTTTTAGATGAGCACACCGAACGCCTCGCTGAGCAATTAATAGGGATCAGACGCCTTACCTGGCAAGAACTAGTGGCAAATGCCGCAACAGTCCGGCGCAGAAAACAGGACAAGGATTACGCACCCTCTTGGTATAGGAACGTGGAGAGGATCCTCAAGACCTTCAAGTACGCACCAATTGGCCTTACTCCTCAGCAGATACGCGCATACCAAGATCAAGAGGAACGCAAGGGGATCGACAGCGTCACCCTCAAGAACAGGCTCAGTGCTCTTCAAGGGCTGGTTGAGCGAGCCATCACTAGTGGTTATGCACCAGAGCTGGCACCAAACGTTTTCAAAATGGTGGACTTCTCTGTGTCAAAACAGAAGGAGTCAAAACGCAACTACTACTGCCCAACAGAGGCTGACTACAGGAAGCTCTTCCAAGAAGTGCTGCCCGAGCAACCAGAAAGAATTGCTGTAGGAATTGAGTTGATGGCTTGGACAGGATGTCGAGTGTCGGCGCTTCCTTATCACTCATCAAGCGAACAAATGGGCTGGCTTGAAGTGCCAGATATTGCAGGCACCAAAGGTGGCGGAAGAGTTCCCGTGCCTCCGCTGCTTTGGAACAGAGGCAGGGACCTGAAGATCTCGTGGCGGAAGACCAACGCAGTGCTGAAGCAAGTCCACCCAAAGCTGTGCAACCACGGTTTGAGGAGTGGATTCAAAATGCTGACTCGGATGGCTGAGCTGGATTACCAGCTAGGTGAATCTCTGCTGATGCACAAACTGTCAGGACTTGAGTCGACCTATGGCGGCAAAGACTTCCCAGACGAAGCAAAACTCAAAGGTTCAAGAAAGGTATGGGCTGAGCTGGAAAAGATATTGTCTTCGCCTGAACAACTCAACAAGAGCCAATAAATCCTACTTAAATGCTCATTCCGAAGCCTGCAAGGAATACCTCTCAATGCTGGAAAGATACTCTCCACAAACTGGACTGATGATCTTGGCCCAGAGCAGTTGAGCATGACTGCCATGCCCCTAAAGTCTTGATTTAGTTCATTGACCACTACAGCCAACAAGTCTAAATTGCAAGCAGTGAATCATTTGCCATGAAAAGACTATTCCTACTCATTGCCTTACTTACCGCAGTTCCTGCACAAGCTGAAAGATACGACTTTGGACAGGGAGTAGCGGCAATGGCATGCGCGATGCTGGATTCAGGCTACAGCAGGCGAGAAGTAGAAAATGTATTAGATTCCTTGGAAAGATTTATT
>MDSZ01046994.1_pt1 | contig 11683 bp, 3 predicted proteins | sample 811201 | NCBI WGS metagenome assembly MDSZ01 (sample SAMN05326647, study PRJNA326480) | marine metagenome | isolation source: seawater | place: Indian Ocean: North | collected 2010 | reverse complement strand
CAGCGGAGGCGCTACAAGAACCCACTGACGATGATAAAAATGCCCTAGAACGGTTAACGTATTATCAGCAATGGGACTCGGGGTATTCAAAACAGCAAATGACTCGACCACAAACCATTGGCTACGGCCTCGTTGACTCTCCTATAGGTCAAATGTCTTGGATCATTGAAAAGTTTTGGAGTTGGATGGATTGCGATGGTCACCCAGAAAATGTTCTCACGAAAGACGAACTTTTGGATAATGTCATGATGTATTGGCTGACGGCATCGGGAGCTTCATCAGCAAGATTGTATTGGGAGAGCTTTGGAAGTTTTGGTGGCGGCGAGAAAGTAACGATACCTACAGGAGTTGCATCTTTCCCCGGGGAAATATTGCAATCACCAAGAAAATGGTGTGAAGAAAGCTACAACATTACTCATTGGACTTCAATGTCAAAGGGCGGGCATTTCGCAGCGTTTGAGCAACCGGATCTGCTAGTAGCCGATCTAAGAGAATTCTTTATGAGTTTCTAATGAAATTATTCTGCAATTCCTGCTTTCAAGAGTTACCAGTTTCACAAAATCATGGCGACGATTGCATGGAATGCGGAGGCAGTTCAGAAAATATAGAGATTCTTGAGCAGCCCGTTCCTTCAGGCGGACAGATTACCAATTCACAGATAAGTCGGAGAGATGCAACTAACAGTGTGCAAGTAAATCAGAGCTATCGGCTTGAGGGAAATAGTGTTGGTGAACGTTATTTAGAGGTAAATAAAAAGTTAGCTAACGTAATTTTTACTCAAGAATTAGAGGGTGACCTAGTTTTTCTTGACTTTGAAGGGGAGCAAATACAAAGAATCCATAAGCATTTCATCGAAGAGGTTCCAACAGCCGATGACTTATGTGGATATCTGAGTGAAGTGCTCTACGGAGTACTGAATTTTAAAGGTCCACAAGAAAAATTATTTGAAGCCATAGTCAATGAGGTTCGTATTTGGAACAGGGAAAACTCAAGTAATACAAGTGCCCCACCTACCATTCTGCTCTTAAGTATCCTTAGTATCGCCGCGGAGAATATGTCTGCCGATCCTGAAACGGGAAAAAACGCTAGAGAATATTATCCGAGACTTAAAGAGTTATTAAACCTAGACGATAACGGTTCACAACGTTTTCAGAAAAGTTATAGAAAAAATTCCCAGCTCCTTTGGGAAACTCTAGAAGAATGGTTAGAAAATCGGCTACGAGGATCTCGCGGGTTGGGTACAGCACACTCATTAGGGCATATGCAACACATAGGATGGCCCCTCTCTCAAGCCCTCATAGTAGAAGCAGATTGGAATGCAATACATAAGTTTTACGACCGCTTCAACTACCCACGTAGCAAAGTTATTCCTCTCAGCCGAGTGAAAGAGGACCTAGCTATATGGATTAATGCTGATTCACAACGTGTGTCATCAAGATTAAAAAAACTTTTAGATGATAAAGAGCCTCAAATCCCTCAACGCATTTTCCAACTTATAGCTGAGGGAGCATTGAACAGGCCTAAGTACCAAAATGAAAACTCTAATGAGAATAGGGAACTTGAACGACATCGCGTAACAGATGTCTTTTTGTTTGGACAAATGAACAGTGACCCCATCACCAATAAACGTAAACTAAAACTATACGTAGGGATTGAGAATCAAAGTAACCTAAAAAACGTAGAAATACATACAGGACCAGGAGAGCGCTTAGAAGTCGATTTTTTCGAAGCGAATGAATTGATCTTGTATTGGAACCCAAGCGATTTAATCCAATGGTCAGACCTTCTTGCAGGTAATCTCACTTTGAATCTGATATTTGGAGAGTCTGACCCAGAGACGGTAGAGCGAATAGCTTCAAAAATTATAATATTCGAAAAAAATCTAGGAGAATATTGGATTGAAACTGACCGAATCCCATTCAACAGTGGATCTTTGCTATTAATTCACGACTCAGTTTATGAGTTGGTCAAAGAATTATTAACCGAGATTGCATATCCAACATTCAAAGAACCTCAATTTGATTCAGGAACAGATATTCCAGATTCTTGGCATGTAATTGAAGATGTACGCCTAAACATCAATGAAGAATTCGATCTTGGCGGTTGGTTAACAAGCAAAAACGTCCTCAAATCAGACCTTGATTGGGTTGCTTTTGACGTCAAAACCTCTTTCCAATCCGAAACTAACTTCAGCAATGGATTTCTAATAGAGACAAAAAGAAATAGAACGACATGGCATTCTGACCATAAACCGACCTATGCAGTATTTGATCAAGAGTATGATGAACACAATTCATATAACTTGGAATTCAAAAAAGTTAGCCTTGAAAATAACGAAGATTCTCTAAACCACAAAGTAGAAGCATCTTCAGCCCGAACAACCTGGGATTTCTCCAAATTCGAAGATCTTGATGAAGGGCTATATCAAATAGCACTCAATAAAAAGAAAGAAATCCATTCTGAAAAAATATCTTTTGCATCTGCCCAAAATCCTAGACTATTAAATGAGCAAGAAATATTGCTGTTCAGCCCAGAAATCAATCATGAAGGACATGGCGACCACCATCCCTTGTGGATGTTAAACCCGACTACCGAAAGTGATGAGCGGACAGGATTTCAGATAATCCCCAAAGACCTGAAAAAGGTGTCACCAGAGTCAGAAGTTGTTAACACAACCCTCCCTCACAGTGAACCAAGATGGTTACTTTTACAATCATTTCCAGAAGAACCAAAACCCTCTCCAATTCCCCTTCAACTTAATACCTGTGGAACCGCACATCAAAAGGAACAAGGTGGTAACAAGACATGGTATTGCTCTGTCTGTGGGAAATATTTCCCCGAAACTGCTGTAGAACGCTATTTTGCTGAAAACCCAACCAAAACTAGGGAAGACTGGAAAGAAAAGGTAAGGCAAGAGGAAGAACGAACCAACAGAGGTAACTCTTCGGTAACTAATAATTCTAATTCCATCACATATGTCCCACCCACTCGATCAAGCAGTGAACCTCCAGTTACTGACTCCAATGTATTCCCGCTTAGCACAGCTTTTGACGCGCTTTGCTACCTGAGGAAGGGAACATACGAAGAATTTAAACGAATTGTTAACCAATGCAACCCATCTCATGACTTGCATATTTTCGCAGATAAATTTCTACGAGACTTGGAAGCAATGGGTCACCTTAACGTGGCTCGAGATCATGATATGAAGGCAACACAATGGTGTATCAATAACACGCACCTGTTGGAAACCCACTCGCAAGATTGGATTCTGGTTGGGTTTCGTAACAATCAAATCCTCAGCTGCCTCAAAAAGGCATGTAAAATTAGACGTTGGGAATATAGCTTTGTCGACGATGGTGAATCCCTGCCTCAAGTAAGAGTCCGTAACCCCCAAAATAATCACCAACGTAATACAGAAATTGATTATTTAGATATGGAGTACCGAAACTTAAATCCAGAAGGAAATCTGGCATTTATCTCGCAGGCTTCAACGAAGTTAATTCATCACTTACCCACTCTTAGCAGTATCAAAAACGAGATGCGAAATGAGGCAAATCTGACTACCCAGCCAGTGCGCTGCGAATCACAAGCATGGGATCATTCATTAGCTAAATGGGTCGAACCGCGCGTAGAAATCATAAGTGGTTCAAAATCTGGTGCCTATAGACAAAAGCTGCAGTTTCGATATCAATACGTTTATCGGGACCCCTCAGAAGTCAATAAAAGTAACACGTTAATCAAGGCAGATAGGAATTACGTTAGATACTTTGATGCCTTGGACAAAAATCAACCTCTGCAACACTACGATCCCGAGACCAAGAAGGTACACGTCCCAATCAATTGCGAACTTCCAGGCTTATTTCACAGAGCATTAGTTATTTCTTCGGGAACTCTTCCAAAGATAGAAGATCGCGGAAATTATGCTCGGTCTACTACGGTATATGACAATATAAGTTTGGAAACATACAATAAGATCCAATCAAAGCTCCGGAGCTAGCTATGCCCAACCCTGACATCGTTCAAAGTGAAATTGAAGAAACGATACTGCGTTATATTGATACGCAATACTGGTTGCGCCATGAAGGAGTCATGAATGCAAGGCGTGAATATATTCGTAAGAATAATCTATTAACGAAAGAGTATTTTCTTGAGCCAGTTCTACCTTATGATTCCCATGAATCTTTGATAGAGATAGTCCAGAGAAATAGTCTTGATCCGCAAGTAGCTGATCTAGCTGCTCGGTCATTATTTAGTTGGGCGGCTGATGATGAACCAATTCAACTTCGTCTTCATCAAGCTGAAGCGTTAGAACAATCCCTCCAAGCAGGTCTCGCTGACGGCCGAAATATTGTGGTTACCTCAGGTACCGGATCAGGAAAAACAGAATCATTTTTACTACCTGTTTTATATCGTCTTATTAAGGAAGCCGTGGAGCATGATTGGCGTAATGACAATCCTCTTCAGCCCTGGTGGCATGAAAATCCTAAGTGGGTTCCAGGTGGTATGAGACGAAATTCAAATCGTCCCTCGGCTCTACGAACCATGATTTTATATCCCACTAATGCTCTTGTAGAAGATCAAGTTACTAGATTACGTAAAGCTATTCGTTACATACAGGACAAAACCGGACACCAGCTTTTCTTTGCACGGTACACAGGTAATGCTCCTGGAAGCGGAGATCCTCCGGGGAGCACAACCCACGGTAAGGAGCTTTGGGATGAACAAGCTGAAGAAATCATGGATCTTCAAAAAGAGTATGAAAAATTGAGGTCGGAACTCACAGCCGATGATCTCGCTAACTTTCAGAATCCCTTAGATGGTGAAATTATTCATCGCTGGGACATTATGGAAGCCCCACCGGACATTATGGTTACGAACTACTCAATGTTGAACGTAATGATGCTACGGCACCGAAACGCTAAAATATTTGACCTCACAAAAAAATGGTTAGAGAATCCTGAAAATATTTTTACCCTTGTTGTTGATGAGTTACATCTATACCGAGGAACCGAAGGATCAGAAGTCGCTCTTATGATCCGTAATCTGATTTCAAGACTTGGTTTGACATGTGATTCAGATCAATTGAGGTTTATTGGCACTTCTGCATCGTTACCCGATGGAGATCCGGATAATGATATTGACGACCCTACTGAATATCTGCAAGAGTTTTTCGGCGTTGATAAAAGCTCATTTTATGTTACTGCCGGTGAGCCCAGAAAAATTGAAGCTGAACTTCCATTGTCATCCGATGCACTTGAAACATGCTTAGATGGTCCTAATCCAGAAAACCTGTTGATTGAGGAATTCAACATATTCCAATCTTTGGCGGAAGCTTGCGAAAAGAACAGCAAAGGTGTTCCGATAGCTACTTCAAGTAAAGTCATTCAAAGCACTCTTCTAGACCAACCAAAGGAAGATCTTTTTCCGAAATTACTTCAGACAATTTATGAGGCAAATGAGAGTGACTCTTTCGGTTCTGAAGACTTAATATCCTTTCGATCCCACATGTTCTTTAAACTTCTACACGGGTTAAGGGTTTGTTCAAATCCGATGTGCGAAGAGGCTGAACAATATCCTGCTCTGCGAAAAGCAGGAATTGGTAGATTCTATTCTGATGAAGTTCCAGTCTGTAAATGCGGTGGAAGGGTACTTGATCTCCTGTATTGCTACAGCTGTGGGGATATAGGTTTAGGCGGGTATATAAGCAATCATAAAGATAGAAATAACGAGCATCACATTGCGCCCCTATTGTCTTCTTTCATGCCGGAAGCCTTTAAAGGAAAAGAACCGAAGGGCTACTTTGCTAGGAAATATTCACAATATCGTTGGTATCGCCCTTCACCAGAATCAGAGGAACAGATAGAAGCACTCCACAGCAATAGTTGGAAATTCGGAGAACATCGGTGGGGTTTTAGACCTGTGAAATATGACCCTATTTTGGGAAGGTTAGAAACTAGCTTGCAGCCTGATGATAACCCGACGGGGCTTTCTGTTTTTCCCCTAGAAAATAACAGTATAAGTCACGATCTTTTTATTGACCCTTTGGATGATCAAGTCACTCAACCATCTTCATTTCCCACCAAATGTCCCCACTGTGAGAAGGGAAAAAGCTCAAATCCAACCACTCAGAAAAATTTTTATAAGGGACAAACTGTAAGTGAGATAAAATCCCATGAATCAGGAAGGTCTGCCGCGATCCAGTTGTTATCCGCCCAGCTTTATCGCTCTATGGGAAATGATTCAACTCCTGAAAATCGACTAGTTGACTCTAAGACTTTGATTTTTAATGACAATAGGGAAAGTGCTGCAGCTGTTGCGGTTGGTGCTGAGTCAGAACACTTTAAAGATGCTTTTCGCCAAATTATGGGAATCTTAATTGATGAAGGAGTTCCTGATAAAAGGATTGAATTATTTAGAGCGAATGCCGCTCCCGGTAGTCGCGTTTCAGATGCTGAATTTTCCAAGCTTCAGGCTCTTGATAATGCATCTAATTTAGATCTTTTTGCCCTTTTTCAAAAAGAACAAAGCAATAATCTCAGCTCTGAGGAACAAACGCTTCTAACAGAATACATAGCAAGAATTGATACATCAGGGACACGAATACCCTGGGGAGATTTACAAAGGTCCGTTAGAGAGCGATTATTAGATTTAGGAATCAATCCGGTTGGGGCTGACGCACCCAATCGATTTACTTCAAAAAAAGAACGAGAGCAAGATCCTCTTACAGAAGATTGGTATAAGTTGTGGCCATCACCAGATCCTGACTCATGGACTGAATTAACGCCGGACTCTGAAGATCAGAAGGAATTGTTTGAAAAGAAAAAAGAATTTGAAGATGATTACATAAAAACGTTTGCTGATTATGCCTTTTACTATGGCAACAGAGATTTGGAATCCTTAGGAGTCTCAACAATTGATTTTGTTGACGCTCGCGATGACCAATTAAAGGATTGGGGAATTCCTATTTCAGCTTGTGTCGAAGTTAGGAAGTCAATTGTCCGATGGTTAGGTGTAAATAGCTATCACCCGCTTGCAGATTACCCCAAAGATCGAGCACAAAAAACAATGCCTGCTCAAGTTGGAAAATACTTAGAGCGCGTTGCTGCACTCCATGCAGTGGACGAAAACATTTTGAAGAATAAAGTGAACGAATATTTTGATCATGAAGGTTTCGCAGAAGGGTGGTACCTAGAACTTGACCCTAAGAGTGCTTCTCGAAATGCGCAATTGGAATTCAAAAAATATGATGGGGAAAACTTTTGGGAATGCAAACGTTGTGGGCAACGATCTCTCCACGGATCAGCGGGGGTCTGCGCATCTTCAGTATGTCTACAATCATCTCAACGAACTAGCGATTCAAATATATCTGCTGCTTTTCGCCAGCGGGATGTTCAGGAGCTAAAAGATGGAAATCAGTATTCGTGGCTGACACTACAATCACCCCATCGATTCAAAATTAGAGAACTGACCGGGCAAACAAAACCGCTATCACTTCAAAGAAAGCGCCAACGTGTCTTTAAAGAAGTTTTCCTGAACGACTCTGAAATACCCAAAATGGAGGGCATTGATATCCTAAGCGTCACAACAACGATGGAAGCAGGAGTCGATATTGGCAGCTTGAGATCTGTAATGATGGCGAACATGCCACCACAAAGGTTCAATTACCAACAGCGTGTGGGTCGAGCTGGACGCTCAGGTCAAGCTTTCTCATACGCCCTTACACTCGTGCAGGATAAACCTCATGACAACTATTACTTTGCCAATTCTAAAAGGATGGTCTCTGGAGAGACCGCAGCACCATTCCTTGACACAAAACATGACAGAATAATTAAACGCCTTGCCGCATCTGAATTATTACGCAGAGCCTTTCTCAACTTACCTCAAGACATTCAACCGGAACCAGGAAGCGAATCGAATCATGGAACATTTGGGCAAAGAGAAGGATGGGAGCAGTACAGACAACATATTCAAACGTATTTGAATTCAAGCGATGACATCAATGAAGTAATTAATTACCTGAGTGCATTTACAAAACTTCTACCAGACCAGGTTCTACAAATACAAAACTGGGCAAGAAATGAGTTGTTTAGCGTAATTGATAGCGCATTAAATGACCCTATTTTCGCACATGAACAGGAAGTGAGTAGGCTACTTGCAGCCGCAGGAATTCTTCCCATGTTTGGATTTCCAACAAAGCAAAAAAACCTGTACAGCAATGTCATAGACAGAACGTCTAATGTCCCAAAGAAACGACAACTTGAACGGATTACAGTCAGCAGCAGAGATTTATCGCTTGCAATCCAAATGTTCTCACCTGGCTCTCCCCGAATCAAAGAGGGGAGAACACATTGGTGTGCTGGATTTATGAGTCTAGACCTCAACGGAAGAGTAAAATCAAACCCCCTAGGTGAAGCCCGCAATTTCCTAGTCTGCGGCGAGTGCGAAGGACTAGCACTTATCACCTCTTCCGATGACTCCGAAACCTGCCCGCATTGCGGTGAATTTAATAATGTAAAGAAAATGCCTGTCCATGAGCCTGACGGGTTTGTAACGGATTGCATCGAGCAACCAAGACCACATGATGAAGAAGCACAATCATCAGCTAAAACTGGAAGCCCTTCTTTGGCACAGTTAGAACCCGGAGAACTTCAGGAATCCATCCCTGGACTCCAGGTTGAAACTTGGGCGGAGAACGTCAATGTCATAAAAATAAACCACAACTCAAAGCAACTCTTTCCTGTTTATACACACTTTGAAAATAATGGGTTTGGACCAAATGGGGAGCGTGTAGTTTGTATTGATGAAGAACTCTATCCAGAACATGTCTGGTCCCCTCCTAAAGAGGATGTGGAGAAATATGGAAAACAAAGATCCCCAAATTTTCAGGAGATTCAGATCCCAGAAAATCCACCAAGAATTGCGTTAGGTGATATCCGACCTACGGATATTGCCACATTCCGGATTGATACTTCACAAGCCGCCCAAACCCCACAACGTCAGTCGTATCTTAAATTCGGTGAAGTCGCAGTACAGAATTGGGCATGTAGAAACGGTGCAGCAGCAATACGGTCATTTGCTGAAATGTTCAGATCAGCATGTGTACCTCTTCTCGATATTCGTCCAGATGAGTTAGAAGTCGGTTTATACAATCAACGCATGGCATACGATCCAGACCTTCTAACACAACGATTCTTTATTGCTGACCAACTCCAAAACGGTGCAGGTTACGCCCCTGAAATAGCTGATCCACTTAATCTTAAACGAATTCTCACATACCTCACAGAAAGCGAATACGTAGAGATTTTAGATAGCAACAGCCACCAAAACTGTGTCACAGCATGTGTAGATTGCGTTCAAAGTTGGGAAAACCGGTTTGTACATAACGAATTAGACTGGAGACTTGGATTAGATTTAGCTGAATTAGCACTAACCGGAACAGAGATACCTGTCCACAGGTGGTTACCAAGAACAGAGTCAATAGTGGAGTCATATCTTTCCAAATGGTATAAAAGCCAGGATTTCAACGAGCCAACAATAGAGACTTTCACGGATTTAAACATACCTGTTCTACTCAACCCCGAAAAGACCAAGGCAGTTATGTTAGGGCATCCACTTTGGATGAGCACCAGTGACTACCTCATCCCATCGCAAGCCAGAACAGTCGTAAAACTTGAGAGGCAACATGGTCTAAGCATCCAGGGAGGAGATATTTTGTTGTCAGATCTTCGATCTGTGATACTTAATCCCATTGACATAGTTACTCACTTGAGAAATACCTGATTGAAAATGGTGACTTTCCGTGATGTTGCGCTTAGGCCCAGTGCAATTACCCAAATCTATCCTTCAAAAATTCAGACCCTGTTTGAATGCGAACTTCATGTTGCCTTTTCTCAGGATATGGAATTTGATTGGGGGAAGCGAGGAAGTTTCGGAACAATGTTTGGAGAAGTTCGACACAAGATATTAGAACGAGTCGAAAACAAAGAGATTTTCCGTACCGGTTTTTCTGAACAAGAATTTGAAAGCGTTTGGACTGAAGCGATAACTACTGAGTATAAAAAACTTTGCGATCAGTGGAGTGACAGGGAAGTCCCCTGGTATGAAAATGTGAAAAGATATGAACTACATAAAGCTGATTTAGAAGCTGAATGCGAAGCTGAATGTGAAGCAGCGGATACTCCTTTGATTGAAGAAAGACCCAGCGAGAGGTCACGGGAAGGTCGTATGAGTCGAGTGAGTCTGGACTCAATCGGATCAAGAAGAAGCAACGGCAATGACAACTCTTCTCCGGAGAGTAAGTTTCTTGGACCAGAGAAACAGTTAAAGGATGAAGGAAATAAAATAAAAGGCAAAGTTGATCTGATTCGAGTACTCAACGATGGATCATATTGGATCGTTGATTATAAAAGCGGCTTCAACGAAAACGATATTCCTGAATCGTATCGAAAACAATTATTACTCTACGGCTATTTACTGTACGAAGAAACTGGCGTTGAGCCTGGACGACTTTCACTGAAAGATAGAAAAGGGAAAATAGTAGACATAGATTTTTCTCTTGAGGATTTGGTAGCACTAAAAGATGATTTAGTTCTTAAAAGAGAAAAATTTAATCAAAAAATTAGCTCTGGTGAAGCTAATTTTAACCCAAATCCATCTCCGCATAACTGTCGCTACTGTTCTTATCAAATCGTGTGTTCCAGTTACTGGGAGGCATTAGATGATGAATGGGGTCATAGCTCTATTGCCGGTGAAATTATTAAAGATTCTAACGGCAGAGAGATAATAAACATAACAAGCCCAACTGATAGTTCGATTCCAGGTCAACCACTGCCAAAACTCACGCCTATTCACAACAGAGAAAATCATAATAATTATGTGTACATGACAGGTATCTCAATAAGAAAGGATCAGTTGAAACTAAATTGGGATACAATCTCCAGATTTAGTGCTCAAAGCTAACACTTCAAAGCCGCCTATTTTTGCATATCTCTTAGCAGTTTAAATTGTGAAATGAAATATATTTATGGCTCACTGCATTTCCAGCCATTTTGTGGGACTTTAAGCTCAAGAAGGTAATCATAAACGACTTCGGTAACACAATCACTGTTCGTCAAGAAAGCCCCATGACCATCCCCATCAGAGCTAATCAGTACAGCATCACCAATTGAGTCTACAAGTCCTGGTCCCCAAGCTATGGGGGTAGCAGGGTCTCCTTCCATAGCGATAATAAGTGCTGGAGTTTCTAAATCTGCCTTCCCTACGTGTAATGGGTCGATTGACTCTTCGAGTCCAGCACAACCCGTATCACCACGTATTGCTGGTCCAAAATGTGGAAGTTGGTCAGCCACTTCATCAACCGCATTCCTGATGTATTGCTTGGAAGGTCGTTGCGGGTCATCAGCGCAGTTAACTAAAAACAGTACTGCTTGAGAGTTATCATACGATCCATCTTCTCTGCGCCCTGCTAGTTGATCAGCTAACTCTTGATGAATTGACCCATTACCGTTATCAATCATTGCCACAAATCCGTTAATGAGATCGGGCCAGGTGTAGGGGGAGTACAAAGCTGAGGCGGTACCAAGCATGAACTCTCCACGAGTCAATTCCCTTCCGCCATCAACTAAATAGTTAGACCCCTTTAAGGTTTCATCAACAATATTAAAGGCCTCTTCAGCGCCACCGT
>MDSZ01019483.1_pt1 | contig 11683 bp, 13 predicted proteins | sample 811201 | NCBI WGS metagenome assembly MDSZ01 (sample SAMN05326647, study PRJNA326480) | marine metagenome | isolation source: seawater | place: Indian Ocean: North | collected 2010 | reverse complement strand
TGCTTTAGCAGAAGAAATTTTAAAAAAAAAATTAGGAAAAAAAATTATTAATCACAAAACATATGTCTTGGCTGGAGACGGTTGCTTAATGGAGGGAATTAGTCATGAAGCATTAAGTTTAGCTGGACACTTAAAATTAAAAAATCTTATTCTACTATTCGATAACAATTCCATATCAATTGATGGTCCCACTAATTTAGCTGTTTCAGATAACCATGAAATAAGATTTAAAAGTTATGGTTGGGACTTTATAAAAATAAATGGTCATAATCACAAAGAAATATTCAAAGCACTTAGAAAAGCACAAAATTCAAAAAAACCTACAGCTATCTCGTGCAAAACTACGATTGGTTTTGGATCCCCAAACAAAGCCGGAAAAGCATCATCACATGGAAGTCCTTTAGGAGAGGACGAGGTCAAACTAGTTAGGAAAAAACTTAAATGGAGCCATGAAGCTTTTAAGATCCCATCTAAATTATTAACTGAATGGAGAAAAATCGGACACAACGCGTCACTTAAAGCTAAAAAACATGAAGATAAACATAAGAAAATTTTTTCAAAATTCAAAAGTTTGAGTTCATATAAAAATTTAATTGAAAAATCAAAGAATGAATATCTAAAAAACTCAAAGACTCTCGCAACAAGAAAATCATCTGAGATGTTTTTAAATATTGTATCTAAAATGCCAAATCTAATTGGTGGTTCGGCTGACTTGGCTGGATCAAATAACACTAAGACTAAAGATCATAAAATAATAACTCCTGGTAAATTTTCTGGAAATTATATCCATTACGGTGTTAGAGAACATGCGATGTGTGGAATAATGAATGGAATCGCATTGCATAGTAATTTGATTCCATATGGTGGAACGTTTTTAATATTTAGCGACTATTGTAAACCATCAATCAGATTAGCAGCGATGATGAAGCGAAGAGTAATATACGTATTTACACACGACTCGATTGGTTTAGGAGAAGATGGTCCAACCCATCAACCTATTGAACAATTAACGAGCTTAAGATCTATACCAAATTTAAATGTTTTTAGACCTTCTGATACAATTGAAACATTCGAATGTTGGCAATTAGCCCTCGAAAATCAAACTACACCAAGTGTAATAGCTTTAACTAGACAAGGAATTAGTCCCATTAGACTAAAAAAATCATCAATAAATGAATCTTCTTTTGGTGCTTATGAAATTTTAAGAACCAGTAATAATATTAATGTAACAATTTTAGCAACTGGATCAGAAACTAGTTTGGCTTGTGAAGTGGGTCATAAATTGGCCACAGATGGTATTTATTCAAAAATAATATCAATGCCTTGTCATGAATTATTTGATCAACAAAGCAAAGAATATAAGAATAAAATTTTAGGTGAGACAAGTCTTATTGCATCTATAGAGGCATCTGAAACAAATTTTTGGAAAAAATACACTGGAACTGATGGATTAAATTTTGGAATTAACAATTTTGGAAAGAGTGCTCCATATAAAGAAATATATAATCATTTTGAATTAAATACAGAAAATATAATAAAAAAAATTAAAGAAAAACTATGAAGATAAAAGTTGGTATCAATGGAATGGGCAGGATAGGAAGAATGATAGTTCGGTCTATTATTGAAAATGATTATAAAAATATAGAAATTAAATATATCAACAATAGAACAAATTCTGAAACTTGTTCTGCTCTTTTAAAATATGATTCAATTCATGGAAAATTTAAAGCAGATATAAAAGCTGATGATAAAAATTTAATAATAAATAAAAAAAAAATTTCTTTTGGTCAAGAAACAGATATGAAAAATATAAATTGGAAAAAATATGACGTAGATTATGTTTTTGAATGTACTGGTAAATTTAATTCAAAAGATAAATTACAACAACATTTAAAAAATGGAGCAAAAAAGGTTATTGTTTCAGCGCCATGTAAAAATGCAGATAAAACTATTGTTTTTGGAGTAAATGAATCCGAATTGAAGGATGATGATAAAATCGTTTCAGCAGCATCTTGTACAACTAATTGCTTAGCACCTGTTGTACACGTGCTGAACGAAAATTTTAAAATCGAAAAAGGTTTTATGACAACAATTCATGCTTTCACAAGTGATCAAAGAATTCTAGACAATTCTCACAAAGATCCAAGGAGGGCTCGATCTGCAAGCCAATCAATTGTACCAACTTCAACTGGCGCTTCAAAAGCAATAGGTGAAATAATTCCTTCACTTAAAGGAAAAATAGAGGGTATTGCCATGAGGATACCTACTCCTAATGTCTCCTTGATTGAGCTTGTTTTTTGCACCAAAAAAAATTTAAGTATAGAAAAAATTAATTCTGCATTCCATAGCTTCAGCAAAAAAAATAAGGTCCTTGAAATAACAAAAGAGAAGCTTGTGTCTATAGACTTTAATCATAATTCTTCCTCATCCATAGTAGACGCAAGTTTAACAAATGTGGTTGGAAAAAATATGGGTAAAATTTCAGCTTGGTATGATAATGAATGGGGATTTGCAAATAGAATGTGTGATATAGCTGAATATCTTCGCAAAATTTCTTAATGAACAGTATTAAAGATTATAGAAATCTTAATCAAAAAAAAATATTATTAAGGTTAGATCTAAATGTACCATTAAAAAATGGTTTTATAATTGATGATACAAGAATTAAAAAAATTTTACCTGTTATTGATTTTTTAATTAAAAAACAGACCAAAATTATTATAATATCTCATGTAGGTCGGCCTAAAGGTAAAATAGACAATGATTTTTCTTTAAAGCCTATTTGTGAAAATTTAGAACAAAAATTAAATCAGAAAATTCAATTAATTAATGATGATGTTTTTAAATTAAAAAAGAAAGATTTATTTAAAGATCCTAAAGATAGAATAATTTTTTTAGAAAATATAAGATTTTACAAAGAAGAGGAAAAAAATGACACTTTTTTTGCAAAACATTTGGCAGGGCTTGGTGATTTGTATGTGAATGATGCATTTTCTTGCTCCCATAGATCGCATGCATCTATAAGTAAAATTACAGAATTTTTACCTTCTTTTGCGGGATTACAATTGGAGTCAGAGGTAAGTGCATTAAAAAAAGTTACAACTAATATAAAGAAACCAATAACCTGTATTGTTGGTGGATCAAAAATTTCAACAAAAATTGGTATAATAAAAAATTTATTACCTAAATTTGATAATATTATAATTGTTGGAGGTATGGCAAATAATATAATTAATTTTAAAGGGCACCAAATTGGAAAATCAATCAAAGAGGAAAATTGTGAAGAAATCGTTAAGGAAATTTTTGAAACAGCAAAAAAATATTCCTGCAAAATTACTTTTCCTGAAGATGTTTTAGTTGGAAAAAATTTTGATGATAAGTCTCAAACTAAAAATTTATCCGATATAAAAGATGATGATTTAATCTTAGATATAGGACCAAAAACAATTAATAAAATTAAAAACATTATAGAAATTAGCAAAACAATTTTGTGGAACGGGCCTGCAGGTTACTTTGAGAATTCAAATTTCGCAGTGGGTAGTTACGAAATTGCTAAAGCAATTACTAACAAAAATAAATCTATTTATTCTGTTATTGGAGGTGGAGACACTATCGCTGTTGTAAACCAAATAACTAATACAAAAAAATTTGACTTTGTTTCAACTGCTGGTGGAGCATTTTTAGAATATCTTGAAGGAAAAGAGCTACCTGGTATAAGAGCTCTAAATTAATATGTCAGAATTAAACATCACAGCTCTTAAAATTCTTGAAAATGGAAAAGGAATTCTTGCGGCTGACGAAAGTACTGCAACAATGACCAAAAGACTTGAGGCTGTTAATATTCCGTCAAATGCTGAGAATAGATTATTATTTAGAGAAATACTATTTAGCGCACCATGTATGACCGAATGTATTGGGGGAGTGATTTTATATGATGAAACAATAAAACAAGAAACCTCAAAAAAAAATAAGATCCCTGAATTAATTTCAGATATGGGCAGCATTGCAGGTATAAAAGTCGACACAGGTGCAAAAACACTCGCAGGCTCAGAAAATGAAAAAATTACTGAAGGCCTGGATGGATTAAGAGAAAGACTAAAAGAGTATTATCAGCTTGGAGCAAAATTTACAAAATGGAGAGGAGTTTATAATATATCTAAATCTTACCCAAGCAAACTTTCAATTCATTCTAACGCTCATGCATTGGCAAGATATTCTGCGTTAGTTCAAGAATGTGATATGGTTCCAATAGTTGAACCAGAAGTTTTAATGGATGGAGAGCATTCTGCAAAAGAATGCTATGAAAAAACATCAGAGGTAATAAAAAGATGTTTTGAGGAGCTAATAATGCATAAAGTTGATCTAAAAGGAATTATTCTAAAACCTAATATGATTTTAGCAGGAAATAAATCTAAAAATAAAATTGCAAATGAAGAAGTTGCAAGATTAACTTTGGAATGTTTAAAAAACTCAGTTCCTTCGGAAGTGCCTGGAATTGCATTTTTATCTGGAGGTCAATCTGAAATAGAAGCAACAGAAAATTTAAATCTGATTAACAAATATAATGATACTGGTTTTATAATGAGTTATTCTTATGGACGAGCTCTTCAACAAAGTGCTTTAAAATTTTGGTCGAAAGATATTAAAAATATTGAAGGAACTCAAAAAATATTTAACCACAGAGCAAGAATGAATACTCTCGCCGTAAAAGCAAAATGGTCTAAGGAACTTGAAAATTAATAAAAAAAGATTTGTATATCTTATCTCCCCAACTAAAATAAATAAATTTTTTTATACTGATTTGATAGCAGTGCTTAAACAAAAAAAGGTTAGTTTTTTTCAACTTAGATTAAAAAAAGAAAGTTTTAAAAAAAAATTAGAAATAGGGAAAAAAATAAAAAGAATATGTAAAAAATTTAGTGTTAAATTTCTAGTTAATGATGATGTTTATCTTGTGAAAAAACTAAACGCAGACGGTTGTCATTTGGGTCAAAGAGATATGAGCATCTCAGATGCCAGAAAATTAATCGGTAATAAAATAATTGGTATTACCTGTCATAACTCTATTAGTTTGGCTAAGGTCGCTAAAAACAATAAAGCCGACTATATAGCGTTTGGAGCTTTCTACGGCACTAAAACTAAAAAAGCTAAATACAAAGCATCGCTCAATACAATTAAAAAAGCAAAAAAGATAACAAAAATACCAATTGTAGCTATAGGCGGTATAAATTCAAAAAACTACAAAAATCTTTTGTTGAATAAAGCAAACTTTTTAGCTATCTCAGGCTACATTTGGAAAAACAAAAAGCTTAAGCCACAGGATGCAATTAAAAAACTTATATGAAAATTAATGCAGGTGAAATAAGAGTCGGTATGTTGTTGGAGTACAAAGATGATTTATGGCAAGTTCTTAAAACTCAACATGTAAAACCAGGAAAAGGTGGAGCGTTTGCACAGGTAGAAATGAAAAGTATCAACAAAAATACAAAACTTAACGAAAGATTCAGATCTAGCGAAACTGTGGAAAAGGCTTCATTAGAAGAAACTACTTTTAATTATCTTTATGAAGATGATCAAAACTATTTTTTTATGGAGCCAAAAACTTTTGAACAAATAGAAATCAAAAAAAATATAGTTGGAGAAAAAGGCAAATTGTTAACAGAAAATCTTGAAGTTAGTGTAAGTTTTTACAATGAATCTCCCATATCTATAGATTTACCTAACCAAGTAAATTGCAAAATTGAATCAACAGATGTTGCATTAAAAGGTCAAACTGTTTCTTCTTCTTATAAGCCCGCAATATTGAATAACGGTTTAAGTATTCAAGTGCCACCATTTATTGAAGCTGGGGATGAAATAGTTGTTGATACAAGAAACATAGAATACATCAAAAAATTATAATCTTGTGAACTCAATTTCAGCAAATCTTAATATTATGGTTAAAGCGAGTGAAAAAGCATCAAAAATTCTTATAAGAGATTTTGGTGAGATTGAAAAATTACAAGTATCAAAAAAAGGACCATCAGATTTTGTAACTAATTCAGATCTTAAAGTAGAAAAAATAATAATTGATGAGTTAAAAAAGGCTAGACCAAACTATTCTATTATTAGTGAAGAAAATGGAATAGAAAATAATAAAGATAAAAATAATACTTGGATAATAGATCCTATAGATGGAACAATTAACTTTTTACATGGCATACCTCATTTTGCTATTTCAATAGCTTTAAAATCTCGAGATGAAATTATTTCGGGTTTGATTTTCGATCCAATAAAAAATGAGATGTTTTTTGCTGAAAAAGAAAATGGGGCTTATTTTAACAATCATAGAATTAAAGTCTCAAAAAAAAATAAATTAAACAATTGTTTATTTGCAACAGGTGGAAAAATTCAACAAGAGTTGGATTTGCTTTATAGAAAATCAGGATGTGCTGCTCTTGATATGGCATACGTAGCAGCTGGTAGATACGATGGGTATTTTCAAAATAATTTAAGTCTTTGGGATATTGCGGCTGGAATAATTTTGGTTAAAGAGGCTGGTGGTATGCTAAATGAAATTGATCTATCAACTAATAAAAATATCAAAATTATTGCCTCTAGTCCTGATATTAATTCAAAATTAGTTGAAAAATTGACTAAGTTTTAATTGTTTTAGAAATTTCTTTTGTTATAAGTCTCGTCATGAAAAAAAAAATTCACCCTAACTATCACACTATAAAAGTAGAAATGACTGATGGAACACAATTTGAAACTAAGTCAACTTGGGGGAAAGAAGGAGAAGTTTTAAAATTAGAGATTGATCCAAAATCACATGCTGCTTGGACTGGTGGAAAACAAAAATTGATGGATAAAGGTAGAATTAGTAAGTTCAATAAAAAATTTCAAAACTTTAATTCTGAGATAAAAAAATAAATGTCAAACGCACCACTAATGCCAATGGCAACTGCTGTTTGGCTTGTTGAAAACACTACACTAACATTTAAACAAATTGCAGATTTTTGCAAATTGCACGAAGTTGAAATACAAGGAATTGCTGACGGAGAGGTTGCAAAAGGAATTAAAGCTTACAACCCAATTATATCAGGACAATTATCAAGAGAAGAAATTGAGCTTTCCTCAAATGATGAAAATAGACCTTTAATGATAAAAAGTGCTGATATTGAAATTTCAAACTCTGAAAAAAAAATAAAGAAATATATTCCTCTTTCGAAAAGACAAGATAAACCGGACTCAGCTTTATGGTTAATACGTCAGCATAACATCTTAAAAGACTCTCAGATAGCTAAATTAGTTGGAATTACAAAAAACTCTGTTACAGCCATTAGGAATAAAAGTTATTGGAATTACAACAACTTAAATCCAAAAGACCCTGTCGCTTTGAATTTATTTACTCAAAAGGATTTGGTAGAAGCTATTGAAAAAGCAGAAAGACGAGTGAAAAGAGAAAAAAAACAAAAAGAAAAGGCAAAACTAGAAATTTAAATTGAATTAATGAATAAAAAAAATAGACATAAAAAAATAAAAGTGATATTTACTTCGCTTTTTGGAGGTAGTTATTAAAATAGAAGTCAAAGATAATAATGTAGAGCAGGCTCTAAGGGTTTTAAAAAGAAAATTACAAAGAGATGGTTTTTTTAAAATTATAAAACTTAAAAACACATATGAAAAGCCTTCAGAAAAGAAAAAGAGAATTCTACAGGATAATATAAAAAGAGTAAAAAAGTTTAATAAACTTAAAAATAGAATTTGATTTTACCGCGGGGTGGAGCAGTCTGGTAGCTCGTCAGGCTCATAACCTGAAGGTCGGCGGTTCAAATCCGTCCCCCGCAACCAAAAATTGTTAAATGTTTTTTTTCACAAAAAATAAAACTGATAATACTTTAATAATACTATTTTCATTATTTCCTGCTTCAATATTGGCAGGAAATTTTTTGATTAACATAAGCATAATAATAATAGGATCACTATTTTTATTAAAACTGATTAAAAATGAAATAAATTTTTCAGAATATAAGGTTTATTTTTACCTCCTTGTATTTTTTTTTTCATCACTAATAATCAATTTAATTTTTTCAAATGACATATACTTATCATATCAAAGAGTTGTAAAATTTTTTTTCGTCATTTTTTTTATATTAGCATTTAGATTTTTAATCTTAAACTACCATCAGAAATTAAAATATATTTATAGAGCCTGGAGTATAATTTTCTTAATCGTAATTATAGATTTAATTTTTGAATTTTTTATGGGAAAAAATATATTTGGTCAAAATTCTATAATGCCCGGAAGGCTTGGGAGTTTTACAGGGGAGGAGAGTGTTGTGGGCCATTTTGTTTTAGGTTTTTCTCTTATTTTTTTATCCACAAAATATCAAATATCAAAAAATATAATCTCAAATATTCTATTGGCAGTATTTTTAATTATTCTGGCTTTTTTCATCGGAGAAAGAGCAAATTTAATTAGAATATTCATAATAATACTTATTTTTAGTTATTTTATATTCAATTTAAATCTCAAAACTAAGCTTACAGCAGTTTTAGGTTTTTTAATTTTAATTTTTTCTATAATTCCATTTTTAAGTGATCAATACAAATGGAGATATTATAATCACCTTGAACTAATATTTGCTGAAAACGGATATACTAAATACTTAGAAGACTCACAATATGGAGCACATAGAAATGTTGCAAAGGAAATTTTTTTAGAAAACCCAATTTTCGGAGTTGGTATTAAAAATTTTCGAGTTGAAAGTGCTAATAAAAAATATGACGATTTAGAACATAAAAAAAATCATTTAAGAATTTCAAATCACCCTCATGAACTATATTATGAATTTTTATCTGAAACAGGTTTATTTGGACTAATTTGTTTTCTTATCTTTATTTTAACCTCAATAATAATATCTTTAAAAAGTTTAGCTCAAAACAAAAACATTTATCAATTTTCGGCAATATTGTTTGTAATAGTTTCTATTTTGCCAATACTGCCTACAGGAAGTTTTCTTGCTACCTACGCTTCTTCTATTTTTTGGATAAATTTTGCAATAATGATGGGCTATTGTAATTTAAAAAACTCTAAATTGTAAAACTAGATTTTTTTGCATCTTTTAAAAATGCTTTCACGGTTTCCTCTGTTAAATTTTTAAAAGATTTTCCGAATTTTTCAATTTTTTCAATTATTGCAGGTGGTACGGTAATTATATGACAGCCTAATTGTTTCGCCTGCAAAAAATTATATGGTTCTCTAACACTTGCCCATAATATTTCAACATTTTTAAAATTTTTAGAAAGTTTAATACTTTTTATAAACTCTGGAACTGGATCCTTGCCTGCATCTGCGGCTCTTCCCGCGAAAATTGAAATAATTACCTTTGTTTTTTTATTTATATTCTTTAAAATTTTTTTCGTTTGCTCTGAAGTATAAACAGCAGTAACATTTAGTTTAATATTTTTGCTATTTAACTCTCTTATAACTTTACCAGAAAAGTTATTTTTAGAGTTTACAACGGGTACTTTTACGTAAACATTTTTACCCCAGCTATTAATCTTAAAACCCTGGTCTATCATTTTTTTTGTATCATCAGCAAAGACTTCTAAAGAAATTGGTTTGTTTTTACAAATTTTAAGTATCTTTTTTGAGTAATTCTCATAATTTTTTGCACCAGCTTTTCTCATCAAACTAGGGTTTGTTGTAAAACCTCTTACAATTTTCTTTTTACAAAATTTTTTTATTAAAGATAAATCTGCAATATCACAGAAAATTTTAGTATTCATAAAATTTAAAGATTTTTAGTAATATCTTCTGTCATTTTTTTTGCGTCAGCAAATAACATTAATGTATTTTCTTTATAAAACAAATCATTATCGATACCAGCATAACCAGGTGACAAACTTCTTTTCACAAATAAAACAGACTTACATTTTTCAACATCTAAAACTGGCATCCCATAAATCGGACTTTGTGGGTCTGTTTTTGCAACAGGATTTGTTACATCATTAGCACCAATTACAAAAGCAACATCGGCATTAGCAAAATCATTATTAATTTCTTCTAGTTCGAAAACTTCGTCATATGGCACATTCGCTTCAGCTAATAATACATTCATATGACCTGGCATTCTACCAGCTACTGGATGAATAGCGTAAGAAACTTTAATATCATTTTTTTTCAAAGTATCTACCATTTCTCTTAAAGCGTGTTGTGCTTGTGCTACAGCCATACCATAGCCAGGTACAATAATTACAGATGATGCATTTTTCATCAGAAATGCAGCATCATCCGCATTACCACTTTTAACAGGTCTTTGCTCTTTACTTTTTCCATCTGATGATTGATCTGTTGCGCCAAAACCTCCTAATATAACATTGAAAAATGATCTGTTCATCCCCTTACACATTATGTACGAAAGAATTGCTCCTGATGAACCAACTAAAGCTCCTGTGATTATTAAAGCGGTATTTTCAAGCGTAAAGCCTATTCCTGCAGCAGCCCAACCAGAGTATGAATTTAACATTGATATTACAACAGGCATATCTGCTCCACCGATTGGAATAATAATTAAAAAACCTATCAAAAAAGAAACTGCAATCAAAATCCAAAACAGATTTGAAGATTGAGTGGAACATAGATAAATTGTTAAAATAACGATTAAAATTAATATCAAAGCATTAAGTAAATGTTGTCCTTTAAATGTAATAGGTGCTCCTGACATTATTCCTTGAAGTTTTAAAAAAGCTATTACAGAGCCTGAAAAAGTAATTGCGCCAACCGCAGCTCCAATTGCCATTTCGATTAAACTAGCAAGTTTGATATTTCCTGGTGTTCCAAGTCCAAAAGCATCTGGATTTATAAAAGCAGATATTGCCACAAAAACTGCAGCTAAACCAACTAAGCTATGAAAACCTGCAACCAATTCTGGCATAGCTGTCATTGGAATTTTGTAAGCTATGAAAGCACCGATGCATCCTCCGACTGAAAGAAATATTAAAACATAAATAAAACCAGATGAGAAATTTCCAACAGATAAAAAAGTGACTGTAACTGCAATCACCATTCCTATTATTCCAAATAAATTTCCTTGTCTTGAGGTTTCTGGTGATGATAGCCCCCTCAAAGCTAAAATAAACAAAACACCTGAAACTAAATACAAAATTGCAGAAAGATTTGCGGACATCATTTATCTTTCTTTTTTTTCTTATACATGGCTAGCATCCTTTGTGTAACTAAGAATCCACCAAAAATATTAACTGCTGCCAAAATAATTGCTAAAAAACCATAGATACTTGATGAGGAAAAAATAGCCCCATCACTGTTTGATAATGCAGCAATTATTGCGCCTACAATAATTACTGAAGAGATTGCGTTAGTGACTGACATTAATGGTGTGTGTAGCGAAGGAGTCACGCTCCAAACCACATAATAACCCACAAATATTGATAAGATAAATATACTTAATCTGAATATAAAAGGATCTATTTCCATATTTTATTTTATTAATGTTTTTTCAATTATTTCATCATCTAAATTAATATTTAATTTCTTATTTTCTTTATCATATAAATTTAAAATAAAATTAAATACATTTTTTGAATACAAATTTGAAGCTGATACTGGTAATTTATTCAAAATATTTGCCTCACCCAAAATTTTAACACCATTTTTTTCAACAATTTTATTTACTTC
>MDSZ01190966.1_pt1 | contig 11684 bp, 10 predicted proteins | sample 811201 | NCBI WGS metagenome assembly MDSZ01 (sample SAMN05326647, study PRJNA326480) | marine metagenome | isolation source: seawater | place: Indian Ocean: North | collected 2010 | reverse complement strand
TCGATTACTTCCTTAGGTTTGACGATTCCTTTTTTTGAGGTAAAAGCAAACTTTACTACGGATGCCATATGTGTTTTCCCGTTTCGTTCCAACTTTTGAAAGAAATAAAACCAGTCCGTATCATAACCAATTATTTTGGTTTTCAATTCAAATTTTTGGAACAAACGTAAACGGTAACGATACTCATTATAAGTTCCGGTAATAGTCAAAGACCAATGGTTATTCTTTAAGAACTCCTTGATGTCCACTCTTGCACCGTAGGCAAAGCGCCCAAGGTCAAGTAATGTCACATATCGTCCATTGTTGAGCTCTAAAAAAGGGTCAATATCCTGAGGCCAAACGCTAAGCTTGATTGTGTCAAATTCCTCACTGTGAAAATCCAGTTTTGGTTTAAATTTACTCTGAAAAAGGACACGTGTTAATCTAAGATATGGATACATAGCACTTAATTATTTTCCGATACAGAATTTACTAAAGATATTCCCTAGAAGGTCATCTGTTGAGATGTCTCCTGTTATACTACCTAGATGAAACATAGCCTGGCGAATATCCATGGCAATAAAATCACCTGTGGTTCCATCATGCAGTCCTGTATTTGCCTTTTCGAGAGCTTCTGCTGTTTTGATTAAGGCTTCATGATGCCTTGCGTTGGCTATAATAGTATCATTTTCAAGATCCATTTCACCAACTACAACTTTCACCATTTCAGCTTTTAAAGCATCAATACCAATGCCCTCTTTTGCACTTAAAGAAATGCCTTCTTTGACATCATTTTTCAATAAATCACTTTTGTTGGACAGTAAGATGATTTCTTTGTCAGGATGTGTTTTTGTCAATTCGCCACTCCATATTTGGGTTTCAGAAAGATTATTTTCATTTGAAGCATCAGCCAAGCAGAGCACAATCGAAGCTTCCTTAATTTTTTGTTGGGAACGTTCAATCCCCATAGCTTCAATATTCTGATTAGTTTCCCGAATACCTGCCGTATCTATCAATCGAAATAAAATACCATCAATATTTAAGGTTTCTTCAATAACGTCACGAGTGGTCCCAGCTTCATCACTTACAATCGCTCGGTCTTCTCCCAAAAGCTGATTTAATAAAGTGCTTTTTCCGGTATTTGGGGCTCCAACAATAGCCACAGGTACTCCGCTTTTGAGTGCATTTCCCAATGCAAAAGAAGAGGAAAGCTTGTTCACTGTTTCCAACACTTTTGAAACCAAGTCTTTAAGCTGAGAACGATCTGCGAATTCCACATCCTCCTCTGAAAAGTCAAGCTCTAATTCTATTAATGAGGCAAAGGATATCAGCTCTTCACGCAATACTTTGAGATCAGAAGACAAATTCCCTTTAAGCTGATTTAACGCAATTCGATGCGCCTTTTTGCTTTGAGCGGCGATCAAATCGGCTACGGCCTCTGCCTGTGAAAGATCAATTTTCCCATTTAAAAATGCCCGTTGTGTAAACTCCCCAGGATTAGCCATTCTACATCCTGATGTAACCAGAGCATCCAATATTTGCTGCTGAACATATGGTGACCCATGGCATGAAATCTCAATACTTTCCTCCCCCGTGAAGCTCTTCCCGTGATGAAAAACCGTCACCAAAACCTCATCTAAAGCAACTCCATTCGCATTCTTAAATACTCCGAAATGAACGGTATGTGAATCGACTTTAGCAAGGGGTTTTGAAAAGCATTTTGAAACAATAGAAATCGCCTTTGGACCGGAAATCCGAACGACAGCAATCGCCCCGATTCCAACTGCGGTTGCTCTTGCGCAAATTGTATCTACTGCTGAATTCATGGGGCAAAGTTACGAATTAAAGACGCTCTAAGAATGAAAGGTCAGTTAAGGACTTCAAAAAGGCAATGAGCTGTTTTCTTTCTTTTTTGGTAAGCTCAAATGGAACAATGGATGTGTCCTGTAAATAATGCCCTTGACCTCCCGCTTCATAATGAGCAATCACTTCTTCAAGGGTTTCTAATGAACCATCATGCATATATGGATCGGTGATTTCAATATTGCGAAGAGAAGGCACTTTAAAGCTTCCTATGTCAGACGAGTCCAAATGAATTCTAAACCGTCCTTTATCTTCTCCATAATCTTTATAAAGCCCATTATTACGTGCCTCATGATTAGTAAAGTGTGGTGGGGCATGACAATTCGTACAATATAGCTTTTCAGAAAATATCTTCCACCCGGCTTTCTCATCTGTATTAAGTGCTTTTTCATTTCCTTTAATGTAATGGTCAAATGGAGCACTCATCGAAATGAGTGAGCGCTCAAATGCTGCAAGACTTCGGGTTAAGACATAGGCATCAAAATCTCTATTGAAAATGCGTTTTGCGGCAGCCTGATATTCGGGAATAGCTCTCAGCTGAGGAATAAGCTCTTTCATATTGTGCCCCATCTCATTGGGCTCTTGAAGTGGAACAATAACCTGAAGTTCTAGGGTTTTTAAATGCGCATCAAACATTACCGTTTTAAGGAATCCTGAATTTAATAAGCTTGGTGAATTTCGATCTGTCTTTTGGTCATTAATCCCAGTACTCGTTTTCAATCCGTCTGTAAATGCAAAACCGGGCTTATGGCATGTCGCACAAGAAACGGTATTATCTAAGGACAAGCGTGTATCAAAAAAAAGCTCTTTACCTAAAGCTATTTTAGCTGTATCGGTCGGATTTTCCTCAGTAGATGGAACTGCCACATATTGATTTAGATCTGGCAATGGCTTACACATGATAAATAGAGCTCCAATAATCAGTGCCGGTCCTAAATGAAGAAAACGATAACGCATTAGGGGATAAAAAGAGTTCGTTTTTCCAAAATGCTTCCTAAAGCATTCTTACAAAAAACAAACAAAAGACCTGAATGGTTTTCGGCCAACTGAATACTTCCATTTGAAGATGAAATATCAGTATTTAAAATTTGCCGTCCCATTTGATCAAATAGCATAATCGTTGAGGTTTCAGCGGTAAGATTGGAATAAATAATTTGATTATCCCAAGTATAAATATCAGGGACGGAATAATCTATAGTCATTGATGTTGCTGAAGGCGATAGAGTAAAGACATCTTGAGTGATTACATTGTCCATAATCAATTCATTTAATACTGTAGCACCATGTATAACGCCAGTAGTGCTCAGTTCTAACCCGTTCACCCATTCGTCTACATTACATTGAATATAAAGATCTATTTGTGATTCAGAAACATCCGTTTGAACAACTGATAAATTCACCTGTCGCTGTAAGGTAGGGCCAACGGAATGAAGCTCAAAATAATTGGAGCCTTCGCCTCCTCCAATAATCATGTGCATGTAGCCAAAAGACCAACCCCAATACATAGAAGGACTTTGATAACTTAAAGGATGTGTTTCGGGATACAAAGAAATGTCCATGGCTTCAGTACCCTGTTGCGTATTGAAACGAGCAGGAACACCAACCGTAAATTCAAGGGACTCTATATTTTCCAACGATATATTTCCAAGATTCAATACATGATTATCGGGTTCTACAATAAATACGGCTTGCTCGACAGTGGTTAGCTGACCTCCATCATGAGTAAGCGTAATATCAGAAACATAATAATCGAAATGGTCAAATGCATAGACTTCTCCATTGTTATGCTGTACATCAACTCCCATTTGAAGTGGGTTTCCATTGAATACAGGACTAATATTGAGAAAAACACTTTTTTGCGCAAATGTGTTGAAAAACAATAAGTTCAAGAATACGGTTAGAAAAATTTTAATCATAGCTTAATTTTTTTAGAAATATACAGAATTTCATCTTTCATAAGACGATATCTAGAAACTTCAGTTGCATTGAATTCAGCATTTAAATCAAATTCATCAACCTTGAAGCCAGACTTTTTTAAATAATCTGGGTAATCTTTCCCAAATAAACGAACATGATCCTTTTGCCAATAATGCTTTTCTCGTTCTTCAGGACTTGTTATACTTTTATCCTCGTATGTTTCCGAACGATTCATATCTTGAGGCACCTGCATGATGGCCCAACCTCCAGGTTTCATTACACGATTTAGTTCTGACATACATCTAATGGGATCGTCAACATGCTCCATCACATGATTACAAAACACCACATCATATTGATTATCCTCTAAAGGAATATCATGCAGATCAAAATGCAAATCAGCAATCGGAGAAACCAAATCAGCAGTGGTGTAATCCAGGTTCTTTTGTTTTTTAAAGTAAGGCAAAAAACACTGCTCAGGAGCAATGTGTAAAACCTTTAATTTGGTGGCCGTAAAAAAATCTGTTTTTCGATTCAGATACAACCACATTAAGCGGTGTCTTTCTAGCGTCAAATCATACGGGCAAAGGACATTTTCACGATGCGCAACTTCTGATCCATAAGACAAAAATTTGGAGAATGACCTTTGACAAACTGGACATTCTACCTTATCTCCGCGATACAATACAGGAGCAAAAAACTTAAAAACATAGCTCAGTCTAATGAGTAAAGGACGGGGTAGCTTGTTCAATAAATACTTGTAGAGTTTTTTCACGGGACTAAAGTTACAACAAAAGGAAAAGTAAATGTGTATTTTTGTCCTAAAGCGTCTGATATGAAATCTCTTTTCTCAATTATTATAATTATCTGTATAACTCCCTTTATTATGGCTCAAAAACCAATTGCCAATAAAATTCCAAAAGAACTCGTTTCGAACAATCATAAAAGAATTGACAATTATTATTGGATGAATCAAAGAGATTCTGCCGAAGTATTGGAATACATAAGCCAAGAAAATAAATATTGTGAGAACTACTTTAAGCCTCTTAGTCCACTTGTGGATGAATTGATGAAAGAGTTTGAACAGAGAATAGACCCTAATGAGGAAGGGGCTCCTTTTCTTTTCAACAAGCGTATATATCAAGCAAAAAGTGAGGAAGGACTTGAATACCAAAAAATATTTGTACAAGAAAAGAATAAAGAGCAGCTCTTTTTTGATCAAAATGAAAGAGCCAAAGGCAATTCCTATTACGATTTGGCAGATTGGGAGCCTTCACCTGACAATAAACTTTTAGCCATTGCAGAGGACTTCGTAGGTAGAAGAAAAAACACCATCTCCATCCGTAAAAACAAAAATGGAAAATACTTAAAGGACCGCATTGAAGACTCCAATGGGGACATCATTTGGTCCAACGACAACAAGGCCATCTATTACATCAAAAAAGACGAGCAAACGCTCAGAGAATATCAAGTATTCAGACATATTATTGGAAAAAATGCAAAGGAAGACGAGCTCATTTATCAAGAAGACGATGAAAAATATAGTGTTTCTTTTGGTAAAAGTAAAACGGGGAAATACATATTCATTGCTTGCTATAGTTCAATGACATCAGAGTTTCTTTGGCTAGACGCAAATGACTCAAAGTCAAGACCGGTTGTTTTTCTTCCACGCAAACATGGGCATTTATATGACGTAGAGCATCATGAAAATGGTTTTTACATTGTTAGTAATATGAATGCAGAAAACAATAAAATTCTTTTTACCAGAAGCTTCCCTAAAAGCATTTCTCAATGTAAAGTTTTCCAGGAAACCAATGAAAATCTATTGATTGAAGGCTTAGAAGTTTTTAAAGACTTCTTAGTGATTTCTGAAAGGTCAAATGGACTCAAAAAACTAAAGCTATACCCTTTTGAATCTAGAGAGGAGAAGTATATTGAATTCGACGAGGAAACATACAGGTTAAATATGGGGGCAAATTTCGAATACAATACAAATGATTTATATTACTCCTATAGCTCATTGACAACCCCTTCAAGTGTTTTCAGGTATAATATGCTTAGTGGAGAAAAAAAGTTGTGGCATCAGAAAAAAGTATTGGACCCTTCTTTTTCTCCAAACAATTATGAGTCAAAAAGGATTTGGGCTAGAGCAAATGACGGCACAAAGATTCCCGTATCGATTGTCTATAAAAAAGGAACGCAACTTGATGAGGCTCCTTGCCTGCTTTATGCTTATGGATCGTATGGATATACCATTCCAGACTATTTTAGCACCATTAGGCTGAGCCTTTTGGACCGAGGCTTCGTTTATGCTATCGCACATATTCGAGGGGGAAAGTATATGGGAGAGGACTGGTATCAAAACGGAAAATTTTTAAAGAAAATCAATACGTTTACAGATTTTATAAACGCTGCTGAATATCTTGGACACATGGGGTTCTGTGATCCAAACAGAATTTACGCACAAGGAGGAAGTGCAGGCGGCCTACTGATGGGAGCTGTCTCAAACATGGCGCCATATCTTTGGAAGGGTGTAATTTCACAGGTGCCTTTTGTAGACGTACTGACGACCATGCTCGATGAAAGCATTCCACTTACCACCTCAGAGTTTGAAGAGTGGGGTAATCCTGCGGAAGATGAATATTACTACTACTTACTCAAATATTCGCCATATGACAATATTAAAAAAATGGAGTATCCCGCCATGTACGTAACGACCGCCTATCATGATTCTCAGGTGCAGTATTGGGAGCCATTAAAATATGTTGCTAAAATGCGAGAATACAAAACAGATGATAATGCATTTATTTTCGATTGTAATATGAATGCTGGTCATGGAGGGGGATCTGGAAGAACATCCGCTAGAAAAGAAATTGCAAAAGTGTATGCGTTCATTTTGGGACTTGAAAATCAGCTTAAGTAGCTGTATTGTTTTTTGGATTTTTGGATCGTTCGCTCAGAATGAACCTGTAGCAATTACAAGCTATAAAGAAAAAAAGGTTTTTTATACTGATCTAGGTTACAACACCTCTCCTTTTAGAATTAATTATCCTTTTAATGAGAATGCCGATTTTCTGAGGTATAAAAACAATTTCAAGAGCTTTATGGGTATTGGATTTGCGTACAAATGGTTTCATTTGAGAATCGGTTTCCCTGTTTTTGGATTTGTAAAGCCAGTTGATAGGTGGGGTGAATCACAGCAGTTTCAAATTGGCTTTAATTTTTCCCTTAAGAAATTCTTTTTTGATGTAGATTTTAAAACAGTACGAGGCTATGCTATTCAGGATTATGCAGCACTTGACTCAACCTTCATTTCCGACGGTTTGAGTAATTTAGAAAGACCCAGTATCGGCACCACGAATTTGAGTTTAAATGGATGGTACTTCCATGATAGAAATTTTAAAATGTCTGCTTTAAGAGGCAAACAGGCCAGCTATAATCAAACCGTACAAACATGGTATTTAAAAGGTACTTTTAACGGATTTGGTGTGGGTAATAATGGCAAAGGAATTATTCCTCCATTTCTTGTAGACAATTCAAACGCAAAAACAGAGGCTTCAATTTATTCAGCAATTGATTTTGGCATCATTCCAGGATATGCCTATGTGACTCGGTTCAAAAATTGGCAAATTTCGGGTTGGCTTGGTTTCGGCGGGGTTATTCAATCCAAATTTTATACATTAAATAATGCTCCCAGAGGGTTCATCGGTCTTGCTCCGAGGTATGATATTCGATTCATTGGTGGATACACGAATGATACTTATTTTATATTTCTTGAAACCGAGTTTGACAATAAGTCAATTGGATTCAATAAACTGAAATACAGACAATACTTTTACGGCATACGCTTAACGGCTGGGATAAGATTTGGCAGAGGTTAAAGCTCAATATATGCACTAGAGGACAAGCCCTTACTCTGTAGCTTGAGTATATATTTTCCTCTTTTTAATCCAGAAACATCAAGTAGCTGTTGAACTTCAGAAAGTTCTATTTTTTTCAATAATTCATTGCTTGTATTAAACAGTGAAACCTTCAATAGACCATCAAATTTTCCGTTTTTTTCTATCAGCAGCTGTCCTCTCGACTCCTGTATAGCGGACACATAGCCCAAATGATTTTTAAAATCCTTTTTATTAAAAATATATCCTATTGAACGTTTAAGGTTTGCTGTTGAAAGCGAATTTGAATTTTTGGATATTATCGCATTCTCAATATATTCTGGACGAACTAGATCTTTTTCTTCTTCTTTAAAAATTGGATCATTTTCTAATTTCCAAACCCTCATATAATCAATAACAAATTCATTTGGAAAAACAGTGTTTTTATCCGGCCCTGGAGAAAAGGGCCCCTTATTTTGAGCTACAGAAATATTGGCAATAAGATTCATGCTGGTACCAAAATCCCCCAAATACTCTGCAATGGCCTCTCCATTTAGATAAAAAATCAATTTCCCTGGAGTCCATAATCCCGAGTAAACCACATATTTATCAGTAATTTGCTCTGTGGCTTTAATCCATCCCCCCCAATTTTTTTTGAACCCAATCCAATTTCGAACCTTATCACAATTATCGGGGCAATGCACATCAACATGCACATGCTTTGATTTTTCACCTTTCATTTCCATGAAATCTATTTCATCATTGGGATGACCTCCATAAAGCCAAAATCCTGGCCAAAATCCTCTACCAGATGGTGCTTTAGCTCGACACTCAAAATAACCATATTTAAATTGCTTCTTGCTCCAAAGCGCTGAAATCAAATGCTTCAGCTGAACCTCATTACCATTCCGAACTTCTACATTGAATTTTTCTATGGCTTTCTCATCCAACATCCATTTCGGAAATTTTCTCCATTCGCTTGTGGTATCAATCTTAAGCTTTACGAATCCATTAGAAGGCTCCACCATTTCTTTTGCAGCATATATACCCACGTCAAGCGAAAGCCCTCCCCAAGGATAATTAGGGTGCCATAAATCCTCATTTATTTGATCGCCATTAAACTCATCACCAAAAAAATAACCCCATTTCATGATGGTATCATTTTGAACCTGCCACATTACGGGATTCATCTGTGCATAAAAGCAATGTGAGAGAAGTATAAACAGAAGTACTCTATACATTATTGTTTTATAAATATATTTTTGGGTTCAGTAAAAAACTTAAGGGCTTCCCATCCGCCTTCACGTCCAACCCCAGAGGCCTTAACACCGCCAAAAGGCGTTCTTAAATCTCTAACTAACCATGAATTTATCCAAACAATTCCTGCTTGAACCAGGTCTGCAATGCGATGCGCTCTTTTTAGATTACTAGTCCAGATTGTCGCAGACAATCCATACTGGGTTGAATTGGCCATCATTAAAACCTCCTCCTCAGTATCAAAAGGCATTATCGTTACCACTGGTCCAAATATTTCTTCCTGATTTGTTCTGCAGTCGTATTTCAATCCTTCTATTACGGTAGGCTGTATAAAATACCCCTCATTATGCGGTGCTGGTAACACCTCCCTTTTGCCTCCACATAAGATTTGCCCCCCCTCTTCTTTGGCTAATTCAATATAGGAAAGTACTTTTTCCATATGTCCTTTGGAGACCACCGCTCCCTGTTTTGATTTAGGGTCTGAAGGAGCCAGGTTTTTCATCCTAGAAACCTTTTCAACGAATGCTGTTTTAAATTTTTCATAAATCGGTCTTTCTACAAAAATTCTAGACCCACATAAACATATTTGCCCTTGATTCGCAAAAGATGATCTTATTGTTGTACTCAGCATATCATCAAAATCACAATCTGCAAAAATGATATTTGGATTTTTACCACCAAGTTCAAGGGAAAGTTTTTTAAACATCGGCCCTGCAGTTCTTGAAATATAGGCCCCCGTTTGCGTACCTCCTGTGAATGAAATCGCCTTTATCGATGGATGCTTGACAATAGCATCTCCCGCAGATGGTCCTGTACCATGAATGATGTTGAGAACCCCCGGCGGTAATCCAATTTCCTGTGCTACTTCAGAAAGCAAGTACGCCGTATATGGAGTAACCTCAGAAGGTTTTGCTATCACACAATTCCCCGAGGCCAATGCCGGAGCAATCTTCCATGAAAACAAATACAGGGGTAGATTCCAGGGAGAAATACAACCCACCACACCAATAGGTTTTCTCGTGGTGTAATTGATTCCTTGGCCTTCCATGGCATGAGACTCGGATGCAAAATGTATGATTGCCGTAGCAAAAAAGTGAAAGTTTGAAACAGCTCTTGGGATATCAACTTGAGCGGCCAAAGCAATCGGTTTCCCATTGTCCAGTGATTCAGCTTTCACAAATTCATCCATCCGCTTTTCTATCCCCTCCGAAAGCTTAATGATAAACTTGCTCCTTTTGTCAATAGAAATACCCGACCATTCCGGAAAAGCTTTATGTGCAGCTTCAACGGCTTCATCAATATCTGAAGCATCTGAATCCGGAATTAGAGAATATACTTTTCCCGTTGAAGGGTCTATGTTGTCAAAATATTTTCCGGATTTTGGTTCAACAAGGGCACCGTTAATATAGTTGGCTATTTTTTTCATACATCAATACAATTAAGGCAAATGTCATAAAAAAAACCGAAAGGGAAGAATGAAAAAGGTCATCACATTATTTCTAACTTCGTAAAACATATAATTGTACTCTATGGAAATCTCAAAGGCACAAAAGATTGTAGATGATTGGATTAAAAAATATGGTGTTCGATACTTTGATGAATTGACGAATACCGCTATTTTAATGGAGGAGGTTGGGGAACTTGCCAGAATAATGTCTAGACGATACGGAGAACAAAGTGAAAAAGAATCCGACAAAAACTTAAACCTAGCCGACGAAATTGCAGATATTTTATTTGTTCTCATTTGTATTTCAAACCAGACAGGAGTGGATCTTGAATCTGCGTTTAATAAAAACATGGAGAAAAAAACATCTCGAGACCAAACGAGACATATGAATAATGAAAAGCTAAGGTGAGATTGAAAGAGGAATTCGACAAGGAAGTTAGAAAGTTATTTAGATCTGGTAAATCTATAGTGCTGAACACCAATAGCAAAGAATCTTTTTCTTTGCTAAAGCAGTTGATTGTTGACGAAATACCTGAACCTCAGGAGGGCTCTCCAAGGGGTATAATTTTGTTTAAAGATGATCAAAATGCCAGAGATTTTTATGATTATATAGAGAGCGTATTTAAAGATTTAGATTTGACTGCTGACCTCATTGTTGAAAAAGGGCTACGCGTGAAGCAAAGAAATGATCTCTATTTTGGAACAGAATTGATTATTGGAACACCTAAAAGACTATGTGAAATATATTATCAAAATGGATTCAACATCGGCGAGCTTAAATTTTTTATGGTGGTTGACATTAATAATATATTTCAAAAAGGACTCAAAGGTTTTGTAAGTCGGCTTACAGAAAGCCTTCCCAAATGCAAAAAGTTAATCATTGAATCTAAAGGAAAAGAGGAGGCTGTCAAGTCCTATTATTCTGAATTTATTTTCCCATTCAAAAAGGTATTCTTTAAATAACCTCGTACTAAATTAAGTCAAAAGCACTCACGAAAATAGGGGTTTTTGAACTATATCGTTTTCTCTGATTTCTTGTGACTACAGCTACTTTTTTCTCACCGAGAAGTTTATCTAAAATACCCCATCTTATTTGTTTCTTATGTCTTTTATATATCTCCTTATTTGGATCAATAAACCAAATGAGTGAATGGACATTGTAGATGCACATCGCACCGTCAAACAATTTTTCAATGTCTTTTGGTGCGTTGTTTTTTGAATAAACAACATCTGGAACAATAAAAAAGTGGTCTTTGGGATTGATGAGCTTATTCAAAATCGGCAGATACGGTAGAACTTTCACCAAAACAGAACCAAATCTTCCCGGTAAACTTAAGATACGC
>MDSZ01023945.1_pt1 | contig 11684 bp, 7 predicted proteins | sample 811201 | NCBI WGS metagenome assembly MDSZ01 (sample SAMN05326647, study PRJNA326480) | marine metagenome | isolation source: seawater | place: Indian Ocean: North | collected 2010 | reverse complement strand
GCTGCCTTTGCTTTGGCCCTTGCTGGTTCAATCTCCTCTTTTTGTCCAAGGTCTGCAGTAAAGGTTACCACCTCACAATTATATTTTTCCTGAAGCCATTTCAGAATCACCGAAGTATCGAGCCCACCTGAATAAGCCAATACAATTTTCTTTACACCCTTAATCATGTCTGTTGCTTTCCTATTAACAAATATTCCAATAACGCTTTTTGGATATGAAGTCTATTTTCAGCCTCTTCCCATACAACGCTCTGAAGGCCATCGATTACTTCACCACTAACTTCTTCACCTCTATGAGCAGGTAAGCAATGCATAAAAAGGGCATCTTTTTTTGCTTCCTTGAGCATTTTTTTATCAACCTGCCAATTTGCAAAATCATTAAGCCTCTCTTTATTTTCTGATTCAAAGCCCATGCTAGTCCAAACATCGGTGGTTAAGATATCTGCATCCTTGACTGCCGTCATTGGATCTTGATGCTGAAAAACATTATCGTTACCTTCTAACTTGCTTGAATCAATCTCGTACCCCTTTGGTGTGGATACATGCAACTCAAAATCAAACAGTTCGGCAGCTTGAAGCCAAGTCATACAGACATTATTTGAATCGCCCACCCAGGCAACTTTCTTTCCTTGTATAAATTCTCTTTTTTCAATAAAAGTAAAAATATCAGCAAGAATCTGGCAAGGGTGATAATCATTGGTTAATCCATTTATAACAGGCACTCTTGAATTCTTCGCAAATCGCTCGATAATATCTTGTTCGAAAGTCCTGATCATCACTACATCAGACATTCTTGAAATAACTTGAGCGGCATCCTCAACAGGCTCACCCCTCCCTAATTGCGAATCTCTTGTATTTAAATAGACGGCGTTTCCACCCATTTGATTCATCCCTGCCTCAAAAGATAATCGCGTTCTTGTGCTTGCTTTTTCAAAAATCATGACTAAAGTTCTGTCTTCAAGTGTCCAAGTTTTTTTATAGCTTTTATAATTTTCTTTAATAGCCTTTGCTCGATCAAAAATATATGAAAGCTCTTCAAAGACAAAATCATTAAGTTTTAAAAAATGTTTTACTTTTTCCATTATTTTTATTTATGCTTCTCATAAAATTCATCAATAGTTTCAATAACTTTTTTTGCCACCAATTTGGCTTCATCTTCATTAATAATTAAAGGTGGCAGTAACCTTATTGTTTTATCTGAAGTAACATTTATCAGTAGTTTATTTTTCATTGCTATTTCAACGATTTCCCCGCATGGGTGGCTCAATTCTATGCCTATCATTAGACCCATATTTCTTATTGATCCTATTTTATCATTTTGAACAAAATGCTTCTTTAATTCAGATGAAATAAGCTGTCCTTTGCTAGCAGCATTTTCCAAAAGATTATCTTCACTCATAATTTTTAAAGTTGTCAATCCAGCCACCATTGCTAAAGGATTACCTCCAAATGTAGAACCATGCATACCGGGTGAAATGTGCGATGAAGTTTTTTCATTTACGATACACGCCCCAATAGGCACTCCTGAGGCCAAGCCTTTGGCCAGGGTAACAATATCTGGCTTGATAGCGCTATTTTGATATGCAAACCACTTACCTGTTCGTCCAACCCCGCATTGAACTTCATCAAAAATGAGTAACCAATTGTTTTTATCACAAATATTTCTTAAGATTTTAAGGTAATCTGCAAAGTTTTTAGGAATATTTATACCGCCCTCGCCTTGAATTGGTTCAACGAAAATAGCTGAAATTTTATTTTTTTTATTAGCAATTTCTTCAATAGCATCAATGTTATCAAAAGGCACTCTTGCAAAGCCAGACATCAATGGCTCAAATCCCGCTTGAACTTTTCTGCTTCCAGAAGCGCTTAGGGTAGCCATTGTCCTTCCATGAAATGCATTATCCATCACAATAATTTCTGGTTTTTGGATATTTAAACTATGTCCATGTAATCTTGCAATTTTAATTGCAGCCTCATTTGCTTCACAACCAGAATTGCAAAAAAATGTCTTACTTAGTTCAGATAAAGCTGCCAACTCTTTTGCTAATAAGCATTGTTCTTCAATGTTATAAACATTTGAAACATGGATTAATTTTTTAAATTGTTCAACCACAATATCAACAAATTTCGGATGACTATGGCCCAACGTATTCACTGCTATCCCCGATAGTGCATCAAGATATTTATCTCCATTTTTTGACTGCAACCATACCCCACTGCCTTTTTCAAATGAAATAGGAAGTCTTTTGTATGTTGTCATTAAATTATTTGTTAACAATTTTTTCATAATACAAACAAAAACGGCGACCTAAAGTCGCCGTTGTTTCCTTTAGGTATTAATTATAAGCCAAGAAGAGCTCGATGGGATAATCCATTTGTCATTAGAAGTAACATTGGTATAGATAGCAACACATTAGTTCTTGATGCATATAATGCAACTTTTCTTGCTTTTACTTTCTCATCATCCGTTGCTTTTTTCATCCCAAGAATTTTCTGTTGATTAGGCCAGATTAAACCCCAAACATTAAATAACATAATTGTTCCAAGCCAAGAACCTATACCTATTGCTTCATATCCATTTTGAAGTAAGAAGGCATCTGAGAAATTTGATCCTAAAAGTGCGGCACCAGCTAACCATGTAGCTAAAGCAGCCCACCTGAACCATAATAGTGCTAGCGGTGCAACATGCTTAGTAATCCCACCTGCGCTTCCATCCTCAGCCGCATCTTTTAAAGCAGGTACTTGAACAAAATTGAAGTAATAAAGAAGACCAATCCATGTTATGCCTGCAACAGCATGGAACCACCTCATAAATCCACTGTAAATATCATTAGCATCACTCATTAAGCCAGGCTCACCTAAATCTAAGATAGCAATTATCACAAACATTAAAATAACGCCAGCTACTAAGGTGCCTTTTATAGATAGTAATGGATTTTTCATATATTGACTCCGGATATTATATAATTTAAAAGAAGGTTATTATATAAAATCAGATTTAGCAAGTAGGTTTGTCTTTTTATCAAAATCTTACCTTTTTATTTTACTAAAGGATCAAAATGACTCAAGTTCAAAGTGGGGTAATTTGGATGATTATCGCCACGTTTTCGTTCTCCTTTATGGGAATGTTTGTAAAATTTGGTGGTCCTTTTTTCTCTGAAGTAGAGCTCGTATTTTATAGATCATTTGTAAGCTTAATCATTATTCTTATGTTGATACAAAACAAGAAGATTAGCCTCAGAACGAAACATAAAAAACTTCATTTTTTCCGATCTTTCATTGGTTTTTTATCACTTATAGCTTTTTTTTACGCAATTTCTCACTTGCCACTAAGTACTGCAATCTCTTTAAATTATACTTCACCTCTTTTTGTAGCCCTTCTTATTCCATTTTTTCTAAATAAAAAACCTAGTCCTAAAATTTATTGCATGTTACTAGTTGGTTTCTTTGGTACCTTTTTAATCCTCAAGCCTATCCTATATGGAAATAGTATTTTTGCAGGTTCAGTTGGATTATTGTCAGGATTTGGAGCAGGTCTTGCATATTTGTATATGGCCCAACTTGGTAAGGTAAACGAACCTGAGATAAGAGTTGTTTTTTACTTTACATTCTTATCGTCTATATGTGCGGGCTTTCTAATGATATTTGAAGATATCAATGTAGACATTTTTAAACATTTCTGGATACTTTTAGGTCTTGGTATTTCAGCAACTGTTGCCCAACTAGCCTTAACAAAAGCTTATAAGGTTGGAAATACGCTCAAAAATGCAGGTTTATCTTACTTAACAATTTTTTTCTCAAGTGTATTAGGTTTGATTATTTTTTCAGAAAGCCTTGATAGCATGAGCATAGTCGGAATTTTATTCATTATAACGTCAGGAATAATTGTATCTAAAAAAAATTAAGGTTCGAGTAAGCCGCATCGAATGGCTATAAGAGCTATCTCAGCAGAATTATTTGCATTTAACTTTTGTTTAATATTGTAAAGGTGAGTGCCAACTGTTCTGGGGCTTAAGCACATGGTATCTGCTATTTCATTAGTACTTTTTCCTTTAGCTAAAGACATAAACACTTCAAATTCTCTATCGGATAAAACTTCAATTGGGTTATTTTCACCAGAAAGCTGAGTAATCGCCATTTGTTGGGCAATCATAGGTTCTAAGAATTTTTTACCTGATTTAATTGTTCTAATTGCCTTAATTAATTCCTCTGCGGCACTCCTTTTGGTAACATACCCTAAGGCACCCGCTGCTAAAACTCTTGTTGGGTGAACAGAATCTTCATGAGCAGAAAGAACCAAAATTTTCGCCGATTTATCATTTGCACAAATCCTATCAATAGCCTCTATACCTCCTATTCCTGGCATAGTGATATCCATAATGACTATATCTGGTTTATGTTCCTTGAAGGCCTTAATCCCTAATTCACCAGTCTCTGCCTCTGCAATTACAGTCATATCTGGTTCAGCTTCAATAAGCATTTTAAAACCCATTCTCACAACTGCATGATCATCTACTAATAATATTTTTGTATCACTCATTCACTTTCCTTTTTTTGTTGGAATCACTACTGTAAGTTGTGTTCCTCTTTTTTTAGCAGATTTAATATCTAATTTCCCATCAAGTGCCTGAGCTCTCTCTTTTATCCCCATCAAACCAAACTGTTTAGTTTTTTTTAAAACTCCAACATCAAATCCAATTCCATCATCGATGCATTCAATTTTAAGTGACTCTTTAGTTTTTAGTAAAGAAATTTTTATAGATTCAGCCTTGGCATGCTTTAAAACATTATTCATTGCTTCTTGAATAATACGATAAACATTTATGTTTACAACCTCACCCAACTGATCAATATCACCTTTTATCTTTAATTCCACTTTAAATGCTGAGTGTTGTGACTGCCATTTATTCATTTCATCTTTAATGGTTTCACTTAAACCTAAATTATCCAATGAACCAGGTCTTAATTTTCTAATGATATTATGCATACCATCATAAATTTGATTGGCGGCTGATGTCACTGATGAAGCACTTGTTTCGATTGCCTCATCTTTTCCCTTGGATCGATTTAAAATATTCTGGGAAAAAATTTTAATTGCAGAGACATATTGCCCTAACTCATCATGAAGTTCTCTCGCAAGGCTCTTTCTTTCGTCCTCAACATGCTCCTGAATAATAGATGTAAGTTCTCTATTTTTCTGAAGTTCGGCTCTTGATTTTTTTGCGACTATTTTTTCTGAAATATCTCTCATGCTGACAATATCGCCAATTATTTTTTTTGTTATAGGATCAATTAACAATGAAGCAGAAATAGAAACATCAACTAATTTTCCAGTTTTACTCTTCCTTTGAGACTCAAAGTTTTGAAAAAAATTTTTGCTTTTCAGTTTTTTTAGGTTTTTATTAAACTCCTCTAATAAAAATTCTGGCACAATGATTTTTGCAGATTTGCCTAAGATTTCATTTTTCTTATATTTAAAGATTCTTTCTGCTGAGCTGTTCCAAAAAGTAATTTTGAGTTTTTCATCATGAATCATTACGGCATCTGCGGTCTGTTCAGCAATTAAAGCGAGTCTTTCATTATCAACAATTTGATTTTCAAGCGATTCACCCATCATATTAAAGTTTTTTGCAATTGCAGAAAACTCAGGGACATTAAATTCAGGAAGTCTTGTTCTAAGCTCACCTTTTCCCATTTTTTCAATTGCTTTTATCATTGGTTTTATAGGGCGCAACCAACCTCCCAATGTTTTATAGGCAATAATGTTTATCAAAACAAAAAACAACATGGCAGTAAAAAAAATTGATTTAATCTGAACCCAGGCTTCACGGATTGCTCCAGATGGGTTTGAAGAAACAACAAGCCTTCCGGCTCTAATATCCCTAGTACCAATCATTTGCTTAGGTGCAAGAAAGTTTGAAAACCATTCAGGTGGGTGCACATCCAAACGATAAGTTGATTGCGGAGTTTTGTAGATAAGATTATTTCGGATATCGTAAAGGTGTATATCGTTGCTTCTAACATAACCCAGCTGAACTAAGAATTGTGCCATTGAATTATTTGTACTACCCCAGTTCGGATTTTGTGCTGAACTCACGATTACAGTATCCAATAATTGCATAGTAACTTTATGGGCAGATTCAACGCCCTCGAGGATTGAATTTTTAGATGAGGTCATCATGACGAACATAAGCGTTATAATGAAAAATGTCATTATTAATGTCAGTAAAAGATTAAATCTGTATCTAAGTCCCATAACTTTTTTTTGATTTATTTAACTTACATATAGCTTTTAACATATGAATTGATACATTAACAATAGTATATTCATGAAATTTATATATAAAAAATCTCAAACAATATACATATATATGAGTTATAAGAGTTGAATTCAATTTTAATTATGGTAAATTACTCAAATTGCATGTCTTTTAAATTTAAAAAGAGAGTTTATTAAATTAAGCCAAGGCTCATAATGTCTATAGAATCAATACACACAGAGAAGCGAATTTTTTATCCAAGTGAAAAATCATCAAAAAACGCAAGAGTATCTGACTTAGCAAAATATAACGAACTATGCGAAAATTTTAAGAAAGATTATCTCGGGACCTGGGGTGAATTAGCCAAGGAACTTCTAATTTGGGATAAACCCTTCTCAAATATTTTAGACGATAAAACCCCTCCGTTTTTTAAGTGGTTTGAGGATGGAAAACTTAATGCCTCTTATAATTGTTTAGACAACCACGCAAATTCAAACCCTAACAAAACAGCAATTATTTTCGAAGCAGATGACGGCCAAGTCACAACAATAACTTATTTACAGCTTTTAAAAAGAGTATGTCAATTCTCGAATGGCTTAAAAACACTCAAACTTGACATTGGAGACAGAGTTATCATTTATCTACCCATGGGAATAGAGGCTGTAGTAGCTATGCAAGCGTGCGCAAGACTTGGGCTTACTCATTCGGTAGTTTTTGGAGGTTTTTCAGCCAAGAGCCTTCAAGAGAGAATTTCAGATACCAAAGCAAAACTTGTTATAACCTCAGATGGTCAATTTCGGGGTGGCAAGACTATACCTTTAAAAAAAGCTATTGATGACGCAATTGATATGGGTGGCTGCGAATCTGTAGAAAAGGTAATTGTTTTTAAAAGAACTAACCAGCCTTTTGTAAAAAATGACCGCGATATTATGTGGGAAAATTTAATAGATAACCAATCAGATGAATGTCCAGTAGTCTCAGTCCCAGCTGAGCACCCCCTATTCATTTTATATACCTCAGGATCGACAGGAAAACCTAAAGGAGTTCAGCACTCAACTGCTGGGTATCTATTGCATGCTATTAATACCTGCCGCCTCACGTTTGATTTACACGACAATGACATATACTGGTGCACCGCAGATGTCGGATGGATAACCGGTCATACTTACGTAGCTTACGGACCTACTGCAATGGGGGCCACGCAAGTTATATTTGAAGGCGTCCCAACCTACCCTGACGCTAGCCGTTTTTGGCAGCTTATCGAAAGACATAAGGTGAGCGTTTTTTATACTGCGCCAACTGCAATAAGAGCGCTTACAAAGGCATCAGAGATTAATAAGGATACGCATCCTAAAAACTTTAATTTAAGTTCCTTACGAATTTTAGGAACTGTGGGAGAACCAATAAATCCAGAGGCATGGATGTGGTATTACGAAAGTGTAGGCAATAATCAATGTCCAATTGTTGATACATTCTGGCAAACTGAAACAGGTGGTCATGTCATCACCCCTCTACCAGGCGCGACACCATTGATACCAGGCTCTTGCACATTACCTTTCCCGGGAATTGATATTGATGTTGTCGATGAAAACGGGGATGATTTAGAATGGGGTAACGGTGGCCTTCTAGTCATTAAAAAACCATGGCCGTCCATGATAAGAACTATTTGGGGAGACCCAGATAGGTTTAAAAAGAATTATTTCCCTGATGAGATCGGCGGTAAATATTACCTAGCAGGTGATGGTGCTGTCAGAGATAAGAAAAATGGTTATTTTACTATCATGGGAAGGATTGATGATGTCCTTAATGTTTCTGGACATCGTTTAGGAACAATGGAGGTTGAGTCAGCCCTAGTTTCAAATAAAATGGTAACAGAAGCCGCTGTTATAGGTAGGCCCTGTGAGCTCAAAGGTGAATCCATCGTGGCTTTTGTCGTTTTAAAAGGTCAACGTCCAACAAAAGAAAATTTCCAAGAAATTGTCAATGAACTCAGAAGTTGGGTTGCAAAAGAAATTGGTCCAATTGCTAAGCCAGAAGAAATTAGATTTGGTGATAACCTTCCCAAAACACGTTCTGGAAAAATTATGAGGCGTCTACTAAGGACTATTGCAAAGGGTGAAGAGATTACAGCAGATATTTCAACTCTTGAAAATCCAAAAATCTTAGAACAACTAAGTGAAAAAATATAGACAACCCCACTAAAAACATTAGAATGTAGACTATTAATTTTACAAATGTCTACATGAAAAAAGCGCAGTTAAACCTCCTTAAAAAAATATTTTTATGGATTTTTGGGTTAATTTTAAGTTTATTCATTATTGCCTACATTGCCTTTTACTTCCTTGTTCAAACAAATCTCGACTATTATAAAAATGAACTGGTAACTTTAATTTCAAAAGAGACTGAAAAGGAAGTCACTATTGAAAAGTTTGATGCCAACTGGAATGTTACAAACCCTCGGTTTATTATCGAAAATTTTTCAATTTATGCCAACACATCTGAAAAAAGCTTTACTTTTAAAAAATTTGAGGTAGATGTCTCATGGTGGTCACTTCTCAAATTTGATTTGATTTTAGATCAGGTCACGCTTTACGATCTCGCGGTTGAGATACAAAAGAATAGTGAATCAGAATTTTTAATTGGTGGTTGGAAGGTTGAAATTGACCCAAACTCTGAAGATGAGTTTGATGGAAAATTAATAGACTGGCTTTTAAATCAAGATGAATTGCAACTTGTTAATGGCAAAGTTATATGGATAGATAAAACAAGAAAGAACAGCCCTCCTCTAGTTTTAAATGATATTAATATTTCTTATCACACCTCAGATTTTCTGAGTTATTTAGATCGCCACTTATTCTATATTGATTTTTATTCATCCGCAGGCACAAAAGAAAAAATTTCGTTAACAGGCCATTTTGATGCAGACTCTATTTATGAACTTCAAAAAGCTGATGGAGCGTTTGCATTCAAATTTGATGATCTCAATTTATACGCCTTTTCTCCATGGGTTGATTACCCTATAACCATTAATGATGGTTCTGGGTCACTATCTATTAATATGGAATTTGAAGATGGTAAATTAAAAGAAGGAGGAAGTACATTCTCCATTAAAGACCTAAATGCGCATACAATAGAAAACAATAATCAGGATTTGGTTTTTCAGGAAATAAAAGGAGACATCAATTTAAGGTTAGTTAGTGATGATCTCAATATTATCTTAGATAATTTATTTTTAATAACTAACAGTAAACTTAAATTTGAGAATTCTTCTGCATCTATAAAATATAACTTAATAGAAAATCAGGTCAAAAAAGTGACTATGGTTGTAGATAGATTTGATCTTGGCTCAGTTCAAGAGATATCAAATCAGTTTCTTCCTAAAGATAGTGAATCAAACATCATGATTAATGAACTATCCGCTAAAGGCGAGATAGATGATTTAAAAATTAAATGGCAAAGAACGCAAAATGATGAAAAACCAAAAATTAAACTAAATGCTCAACTTCTAGAAGTTGAAATAAATGAGTTTGAAAATTTTCCTGGACTTAAAAATGTTACTGGTGAAATTAAGATAGAAAATGAAAAAGGCATTATAAGGTCTGTCTCAAGAGACCTAACCATCACAAAAGCTGATGTTTTTAGAAACCCCATTAAGCTTAATCAATTTTCAGGAGCTGTTACTTGGAAAAATCAAAATTATACATTTAATGATATCGCAATTAAAGACGATTTCATGCAGATGCAAATTAATGGTGATGTCGAGTATAAAACCTTAGATGATATTTATGTGGATCTTAATATTGATAGCCCAAGCATTAATATACCTAAGTTTAAAGTTTTTTATCCAAAACAAATTGGTAAGGATGGGTTAGGATGGCTTGATACCTCACTTTTAGAAGGTATTGCTGAAAATACTAACATTCAAATTAAAGGCAAGCTAAATGATTTTCCTTATATTGATGAAAATAATAAACCCGATTTAAGTAAGGGTTACTTTAGAGTTCAAAGCTCAATAAAAGATAGCTTTATTGAGTATGGTGATGATTGGCCAGAAATGGAAAAATTTGATGCGGAAGTAAGTGTGAATGGTGGTGATGTATTTATCACGAGCCAAAAAGGTGAATTAGATAAAAGCCAAGTAAAAGTTTTTAATGGATCAATAACTCCTTTCACAGCCGATGAAATTGTTTTGAATATTGACACCATTTTAGATAGCTCTGCAGAAAACATAATTTTTGCTATTAACAATAGCCCAATTAAAGAGAAAATGAAGGGTGTATTTGATGATATGGAAGGTAAAGGTGATGGGGAGTTAAAGCTAGTTTTAAACGTAGGTTTTGATGATCTCGATAACATACCTTTTAAGGGGACATATGAGTTCTTAGGTAGCACACTTGAAAACCCTCAATATGAGATACCGCCTATTTCCAACTTAAAAGGCAAGGTCGAGTTTGATAGCGATGATGTAAAAATAAATAATCTGGATGGAGAATTATTTGGGGAGCCATTAAATTTAAAAATGAGGAATAAAGGAGGGTTCACGATTATTGACTTAATGGGTGTGATTGGTGATGATATGGTCAGAGAAGTCCTTGGAGAAAATTGGCTAAAAAATATCAATGGACAATCAGATTGGAATGGGATTATTAAGCTTGGAGAGAATGAAAGTGAGTTTAAAATTACCAGTGATCTTGTTGGTATACAAATTAAGAATTTATCATTTTTGGACAAAGCAAAAAATAAACCGGAAGAAACTGCCCTTCAGCTTAAAATTCATAAGCAATCCACAGGGACTGATTCTGATGTGATTAATATTACGTTAGGAGATAATATAAAGGGCAAAATTAATTCTGCTAATGATGAAAATGGCGACCCTTCAATTATAAATGGCCTTATAGAGGTTAATTCGAATAAAAAAGAAACTATACCTAAAAAAGGCATACTATTTGTAGCTAACCTAAACGAAGTAGATCTTGAAGAATTAGTCGCTTTAATGCCAGATGATGATTCAAGTTCAAATATTGCGAAAGAAGAAACTTCATCATCAAAATCAATGGATATTGAAGCAAAACTTAATATCAATAAACTCGATGCTTATGGATATATCTATAATGACTTTAAGTTTAAATTAAGACCTGAAGACACTGGTTTTATTGTTCAGTTAAATGGACATGGAGCAAGAGGAAATATTCTTTGGAATGCTGAGAAAAATTTAGTTAAAGCAAGATTTGAAGAATTACATCTCATAGGGTCTGATGAGTCAATAGAGGAATGGGACGGAGCCATTGAATCAGATGATCCTGTTATCAAAAACCCCCCAAAAATTGATGTAAAAATTCAAGAATTTTCACTTAAATCGAAATATTTTGATAACAATTTAAATGGAAACTTAACTTTCCAAGCAAGTAAAGATAACAATAAATGG
>MDSZ01145984.1_pt1 | contig 11686 bp, 5 predicted proteins | sample 811201 | NCBI WGS metagenome assembly MDSZ01 (sample SAMN05326647, study PRJNA326480) | marine metagenome | isolation source: seawater | place: Indian Ocean: North | collected 2010 | reverse complement strand
TGCGAGCTGCAAAAATTTCATTCTGAGCATTCACTTCCTGCTGCGCTTTGGCGTCTTGTGTGCTGAAGCCCCTTGGGTAAACAACCTGCGCCAGCCCATCGCGCTCGGCCAATAGTCGGGCTTCCTTGGCGCGAAGAGCAGTATACTGTGTCATCGCTATTTCCAGTGAGGCAGTGGGCTGGGTGTCATCAAGAACCAGCAGTGGTTGACCTTGCTCAACAAGATCGCCATCGCGCGCGAGGATATCAGCAACGATGCCGCCCTCCAGATGCTGTACAACCTTTTTGTAGGATTTGACCGTCACTGTTCCCGGAGCGAAGGCCGCGCCATTTAATGGCGCAAGAACTGCCCAGCCACCGAACACCACAAAAACCACGAACATCAGGATCATGCCGATTGTTTTTGGGCCCTCCATGCTGGTATCAAGGTCACTGTCGTCTTTGACCAGTGAAACGGCTTTTACTGCGTTAGTTATCATAACTTTCTTATTAACCTTAATTCGCTGCCGATTTAGGTATTGCGGCAGGCGCCGTGAGACTGGCGAGTACTTGATCTTTTGGACCAAAACTAACAGCTGCGCCCTCTTTCATGACCAGAATTTTGTCCACGCATTGGAGAACCATGGTGCGATGCGTGATTACTACTATGGTACAGCCCTGCGATTTGATGCGCCGCAGTGACTCAACCAGTTCCTTCTCGCCTTGATCATCGAGGTTGGAATTGGGCTCATCCAGTACAAGAAGCTTTGGATTGCCAAAAACGGCACGTGCGAGGCCGATACGCTGGCGTTGGCCGCCGGAGAGCATACCTCCAGCACCCCCGATGACTGTGTCATACCCCTTGGGAAAGTGCAGAATCATTTCATGAATACCTGCCAGTTTTGCGGCGGCAACGATCAGCCCAGATTCAGCATTAGAGAAGCGGCAGATGTTGTCGGCAATCGTGCCGTCGAACAACTCAATATCCTGTGGCAAGTAGCCCACATAAGGCCCGAGCTCGTCTCGGTTCCAAGCAGCAATATCGGCACTATCTAGCCTAACTTTGCCCCCATAAGTGGGCCATACTCCCAGGAGCGCCCTTGCGAGAGTCGATTTGCCAGAAGCGCTGGGGCCCACAATACCGATGGTCTCCCCCGCTTCGAGAGAGAAAGTCACCCCTTTGACTATCAAATTCTGAGAGCCAGGAGGAGCAACGGACACACGCTCGACGCTTAAGTCCCCCCTCGGCTTTGGTAGACTCATTGTCTCAGCATCGGCGGGGGTGACGTCGAGCAATTCGCCCAGTCGGTCGAATTGAGCACGCGCCAGAGAGAAGCCTTTCCATGAACCTACGAGCATGTCTATGGGGGCCATGGCTCGACCAAGCAGCAGTGAGCCCCCTATCATCATTCCTGGGGTAATTTCTTGATTGAGCGCAAGGTAAGCGCCAAGACCTAGGGCAAGAGACTGCAGTATCATTCTAGTTGCCTTTGTTACAGCACTGAGCATCCCAGCACTTTTGCTAGCACTTGTCTGTAGCCTTATTACATTATCTGAGATTTGGTTTTGTCGTGCATTTAAATCCCCAGACATACCCATGGCTGCGACAACTTCAGCGTTTCGCAAGCTACCCTGAAATCTGGCTGTAACGAGGTTGGCTTGCTCGTTAGCATCTTTCATCCGCTGGTTAGTCGCTAATTCTGTAGCAAAGGCAAGGCTCACCATGATTGTTCCGGCGACTATACCTAATACCCCGAACCAAGGATGAAAAAGGAACATAATGCCGATATATACTGGAAACCAAGGGGCATCAAAGAACGCAAACAGGCCATTGCCGGTTAGAAACTGCCTCAGCGCTGTCAGATCGCTTACAGGTTGAGAGTTGGAAAGCATTCCACCGCTCAAGAGCGCGCGCTTAAAAGTGGCATCTGATACTCTAATTCGAAGATTGCTCTCAATGCGGTTGCTTGCACTGATGAGAATCATCGACCGGACCCACTCGAAGCCACCCGAGGCTAAAAGTAAAACGACCATCAAAATGGTTAACATCGAAAGGGTGGATAGACTCCCACTAGATATCACCCGATCGAAAACGGTCAGCATGTAGATGACCGGGGTGAGCATGAGGATATTTACAGCTGCGCTAAAAATGCCCGCAAAGATGAAATACTGCCTGCAGTCTCTAATTGAGTTGACAAGTTCGTCATGCTGTTTGTTTTGTTTAGATTGGGCCATAGAGTTCTCGCAATGTATTTTTAGCCGCACTTTGCGCTACTGGCTAGTTTTCACCTGTCTACTTTTTCCTAAGAGCTGTGCTTTTGTCTAGGCGCTTCTTTCGAGATTTTGATTCTACGCGCGCCAAGTTAGAGCTCAAGATGTGGGCTAGTTATTTATCAATCAAGGCCAACGGTTCAGTTTTATTCAGTTTTTCTTCCCGTCGAGAGCTGCATCTGTTTAATAACGGATCTACTCTTCCCCGCAGACTATAAGTGGCCTTTACGCTAGCTCTTCTGCTCCTTCAGCGAGATTCTTCAGCACCCTGAGGTCGATGACTAATAACTTGGACGGCCCATCTCTTTTAACTATCGTTCGACTCTGCAAACTCTGAAAGACTCTGGTTACAGTTTCCCGGCTCACGTTCAGCATAATTGCCATCTCCATATGAGTAGGAGGGTTGGCGATTACTGCCATTTCGGCGTTTTCGGCAGGCTTTGATTTGTTGGCGTCTCTCCCACTGGTGAGGCCGCCATCTCTTTCTTTCTCCGGGATTAGCAGCCACAACTGGCAGCAGACGCGCTGAGCTATATTGGGAAGGCTAAGCAGTGAGCGTTGAAATGTCATCTGTCTGACCCGAGCTGCTAGTTTTGCGCTCAGAGCGTTGATGATGCCCGGGTTCTTCAGCATCACTTGCCTAATTGAGGCGCTCGGGACAAACACTACTACAGATGACGTTAGCGCTATGACGAACTCCGGCTGAGGTCCGTAATCGAACAGGCCCAACTCTCCGCAGTAATCGCCGGGCTCTATGAAGTAGAGGCCTACCTCTCTCCCGTCTATCGTAAAATCCACTCCCTGAAGTCTGCCCTCAAAAAGGAAGCAAATCCATTCTTCTTGTTTTCCGGCGCGTAGTACAACCCCGCGTCGGGCGAACTTTTTTAATACGCTTTGTTCAGCGAGCTGGGTAAGAACAGCCTCGGGAAGCGATTTTAGTAAGGGGAACGCACCTAATAGCTCTGGGGTTACCACCATGGTTTTTCGATTCTAAGTTCCCGATAAATGGGGGAAAAAGACTAGCTTCTTGCAACCGGACCACATTATAGGAGCTAAATAAGACGAAGCAAGATCAGAATTTATACTCTGATGTGATTGAAATCACCTCTGTTGGCGATGGCTTACCTTACATTGTGCCATTACTAGGGCGCTGATACATGCACTGTTCAGGACATTTTGATGCGAACTACGACAAGTTTACTAACGGCCTCAAGGTTTGCAGTGCATATAGGCTTGCATGGTATGTTTAAGTACTGAGGCCTCTAAAACTCGATCACACCCGCTATTTGAAAATTGCGCGAGCGATTGAGCTGTTAACGGTTTTGCTACTTTCGGTATCGACCATGTCTTCACATAATTTATTAACTCGAGTGGGTAGCTTGAAGAGACAGATGCTATCGCCCAAATTGCAAGCGTCTCTAGCTCTGTGGGCTCTCGTGTTCGCGTTACCTGCTCAACCTAGTGAGTTGGCACTAGAATCTGTGTCACTGCGCGACTCTTCTACTCCGTCCGTTGTTGCTAAGGTGAGTTTGGTGCTGGGCAAGGCCTATCGTTACGATAGTCAGGGTCGCCGCCACAAAATCGAAAGAAATTCCCCAGTGCAGGTGAGCGACCGTATTGTTACGTTATCTAACGGACACGTTCACCTTAATTTTGACGATGGCGCACTCGTAAGCGTACGCCCTAATAGCGAATTCAAGATTGTACGTTACGAATATGTCAAGAGTCGCCCAGAAGATTCAACGGTGAAATTTACGTTAAAGTCAGGTGTGAGTCGTGCAGTATCGGGGGAGGCTGCGAGGGCTGCGCGTCAGAGATTTCGTTTAAATACGCCGATCGCCGCGATTGGCGTTCGCGGAACGGATTTCGTAGTGTCTGCCGACGAAGTGACTACCCGTGCGCTCGTTAATGAAGGTGCAATAGTGTTGGCGCCCTTTTCTGAGGGCTGCAAAATAGAAGCCCTTGGCCCTTGTGCTATCAATGCTCTGGAGCTGACTGGAGATTCTCTCGAGATGCTGGCAATGGATCGGGGAGCTCTTCTACCAAAAATGCTTCCGGCTCAAGTAATACGCCGCCAAGATGAGATTGGAGATGCAGTGCAATTCGCATTGTCAGTGTCATCCAACCCGGTCGAGTCTTCTGAGGCGGCGAACGCCGAGCTGAGGACTGGCTCTGAGCCTGAACAAGTCACCCCAGATGGTGTTCTGCTTGAAGGCGTTACATCGCCATTCGTTGCATTGAGTGCAGAGGATTCTGTCATTGCAGCCGCGCAAGATTTGGTCCAATCAGAGTCGACATCAGAAGATGTGACCCCTGATTTCACCCCTTCAGCGCCCTTGACTTTCGATCAGGTAGGTTCCCGAGAACTGGTCTGGGGTCGATACGCAGATGTACCTCTGCAGACAGACGTCTTGCCACTGGATTTTTCGCAGGCGAGTGCGGATCGCCAGATTACTGTGGGGAACTTAGAGTATGGTCTATTCCGTAATGAGGACGGACCAAAAAGAGTGGCCAGTGGGCTGGGTCTCGTCGGTTTCAGCCTGAATAGCGCACAGGCAGTTTACAACTCTTCTTCTGGCGTGTTTGCCATGCAGATAGGTGGTGGAAGCTTAGCTGTAGATTTTGAGAAAAATACTTTTCAGACTGCGCTCGAATTGACTCATGACCTAACCGGCCAAATAGACTTTAGCGCTGCCGGCAGACTTTTCGATGGTGGATATTTTCGTGATATTCAAGACCACCAGCGTGTCGCTGGTGCCGTTAGTCTAAGTGGTTCCGAGGCTGGCTACCTTTTCGAGCAACGATTGGCGGATGGCTCGATTACTGGATTGACTTTGTGGGGCGGTCAGTAGTGTCCATTTTTGCGCAGATAGGATTCGACAAGTCTCCCTTGTTGCATTTGTCGCCTCGCCTGGCGAGGCTAGCTGTTATGAGCCTAGTGGCCATATTCTGCGCAGGATTGATATATATTTTTCAAACCGGGTTTCAATCTTTGGAGGAACGGATAGGCGCTCTAGGGTGGACTCTGGCGCCCGATAGTGATGTCGAGGAACGCATTACCCTGGTTGAAATAGATGAAGATAGCCTCGCGGAAGTAGGTCCTTGGCCTTGGGCTAGAAAAGACATTGCGAGGCTGATTACAGCGATTGATGAGGCAGGCGCTCAGCTTCAGCTGCACGATATCGTTTATCCTGAAGCGAGGCCCGGAGATAGCGAGGTCTTAGAAGCGATCGCCAAATCCAACTCAACCGTGTTTGCCCAGGTCCCTGTCCTGGAAAATCATCAACCAAGCAATTCTTCTGGAATAATGACACATCCTGTGTCCGGCGTCAGTTGTGCCGGCCTTCAAGGAGTGACACAAGTTCCTGTGGCCGACAGTTTTATTGGGTCTGCTGCGTCCCTCGGGGCAGTCCCCAAGGGACACATAGGTGCAATCATTGAAGCAGATGGCTCGGTACGCAAGAGCCCTGCGTTAGTCTGCAATGCTGATCGGATTTATCCGTCATTGCCTTTAGTCGCATTTCTTCAGCTTGGAGGGCCAGACACTTGGGAGGTGCAACTCGAAAAGGGAACCTCGTTAATTGGTCCACCGGCTATCTTGTCCATAGCCGCCTACCCCGGGCTAGATATACCCCTGGATCGCGATGGGAATATGCGAATTTCATTTGCCAAGGCGCCAGCTAGTTTTCGAGCTGTCTCTGCGGCCGACGTAATGGCTGGGCGCGTTGATACCGCAATGTTGGATAATGCCTGGGTTCTGGTTGGCGGGACGGCTTTCAGCATGGGGGACATAGTCCCTACGCCATACAGTGGTGCGGTTCCTGGAGTCGAATTACAGGCAAGATTACTAGCTAGCTTGCTTGATGTTGATATTCCCTACACACCTGCTGGATCAACGTGGATTGTAATCCTCATCTGTGCCCTGTTTGCCGCTGTCGTCTACTGGTTGGCCGGAGTTGGTGATCGTGTATCTGCTTACGGATTACCAATCGCTGGCGTGGTTCTCCCACTTCTAGCAGCGGGTTTGCATATCAGTATGCTGGCTATTGCTAACATCTGGCTCGGCTGGTTGGCGCCGGCTCTGTTTGGTCTGCTCGCTGCTAGCGCTTTGCTCTTGCTGGAACTTGCAAGCGTCCGAATGGACAGGGCTCGAGTGTTTGGAAATCTAAATAGCTACTTACCTGTCGATATTGCTCGCGAGATCGCCTTCAGCGTACCGAACTCTCGGATTAATGCCCACCGTCGCGATGTAACTCTACTTAGCGCTGACTTGAGGAATTTCTCGGCTTTCGGTGAAGCTAGGCCGCCGGAAGAAATCGCGGCGGTTTTGCATTTCTTTTTTACCCGGGCGACTGAGATCATTGAGAAGCATGGTGGTAGCGTCCATGAATTTAAGGGAGATGGCTTGCTGGCCATTTGGGATAGCGCTGATAGCGGATCTGCATCCAAGTCGTTTAATGCTGCCCACGACATGCAAACGGCTCTGAACGACACCCTCTTGCCGGCGCATGCGCTGAGCGGGCTCGAGCCTCTCGCTCTTGGCATCGGTATTGAACAGGGACCTGTTCTTATTGGCTCTATAGGCCCTGCTCACCGTCGCAGCCATACGCTGCTTGGCGACACAGTGGGAATCTCTTTGCGTATACAAGAAATGACCGCCGAATTAGCGCAGCCGATCCTGATAGGAGAGTGCGCAGCTAGACAACTTATTGACCAAAGACTAGAGTCTCAGGGCAGCTATTTACTTAATGGGCTGCGTATCCCGCATATTCTATTCGCACCTGCCGATACTGATAGCATCACAAGCATTTCTGCAACAACGCCGAAGTTGACCATGGTAAACGGCGGAAAGCGGTAAAATGTTCAACGTGCTGTCTCGATTGCCAACTCCGAGCGCCTAATTTTCCTCCAACTAAACCTCTTGATTGTGGCAGCAAAGGCGTTTCGAGATAATCGGGCCACCAAGCTTGACGACTGGACGCTCGGGATAACATGCTTGGTATTATAATGGCTAGAGCAAGGAAGCAAACGCTACAAGCTCTCAAAGGCGAGGGATTAGAGAGATACAGCAGTGATGCATCACCTCTTTAAAGCAGGGCTGTTATCTGTTTTGCTATGGTTTCCTATCGTTAGCTTGGCAGCATGCCCTGATTTGGAGCCTTATCAACCTGGTACAGATCCTGATTGGGAAACCCTTGCACTTCGCCTCGCCGAATTCAGGCTGGACTGTCTGGACAATTCAGAATTCTTTGCAATATACGGTGCAGCGCAGCTCAACACTGGCCAATTAAACGAGGCCATTGAATCCCTTGAGCTAGCTCTGCTTTTGAACCCGGAAAACGGTGCCGCCCTCATTGATTATGCTCAGGCCCTTATTCAAGATGGCCAACTATTCGCTGCAATCTCTGCCAATGATCTTCTTCTCGAAAGAGAGGATATTCCGCCTAATCTGGCCAGCCAGGTTGCGCAGAGGCAAGAGAATTGGCGGTCTTTGACAAGACAGACTATTTGGCAGGTAGATCTGGGGGGGGGGTTTGATGACAACCTCAACGGCGCTCCAGAGCAAGATTTTATTACCTTGACTCTGTCGGGAGAACCAATTTCGTTAGCATTAAGCGAGGAATACCGCGCGGCGAGTGGCAGCGTTTTAAACCTTAGGGCCGTTGGACGCCACCGCCTCCTGACCGCGGAGCGTCAGCACAATTTCCTTGGTGAGTTGCGCAGTAGAACTAGCACAACTTCGGAGACGGAATTGGCCCAGTTCGGCGCTCGTTACAACTTCGTGGAAGGGGGTCAGTCGAGCAGTTGGTCGGTTAGTGCCGGGTTCGACCACCTTTTTTTGTCAGGCAAGCCATTGTTTTCGGGCATTAGCGGAAGTATTCGGTACACTCCCTCTTCTAACGGAAGTTGTCAGCGCTACTACGGTATTGCCTTTCAGCGCCAGCATTGGCATGAGAGAGGCCAACTTGACGGCCTAGAGTCCAAGTTAGGTTTAGGTAGCAATTGCTCCGTTTTTTCCGACAACAAGCATCGCCTTAACGCCGAGATAAGTTATCTGCAAAATACTGAACTCGAACAGGGCCGACAGGGCGGGAGCCGGGAGGGCTGGCAGGCAGTGTTCGATTGGGAGTTCGCCCTACGGCGAGGCGTTCTGTCTGCTCAATTTAATCATACTCGTTTGAGGGATAGTGTTGGTTATAGCCCGTTGTTGTCCTTCAATGCTCGGCGTGTTACTAAACGAAACACATTACTGGTTCGGTATCGGCAAAGCATGCCAGTATTTGGGCCAAGCGCTCAATTTATAGCTACGATTTACAATCAGGCCCAGCTATCGAACATCGGCCTGTTCCAAACGCGAGACGCATCAGCTGAGATCGGGATTAGCTGGCAGTTTTGAGCGCTTGTAATGCTGGTCCTTGCTGATATTTTGATTAAATTAAGTGTGAACGGGCTTAGACCATGTATTGCGTGCCATTGATCATTCAATTTTACCGTTCAATACCTGTTCTCAATTCAAAATTCAGTTAGATTTGAAGTGATTAGTTAAATTTGTTGATTTTTTTTGTTCAATCGTTGTTTTGGGGCTTAAGAGTCTGTAACATCCCGCCGATACCTAGCCGTGTATGCGGAGCACGTGTGCGCGCACGAGCCACGGATACAGCGGTTTGATCAGATTTCTGGTCGACCTTGGCTCGGGTTGTGAAGTGGCTTAATTATTAAGTCTTTCAAGGAGTGTGAATTCCTTGAACATCCCGTATCAATGTGACTGCAATCACAAAGAGTGGGAGGGGGGCTTTGTTACGCTTGTCACTCAACATGCGCGAAGTTTTGCGTGTTGAATGCTTTAAGTGCTGGTTAGATAGGTTTTAACAGGACTTTAGTTAACTAAGAATCGGATTCGGCAGGATCCAAAGCTGTGTCGCTAGACCTTGAACACAATTTTTTAGGGCTAGCTCACAGGCAAAAGTAGATACAACGTTTCTAGAAACAACATTACAGATATCGATCTCAAGGAGTTTTAAATGGCTATAACAGCTGAAACCCGGAAGGACATCATCGAGCTGGTGGTCGCGGCCAATAACGCCGCCCCTGGCACCGCTTTGTTGTCTGACCTGGTCGCTCAATACGAGGGTGGTGCATCCCTAGCGGACATCGCGACGACGCTAACGACTAGCGCACCTTTTACCACCACTTACCCGTCCTTTCAGACGGCTACAGAATTTGCAACAGAGTGGCTAGGGAACCTAGTCCCTGAGGCCTCTGCTGAGGCTATGGCCGAAGGTATATCGGTTGCTGTAGGTATGCTCAATGCAGGGTCTAGCTACGGCGCACTGATACTCGAAGCACAGACCTTTTTGAGTAACCTATCTGAATCAGATGCTTCTTTTGGCACGTCAGCAGCGGCATTCAACAACCGGGTTGAGGTGGCAACGCATTACACTGTCACGCTTGAACAGGACGGGGACGCAGACACACTTGCTGGTCTCATGGTTGGCATTACCAGCGACGACGCGACAGTTACCTCAGCAAATGCGGCCAATGCAAGCGCAGCCAATACTGCTGCCACTGCTGGCTCAACGTTTGCGCTCACTACTGGCACTGACATCGTTAACGGTACTGCAAAGAACGACGTGTTTAACGCAGTTCGAGCCGGTTCTGCTGGGGACACCGAAACGTATGCCCCGGTTGACCAAATTAGCGGCGGCGCCGGAACAGACTCTATTTACATCGAGACCGACATCGCGACGACTAACCTGTCCACGCAGACAGGCCTTGAGATTATTCAGATTAATACTCGCGACGCAGCAACCGCCAACACGGTTACTCTAGCAACTGATAAGGCTTACACCAGCCTTCAGGCGATTAATTCTCTGGCCAGCGTTACATTTGCTGACATTGCAAATGCATCCGTGACAGCGAGCCTTATCTCCACTGCTGACGCTAAAGACGTCACCTTGGACTACGCTGCCACCGCGCTTCTGGGAACCAGTGATACATTAGAGGTTACCCTTAGCGCTTCTGACGGCGATCTGTTTATTACTGGTGGAACGGCATCAAATGCCCTGGAGACTGTTAGCATTACTTCCGTTGCGGACTCGACATTGGATGTGCTCAATCTTACCAGTGCAAACACAACGAAACTGATGGTTGGTGGATCTGCTGATACCACTATCACGACCATCACAGGCTCTGCTACTTCCCTGAATCACATCGATGCTAGTGCAGCAACCGGTGGTGTGTCCGTTACAGCAGTTAATACCACTGCAAACACAGTGACTGGCGGTAGCGGAAACGACGCGCTAACAGGCGCGGCAGGTAACGACACCATCTCTACAGGTGCTGGCGATGACACCGTCACTGGTGCAGCGGGTAATGACAGCATCACACTTGGTGCTGGCAACGACACAGTGGTTCTCGGCACGGCGTCTGATGTAACTAAGAACGACACCATCACCGGTGGCGACGGCACCGACACCATCAAGCTGACTGGTCAGCTAGACTACAGTGCCACGACCGGCGTAGATGATGCTGTTGGTATTTCTGGTTTTGAAAATCTGGAATCCGGCGGCACAATCACTAAGCAAGATATGACTAGCGCTGGCCTGGCTGCCATATCAACCGCATCGATTGGCGCTCATACAGTGAGCTTAGTCAACGACACTGCGATCACTGATGTGACCTTTACAGCAGATAATGCGAACCTGAGCATCGCAAGTACAGGTGCACAAACAGTGACACTTTCCGGTGGCACAGCAGCTAGCCCCACCGATGTATCTGCATCAACATTCACATCCGGCGCATCCGCCGTGACAGTGGTTTCAGCAGGTACCGACGCCTCAGCCAACAACCAGATCACTTTATCTGGTAAGAGTGTTGCGACTGTAACCGTAACGGGCTCTGAGAAAATTGACGTCGCAGCAAACACCAGTACAGCGGTTGCTACGGCCGATTTCTCAGCCCTCACCGCAGAGGAGTACTCTTTCTCAGCGAGTGCATCTACAGCAGCGATAACCTTTACACCCGGTGCCGGCAAGGTTACTGCTCTTACAACGGGTAAAGGCGCGGATACAATTACATTGACCGCTGACGCTGATACAGTGACAAGCACTGGTGACGGTGCAGACACAATTACTGCTGGAGCTGGTAACGACACTATCACCGCGACGGGCGCAGGCGCTGACACTATCACCCTGGGTGATGGAGATGACACTGTGACTGATTCCGGCGCTGGGGCGGACATCATCACTGGTGGTGCCGGTAATGATACCGTAACAGCCGGTGCAGACGCAGACAGCGTTGACGGCGGGGCCGGCAACGATAACTTAACTGGCGGTGCTGGTGCAGACACTCTGATCGGTGGTGACGGCAACGACACCCTCACTGGCGGCGCCGACGCTGACAGCATCACTGGTGGTGCAGGTAACGACATCATCAGC
>MDSZ01124953.1_pt1 | contig 11686 bp, 4 predicted proteins | sample 811201 | NCBI WGS metagenome assembly MDSZ01 (sample SAMN05326647, study PRJNA326480) | marine metagenome | isolation source: seawater | place: Indian Ocean: North | collected 2010 | reverse complement strand
TAGTCGTTCGACACACGAAGCCCACAGAGGTCTGCCAGTGTTGGAAGGACATCAATATGTGCTGCAAGCGTGTCAATCTCTGTTCCACCGCAGAGTCCTCCGTGTGGCCAGTGAATAAAGAATGGAACGCGATGACCACCATCGTATACGGATGACTTTCGTCCCCGCATCCCGGCGTTGTAGCCAGCGTCTGGCTCAGCATCGACAGTACTGAATTGTCCACCACCTGATGTTCCATTGTCGGTCATAAAAATCAGAATGGTATCGCGATTGAGACCAAGTGCTTCGAGGTGAGTTCGTAACAACCCCATATTGTGATCAATATTTGCGATCATCCCATAGAAGTCTGCATTGACGACGTCTGGATGGTCACGATAGGGGGTGGCCCACTCCTCAGGAACTCGATATGGTCCGTGTGGGGCATTGGTTGGGAGATACAGAAAAAATGGTCTGTGTTGGTTTTCTTCGATAAACCGCATGCCTTCACGAAACCAGACGTCAGTACAATAACCCTCAAACTGTTCAAACGTGCCATTTCGTTCATACGTGTCATCAAAATAATCATTGCCCCAATGGTCTGATGCCTGTCCGACACCACCACATCGGTGCCAGACAACATCATGAAAACCACGATCCTGAGGTCGGTGTGGTGCGTTATCACCAAGATGCCACTTCCCAACCATGCCAGTTTCGTAGCCATGGTCTGCAAACAGATTGGCAAGCGTTTTCTCATCTGTGTGCATCATGGTGCGACCAGAACTGGTCCGATATGCCCCCGTAACACCCGGATGATTTCCAGTCAGCAGTGCAGCACGCGTTGGAGTACAAAAAGGGCTGACATGAAAATCTGTAAATCGGACAGCGTCTGCATGGAGTGCATCGAGATTGGGGGTCTGAAGTACGGGATTGCCGTGGCAACCGATATCACCATATCCCTGATCATCAGTCATTACCAAAATGACATTTGGGCGACTACTGTTGCGTGCCATCGTTGGTTGGGCGACGAGAAGGAAAATGAACAGAACACTAGCACGAGATATGACACACATAACGATTCCCCTCTATGCAATTTTGATCAATACCTTCAACTCATTGTTCACATCTGCGCGGACAAAGCCCTTCTGGAATAATCTTTTGAATGAAAAGCGACATATCGCTTTCCTGCCGACTGACTGCATCGAGACTATTCTGACGTTGTGTTCCTGTACGCGTGTTGCAGACACGTGAACCCTGAGCCTACGGCTGCATGCCAATCGAGCACGACTACTCAACGATCGGTCCATGGCCAAGTGCTTGAGAAGCCTTTCGGTCCCAACCAGCTGGCGTCCCACGAAACCAGTTTTTTGTCTGCTTGTCCATTTTCAGGCGTTCTCCTGTCTCACGATGGAATTCATCACGTGACAGGTTGTCTGGGACACTATCAAGCGTCTCCTCGGACCATCGGGCCAGAAGACGTTGCATCCGCTGCAGCGATGCTTCGTACGGCTCATGTGTAGCGAGATTATGCAACTGAAGCGGGTCTTTTGGGGTGAAGTAGAGCTCTTCAACGGGTCGAGGAGCAACAAAGACGTCCGCCTGCGCGGCACTCAGCGCCGTTGAGCCTTCTCGGGCCTTCAGCAAAGCAGTGTGGGACGGGGAACGGACTGAATCAGCAGGGCCCTGCCAGGGAAGCTTTGGGCGGTTGTTTTTTATATAGAGCCAACCATCATCCGTCCGAACAGATCGACCATGCGCTTCATAATCATGCCAGTTATGCTCAGAAAAGGCGACTGTGCGAACAACCGCTGTGGGTGAAGTGATCGTTGGCAAAAAGCTGACTCCCTGCATTGTTGGTGGAACATTTACGCCTGCCGCGGTCAGCACTGTTGGAGCAATATCAATCGCGCTTACAAGGCTTTTGGTAGGCGTTCCTGGCTGCTGAAGTCTTTTTGGCCAGTGCACGACTAAGGGCGTTTTCATGCCAGAGTCGTGGAGTCGGGTCTTCGCCCGCGGAAATGGTCTTCCGTTATCGGCCATCACAATAATGAGGGTGTTCTCGAGTATCTTTTGTCTTCTGAGCTCGCCAATTACCTTTCCAATAAAGTGATCAAAGCGCGTCACTTCATTGCGGTAGGAAGCAAGATCGGAGCGTGTTGCCTCGTTATCGACCAGAAATGGCGGTACCACTCCATCTCCTTGCTTGTGACGAGGACCATATTCTTCTTCAACCCAGTCCTTGTCACCATCCCAAGCACGATGTGCATCAAGTGAGGCAAACCAGAAGAAAAAGGGCTGATCCATTGGTCGATTCTTCACCGTCTGAACCCATTCGGCATGTCCGCCACGATTGCCGGGTTCTACACCACGACTCACAACATCAAATGCCGGAGGTTGAGACGCGTTACCATCCTCCGCTCCATCCGAAGACATGTGGTGTTTTCCAACTAACGCTGTGTAATATCCCGCGTCCTTTAGGAGGCGAGGAAACCAAGGAAGGTGTGCCGCAATTGGCTGATGGAGTTCACTGGCACGACCGCAATTGTGAGGATAGCGGCCGGTGATAATGCTCGACCGACTCGGAGAACAGCTGCTGGCTGTCAAAATAGCGTTATCGAAACGTCGGCCATCTCCTGCTAACTGATCAATATGTGGCGTACGCGCGACAAGACCAGCATACCTATTCTCTTGTTGATAGCACCCAATATCATTCCAACTCACATCATCGGCAATGAAAAAGAGAATGTTTGGTCGTTCACTGACGCCATGGTCTGACTGAGCAAGCGACTTCAACCGAATGCGACGGTATTCCATCTGGCCTCGATCACCCTCAAGGCCAATTGGACCTGATTGAGGAACCTTCAGCATCGCTGGAATCTTTTCACCATTACAGGTGGCTGTTGCATTGCCACTGGAAACAATCACCTCGAGATCATTCCAGTCCTGTGGACGATAGTGCCGGAGTTCTTGCCATGGCCCTGCCAAAATGTAATCACGACATTGCAGCTGTGGCTGGCGGATAAACACGCCACTATCAGCATTCGGAGTGGCCCGAAACTGCAATCTTAATACAAAATCATCTCCGTACTCCTTGGTTGTCCACAGTTGCTGGATACGCCGCCCTTCGGGTGGCGTCGTGACAACAAGCCTTCCGTTGATGACACGATAGCGTCCATCAGAACTCATCGCTTTTCCGGCAAAGTCTTCTGCATGAGTCACGATGGGACGCACTGGACTCCCAGGCTTTTTGGATGCGGGCTTTTTGGGAGAAGACGTTGGACGAAATCCCCAACCAGTGAGATCATGGCCATTAAAAAGGCTGACAAAACCCTCTTCAGGCTTAAAAGCATCCGCCTCGGTTTCAAGCAAACCCAATGTAGCCAGGAGCGGTCGCAACGCGGACGCCCATTTTGTGTAGCCGGCGGCATTTAGGTGAAGGAAATCAGGGAAATACTCGGCGAGCGCATCACCGGTTGGGTCCGCAAAAAGGCTCCATGTATCTAGAAGAATGACCTGCGCATCACCACGCACCTGATCTTCAATGTGTTGATTCAGTCGAAGAATGACGTCTGCAGGTCGTTTTTTTGCCGCCGCACTCGGGAATACGCGACACATGATAATTGGTGTCCGACAGCCGTGCTTGACATCATGCTGTTTTACCGCATGGATGATTTTCATGAGATTGCGAACGATCGCATCGACATCAATGCCAACCTCAATATCATTTGTCCCAGCAAGGATTACGATCGCTGACGGCTGAAGCGTAAGCACATCCTCTTGAAGGCGAATGAGCATGCCTCGGGTCGTATCACCACTGATCCCACGATTTGCAACCTTCATACCATCGAAGTGATGAGCAAGCGTATCCTTCCATCCTTGGGTAATGGAGTCCCCAAGAAAGACCACTGCATTCTGGTCCTGCTGTCTCTCGTGTGCCCACTGAAAACGACGGTTCTGCCAGCCCTTAACATATCCAGGATAACGCCGAAGCGCCCCTTCACCGGGTAGATTCGCCTCGGATACTGGAAGCATGAAGCTCTCTTTAGAAAGCTTCTCATCCGTTACCGGCGCGTCTGAATATGCTCGAGAAGACGATATGACAGGCCATAGCGTCACGAAAGCACTCAATACATAGATCGATGCCGATTTCATGCACCAGCCCCCTCAGGAACTGGTTTCTTTCGACGTGCGTCGCGCGGGGACTTGAAGCTTGAAGCAGGATCTTCCAATGGGACGTTCAACTCTGTACGAAGTCGATCAAGTTCTTTGTGAAGCGTTTTTCTCACATCTGCAAGTTCCGGACTGTCGTAGGCATTGTTCAGTTCATGAGGATCATTTTTCCTATCAATCAGTCGCCATGAATCAAACTCAGGTTCATAGAAATGGAAAAGCTTGTAGCGATCCGTCACCACACCGTAGTGTCGGGCAACATTATGTGCTCCTGGGTGTTCGTAATAGTGGTAGTAAAAACTCTTTCGCCAGTTTGCTGGCACCTGTCCTGAAAAAAGTGGTGTGAGGCTGTGGCCATGCATATCATCTGGCACGGGAAGATCCGCTGCCTCAAGAAATGTCTCTGGAAAATCAAGAATCGAGACGAGTTCCGTAGACTCTGATCCCGGCTTCGTTTGATGAGGCCATCGTACAATCAAGGGGGTTGTAACAGATTCTTCGTAAATCCAACGTTTATCAAACCAGCCGTGCTCCCCAAGATAAAACCCTTGATCTGAAGAAAATACCACAAGCGTGTTTTCCGTGAGCCCGGCTTCATCTAAATATCGAAGCATGTCTCCGACAGCCTCATCAACTGCTTTGACACAGGCAAGATAGTCGTGCATGTATCGCTGATAGCGCCAACGTACAAGGTCCTTTCCTGATAAGTTCTTTTCAAGGAACGCTTCATTGCGTGGTGCATAATACTGATCCCATGCTTGTCGTTGTTCAGCGTTCAGTCCTTTTTCTGGTGCAAGCTTGACATCCTTTGGTTGAAATGAATGAGCCAGGGTCATCTCCTGTTCCCGCTCTGGCTTTCCGCGACCGCTGTAGTCATCAAACAGCGTTGGTGGTTCAGGAAATTTTTGATCATTGTTCCACCCCAGGTGACGAAGCGCTGGCGACCAGTTCCGGTGGGGTGCTTTATGTTGTGACATCAGTAAAAACGGCTTGTCTGGATTTCGTTGTTTGAGCCAGTCAATTGAAAACTCTGAAATGAGATCTGTTGTATATCCAACATGTGTGACTTTCTCGCCATCTCTAATCATTGCAGGGTTGTAATAGGCACCTTGGCCGGGAAGGATATGCCAATGATCAAAGCCCGTTGGGTCCGTAGCCAAATGCCACTTTCCAATCATTGCAGTCTGATAACCAGCTGCCTGCAGCATTTTTGGAAAGGTTGGCTGCGAGCCGTCAAACTTGTTCCCGTTTCTCACAAACCCATTCACGTGAGCGTATTTTCCTGTCAGGATAGCAGCACGACTTGGGCCGCAAATCGAATTCGGAACCAAACACCGACGAAATAACATGCCTTCCTGAGCAAGACGATCAATGTTCGGGGTTTCTAAGAGTTTGAGTGGGTGTCCATAGCAACTCAGTGCTTGATTTGTGAGATCATCACAGAAAATCATCACAATATTTGGGGGTTGGTCGTCTGCCAGCGTCGTTTCACCAACCATTCCAGAGAGCACAAGAACGCACGCCGCACAAAATTGTTTCCAGCCAACCATGTCATATCCCCAGTGTGAAATAAGTTGAGAAAACCTTCATCCATTTATCAGGCAACCTGCAAGGAAGGGACGTTCCCCCTCGGTCAGTGGTCATACCATAACAGGTACGCAACCTACAAAGAACCAACCCTCGTTATACTCTATGCATGCCTGTGTTTCTGGATCCAATCAATTCCATCCGAGAAGACGAATATATTGATACACTCTTCTCGATCATTTCAGCATCGCTCGCCGGCAGGTAGTAGTTGACCCTTTCGCCAGAACGGTAAGCAATGCGTGTTCAACACACATAGAACCTGTGTCGAAAACATGAGTACTGTCGGCGCCCGTGGGATTACCGGAATTATAACACCCCTTATCACGCCACTCTCTGATCGTGACGTGCTTGACGTTCAAGGACTACAGCGACTGATTGATCATGTTCTCAATGCTGGGGTCAGCGGTATTTTTATATTAGGGACGTCAGGAGAGGCACCAAGCCTGAGCTATCAGCTTCGGCGAGAAATGATTCGAAGGTCAATCGAGTTCGTCGGAAGCAGAGCTCCTGTCTTCGTGGGAGTAACAGATACTTCCTTTGTTGAGAGTATTCATTTGGCTGAATATGCCGCTTCCTGTGGGGCGGATGCTGCTGTGTTGACAATGCCATACTATTTTCCTGCGGGCCAGACTGAACTCCGTCACTATCTCAGGAATATTATTCCAAAAATTCCTCTACCCATCATGCTCTACAACATGCCAAGCATGACGAAGGTGTGGATTGAAATTGAGTTATTGAAAGAGTTTCTTTCATTCGAGTCGGTTATCGGTGTGAAGGATAGCAGTGGTGATCTTGAGTATTTTGGACAGGTGTGCGCACTCAAAAGAAATCGCCCAGATTGGTCGATTTTTATGGGGCCAGAGGATCTCCTTCCGCAGGCTATGCTATTGGGTGCCGATGGTGGTGTGCACGGAGGCTCAAATATCATCCCACAGATATTTGTCGCATGGCATCAAGCGATTCGAACAGGGAACACTGATGAGACTGGGCGGATTAAGAAAATCATTCAAGCCTTTCAGGAAATTTACGCTATCGGAAAATACGCATCACGACATATTAAAGCCACGAAATCGGCTTTATCATTACTTCAGCTTTGTGGAGATTTACCAGCCGATCCATTCGACCGTTTTTTGAAACCCGAACGACAGCGTGTTGCAGATATTCTGCACTCGATTGGCGTCCTACCAACAAACGCTGACATGGAGCCCCTACCGTAGCGTCTTAAGAGCAACTGTCGTTTGGAATTGTCTTATGAGGGCATAGCTTGTGTTCTTACGTGTTCTCTTCTTACAACTGGATACATCTGTCAGCCATTTTGGGATGTTTGATTGGTGCATCCTTACAATTTATTTCATGGTGATTCTCGGGATTGGAATCATCTGCTGGCATCGCAATGCGACTCCAGAGCAGTTCACCGCTGGTGGCCGTACTCTTCCAGGGTGGCTCTGCGGCATGTCCATTTTTGCAACCTATCTCAGTAGCATCAGCTATCTGGCTCTTCCCGGAAAAGCCTTTGTTGAAAACTGGAATGTATTTGTGTTTTCGCTTGCCTTACCACCATCTGCATGGATAGCTGCTCAGTACTTTGTGCCACTGTACCGAGATACCAATCGAATTAGTGCCTATTCCTTTCTTGAAACTCGATTCGGCTTGTGGGCCCGATTGTTTTCGAGTGGTTTCTACCTCGTCTTTCAAATTGCACGTATCGCTATTGTCATGTATCTCATGGCACTTCCATTAGCCATTATTCTGGATTGGGATATTCGCACACTTGTTCTTATGACCGGTGTCATGGTGACTCTGTATTCTCTCATCGGTGGAATCACTGCTGTTATCTGGGCAGATGCGATTCAGGCATTCATTCTTTTGGGAGCTGCCATCATGACCCTTGGCGTCATTCTTTCAAAGATGCCCAATGGTGTCGTGCAGATGATGCAGGTTGCGAATGCCAACGGAAAATGGTCCCTCGGCAGCCTCAACCCGTTTGATGTGAGTTCAGCAACCATCTGGGTTGTTCTGCTCTATGGCATTTTTGAAAATTTAAAAAACTTTGGTGTTGATCAAAGTTATGTTCAACGTTATCTCGCATCCCGCAGTGATCGGGCAGCACGCATCAGTGTCTGGTTTGGTGCACTGCTTTATGTCCCTGTGAGTGGCCTCTTTCTTCTGATTGGAACAGCACTCTATACATACTACGAATCCCACCCATATGAACTCACAGACGTTCGGGCGGGCATCGTCAAACAAAAACTCATTCAACAAGGAGTGCGTCTTGGTGCACAACAGTACGAAAAACAATACAATGCTATCCAAAACAGCCTCACCCGGGAGGAACTCGGCGATCGAGTATTTCCTCATTTTATGGTGAGTCAATTACCAATCGGCATTCGTGGACTTGTCATTGCAGCAGTATTTGCTGCTGCAATGAGTACGGTATCGACTGGCCTTAACTCAGCTGCAACGCTAGTTATGAGTGATTTTTTCGTACGGCTTTGGTCACCCACCGCAAGCGATCGCCAAAAACTTTCCGTCCTGCGCTGGACCACACTGCTCTGGGGATTTCTTGGAACGGTCCTCGCCCTTCTTCTCATCAAGACAACACACAGTATTTTAGATGTCTGGTGGACACTTTCTGGAGTCCTTGGTGCCGGTATTGTTGGTTTATTTCTTCTCGGCCTGACAACTCGAGACATCCAACAACGATCCGCAATTCGTATTCTGGCGATTGGATTCGCACTCGTTATATGGATGACTGTTTCGAGGACGTCCTACTGGCCTGATGCATGGAAGGAGTGGTCAAGTCCATTCCATCCATTTCTCATCATTGTCGTTGGACCATCCGTTATGATTGTACTTGGTGTACTGCTGGAGAGAATTCGTAGACGATTACGTGCGCACTAGCCTATGACTTCGTCACATTGATCTTGAAGAACGCAGATGCCTGCGTCGCGTTCACGCTGAAGAGCATCAGATTCAGTAGTATGTGCAATAATACGCCAGTGTTGTATTCATCGGAGTTTCCTGACATGACGCAACGACATCTGTTTTTCATCTCAACACTTCTCCTCGTGCTCTGTGTCCATTTCACTGAGACCGTTGCTGATGATTCCCTTCGCCCATTGCCATTTAATAATCCCTCTCTCCATGTGGATCTCGGCGTTGGGTTATGGGCATGGCCGATGCCTATGGATTATGACGGAGATGGTGACCATGACCTGCTTGTTGCGTGCCCTGACAAACCGTCCAATGGTGTCTACCTTTTCGAAAACACAACGCAGGATCGTCATCAATCGACTCCCATTTTTGAGAAGGCCGTCAGGCTCGGACCAGCGACGCAGAATATGCAGGTCAGTTATGTGGAGGGTACACCGCGGATCCTCGTTCCAGGGAAGGAAGCAAACCGGGATGACCGTACGAACCAGTTTGATTTTAAGAACCTGACAACCATTTATTCCAAAACCAATATTCATCCCTCACCTGTGCGAGGAAACATGTGGCGGTATGTTGACTTCGACGGTGATGGCAATCACGACATCATCGTTGGCGCAGGCGATTGGACAGATTTCGGATGGGACCACGCATACAACACCATGGGCGAATGGAAAAATGGACCGCTTCATGGGTATGTCTATCTCATCCATAACACAGGAACGGATCGGCACCCTAGTTACTCAGAAACACCTAGACGTATCCGTGCCGGCGGAGGAGATATCGATGTCTACGGCTGGCCGTCACCCAATTTTGGTGACTTTGACAGTGATGGGGATCTTGACCTCATTTGTGGAGAGTTTCTTGATGGTTTTACCTATTTCCAAAACCTTGGAACACGGAGTCGTCCTGACTATGCAGCAGGGGTCAGGCTGCGATGTACTGACGGACAACGGCTGCGAATGCACCTGCAGATGATCACTCCCACAGCATTTGACTGGGATACAGACGGTGATCTCGACCTCATTGTTGGAGATGAAGATGGCCGGGTGGCCTTCGTTGAGCATCAAGGAACAGATCCCAATGGCATTCCTCAATTCAGTGATCCTTTCTACTTCCAACAAAAAGCGGACACGCTCAAGTTCGGCGCATTAGCAACACCATGTGCATATGATATTGACTCCGATGGCGATGAAGATATCGTCTGCGGGAATACAGCAGGCAACATTGCGATCTTTAAGAACCTTGGCTGCCTACATGACACACTCCCAACATGGTCTGCTCCAAAACTGATACAGACGATGCACAAAGGAGCCAAGAGCCCATTCCGTGTCATGGCTGGAGACAATGGATCGATTCAGGGTCCATGTGAATCCAAATGGGGATACACGACGCTTTCCGTTGGTGACTGGGACAACGATGGCGATGGTGACATTCTATTTAATTCCATTCTGTCACGACTCGGTCTCCTTATTCGAGAGAACACCTATTACAAACAGAGCACCTTCGACGCTGGTCCGTACGAGCAACCGCCAGAGTGGTATTGGTGGAAAGGTAGATCGACTGCCTCGCTGACGCAGTGGCGAACAACACCAGTCATGGTTGATTTTGATGGCGATACCTTTCTGGATTTGATTCTTCTTGATCAGGAGGGATATCTCACGTTGCGGCGACGTGATCCGCGAACGAAAGGTGTTGGGAAAGCACAACGCTGCTTCATCGATACACAGGGGAATGCGATCTGCCTCAACCCTCGATCAGCTGGCCGTTCAGGGCGCGTCAAACTGACTGTTGTCGATTGGGATGGCGACGGCTTTCTTGACATTCTTGTCAATTCTGAAAATGCCATGCTCTATCGAAATGCAGATCGAGCAGATGGAAACATACTTCTCAAGCCCATCGGCAACCTCTCAGATCGGAATATCGCAGGACACACCAGCAGTCCAGCAACCTGCGATTTTGATCAGGATGGCCAACCGGATCTCTTAGTGGGTGCTGAAGACGGAAGAATTTATTATGCCAGCCATGACGCCTGCAATCATTTTACAGAGTCCGAACTCCAGGGTTCATTTTCACAGTCGCACCAAAAGCCTTCAGTCATTCTGCATGAGGAATTTATTTTTGAGAACCCTCCTACCCCTCAGTGCCATGCGTCAACCATCTGTAAGACAAGCCGAGGTCTCGCTACAGCATGGTTTGGTGGGACACGAGAAGGAAACAAAGATGTTGCTATTTGGACAAGCTACCACGACGGAAGTCGGTGGAGTCCACCAAGGCGTACCGCGACTGGTATTCAACATGAAAACCTCCGTTACCCGTGCTGGAATCCAGTGCTGTTCCAATCGCCCGAAGATGGCCCACTCCTGATGTTTTATAAGGTTGGGCCACATCCTCGTTCATGGTGGGGTGAAATGATGATCAGTTATGATCGTGGGCGGACGTATCGCGATCCACGACGTCTTCCCGAAGGCATTCTTGGTCCCGTCCGCTGTAAACCATTGCTGCTTGACGATGATGGACTTCTTTGTGGCTCATCCACTGAACATGATGGCTGGAAGGTGCATTTCGAGCGGATTTCCCTCTCACAAGGGCTTCCATCAGGGACATGGACACGCGGGGGCGATGTTCCCAACCCCCATGGCTTCAACGCCATTCAACCAACCATTTTTCAGTCTTCAGCCGGTACGCTTACAGCCCTCTGTCGAACCAAAGAAGGAGTCATTGCAAGTACAGCATCATCTGACAATGGAGCATCCTGGTCCGCGTTAGCTCCTACCAATTTGCCAAATCCGAATGCAGGAATCGATGTTCTTACCCTTGCTGATGGCAGGCATCTTTTGATCTACAACCACATCGGTCCAGGTACAAATGGATGGGGCCGCCGCGAAATACTCAACCTGGCAGTCTCAGACGATGGCCTTTCATGGGAGCAGGTCTTTGTCCTGGATAAGGAGAAGGAGGCCGAGTTCAGTTATCCGGCACTGATTCAGACGGATGATGGACTTGTCCATGCCACCTACACGTG
>MDSZ01231643.1_pt1 | contig 11687 bp, 12 predicted proteins | sample 811201 | NCBI WGS metagenome assembly MDSZ01 (sample SAMN05326647, study PRJNA326480) | marine metagenome | isolation source: seawater | place: Indian Ocean: North | collected 2010 | reverse complement strand
GAAAGTTTTGGCTGAACTGCTTGAATGGTATCTTCATTCGCATAGATTGGTATGTTGGCGAACTTAGATAGTCCCTTAACACCGATGCTGTGATCGTTGTGTTCGTGAGTTAGAAAAACAGCATCTAATTTTTCGATCCCTAATCCTTCCTTGCGGAGTAGGTTCTGTATTCTTTTGCAAGTCAAACCGGCGTCAATTAAAACATGTAAATCTCCAATTCCTAAAATTGCAGCATTTCCAGCACTGCTTGATCCAAGTATTTTAAAAAAAGTATCCACCTTTAATTTATGTTGATGCTAGCTCGCCTTAAGCCAATCAAAAAAAGCGATGAGGGAAAAAAACAATTGAAAAAAGAATGGAAAATAAAAATTCTATTTCAAAATAAAGAGTTAACTGATTATGAATGAAGAAGTTTTTGATGTGGTTAATCTACGCGACGAAGTAATCGCTAGAGAGAAAAGGAAAGTCATTCACAATAATGGAATGTTTCATCGTGCAGTTCATGTATTTGCTCGAGATCAGAGTGGTAAATGGATCATCCAAAAAAGGTCGGAATCGAAAGACTTGGATCCCGGTCTTTGGACAACAAGTTGTTCTGGACATGTTGATCAAGGAGAGTCTTATTTTGATGCTGCTGTTAGGGAATGCAAAGAAGAATTGGGTGCTTTTACATCAGAAAAAGACTTATTGGAACTACTTAGACTAAGTCCTTGCGATGAAACAGGTAAAGAATTTGTTCGGGTGTACTTGCGTTTCGGTAATTTAATTCCAGTTGGGGACCCTGAGGAAATAGAAGCGTTTGACTTACTTTCTTTGGAAGAAATTGAACAAAAGATTCAGGCAAAACCCTCAAGATTTAGTAACTCTTTTGTTCATATATTCAAATTACTTCAAGTAGTACTTAAAAAGTTTACATAAATTCAAGCTGATCACCGTTTAAGTTTCCACTTGAAGCCAAACCTGTGACTTCCCATCCCTTCGCAGTCAACATTCTTCCCTGGGGTGTTCTTTTAAGATAACCTTCTTGAATAAGAAAGGGTTCATGAACCTCTTCAAGAGTGTGCTCCTCTTCATTGACACCGACCGCAATCGTACCAAGCCCGACGGGTCCGCCTTTGTAGTTTGACGCCATGATTGAAAGAATTCTCTTATCCATTTCATCCAACCCTTTACCATCGATTTCGAGTAACTCGAGTGCGGATGCAGCGATTTCCTTGTTAATTTTTCCATCGCCACGCTCTTCAGCATAATCTCTGGTAAAATGAATCAAGTTGTTGGCTATTCTTGGGGTTCCTCTTGCTCGGGCTGCTATTTCTTCAGCACCTTCCTTATCAATTTCGCAGTCCAGTAGATCACAGCTCCTCAGAACAATTTTAGCCAAGTCCGACTTATCGTAATAATCAAGTCTAGTTTGAAGAGTGAACCGGCTTCTCATTGGTGCAGTGAGTAAACCCACGCGAGTGGTAGCTCCGACCAAGGTAAACCTTGGAATTTCGAGTCGAACGCTTCTTGCGTTTGGACCTTGGTCGATCATGATGTCGATTCGATAGTCTTCCATTGCTGAATAGAGGTATTCCTCAACCGTTTTTGGAATCCGATGAATCTCATCGATAAAAAGAATTTCTCCTTCTTGCAAGTTGGTTAATAGCCCTGCTAGATCTCCAGGTTTGTCGATCACTGGACCGGAGGTAATACGAACCTCTCGTTTGAGCTCGTTGGCGATAATATGTGCGAGGGTGGTTTTTCCAAGCCCTGGAGGTCCGCAAAGCAGGACATGCTTCAGAGGTTCTTCACGTTTGGAAGCAGCGCCAACCATTACTTGTAATCTTTCCAAGGTTTTGTCCTGCCCTGTAAAATCTGAAAAGCTTGGGGGTCTGAGAGCCGCATCTAAATCAGCCCCAGTTCCAAGTGGAGTTTCTTCTGTTCCTTCTCCTTTTACAAACTTATCATTCATTATATTGAATCGAAATAAGGAGTAAAAGATTTGGGAAGGGAATCTTCTGATAATCTCTCGACCTCCGCACCAAGGGATTGTAATTTTGAATCGAACTTATCATAGCCTCGATCAAGATGATAAATTCTTTGAACCCAAGTTTCATCTTGAGCCGCAAGTCCAGCAAGAATAAGAGCAGCACTTGCCCGGAGATCAGAAGCCATTACAGGGGCACCTTTTAGCATTTTTACCCCTTGGACAATCGCACTTGAGCCTTCCAATGAAATTTCCGCCCCCATTCTCAATAATTCTGGAACATGCATGAATCTGCTAGGGTACACTCTTTCTGTTAAAATACTCAATCCTGGAACGACGCTTGCAAGAGCAGTCATTTGAGCCTGTAAATCGGTTGGAAAGCCTGGATAGGGAAGTGTAATGATCTCGAAAGGCTGTAATCCGGAAGAGCTTACTTTGACACTTATATTTGTTTTGGTGTTTTCTTCTAATTCTACACCGCATTGATTCATCACCTCGACAAAAGCGCCAAGATGCTGTAAATCAGCGTCTTCAATTCGAATTTTTCCGTTGGTTATTACGGCAGCAATTATATATGTGGCTGTTTCGATTCGGTCGGAAATAACTCGATGATGGCAACCTTTAAGGCGATCAACTCCTTCGATTTGAATCCTGTGAGAGCCAAGACCATCAATATTTGCTCCCATTTTGATCAGCATGTTGCAAAGATCAACAATTTCTGGTTCACAGGCACAACCTTCGAGAGTCGTTGTGCCTTTGGCGAGACTTGCAGCCATGATTGCATTGGCAGTACCAGTTACGGTACTTCCATGGCGACCACCAAGAAAAATTCCTTCACCTTTTAGGTTTTTAGCATCAATTCTAACCACTCCTCCTTTGAGCTCTACTTTGGCAGATAGTCCTTTTAGAGCTCTAAGGTGCAGATCAATCGGTCGATTTCCAATAACGCAACCTCCCGGCATGGGAATCTCCGCTCTTCCAAGGCGGGCACATAGCGGGCCAAGCAGGCAAATTGAAGCACGCATTTTTCTGACCAATTCATATGGAGCGTAGTGAACAATTTCCTTCGGGTTAATCTTCCAAGTATTTGAATCGATTTTCTCTATATCAGCACCTAGGTCGCGAATAATTTCTGCCATAAACTGAATATCACTCAAGTCAGGAATGTTCTCCAAAACACATTCCTCCTCAGTAAGTAAACTGGCAGCGAAAAGGGGTAGGGCAGAATTTTTGGAACCACTAACCTTAACTTGTCCGCTGATTTGCTTTCCGCCTGAGATTCTAAAAACTTCCATCTTTTGTTCCGATGGTTATTTCCATGAATCAATTAAATCAGCGACCAAATATCTTAGAAAGAAACTTGGTAACTCCAGACTGCTTTGTTTGTTTGTCAGATGAATTCTGTTTCTTTGACCCAGATTTTTTTTGGGGTTGTTTATTTTTAGCTTTTGATCTTTTTAGGCTCTTATTGCCAGCATTATTCTGGTTTCGTTCAGTACTGCTATGAGAAGTATTGTTTTTTAGATTGCTTCCAGAACCCTTTCTTTTCTGGTGATTGCGGGACCGATTTCTATCCCTAGGTGCTTTTTTTCGATCTTTGTGGCCTTTTCCTGCTGCAGTTTCATTCTCTAATGGTTGCTTTTGGTTAGGTCCGTTCCGGGCCACTTTTTTTGCACGCTCATCTCGTAAGTCATCTTTCAATGATGCACCATTTAGCAATGAAATCTCACCCGTTGGAGTTTTTGGCATTTGATTGGACTTGGATTCAGAATCCAACGGTTTTTCACTGGCTCTATACCATCTTGATCGTATTCTAGATTTCATTTAAAGGGCATGTATTTTTAATTTTGTGCAATTCTAAGAGGTCTTAATCTTAATTTTATTAGAACCTACTAGCACGGAAGGAAACAATTTTCGATCCTCTTACCAAAACAATCATTCATTTGAATTAACTACAAGAATAAATCTAACTTGTAAGCCAGTTCCAAAACTCTTGCCATAGAGGGATCATTAGTTCTAAAAGTCGAAGATGGATAAGTTAGAGAATATTTTTAATTTACAGGAGCAACTGAATAGCCGAATAGGCGTGGAAATGAAATCCATGAATGATGAAGATAGAGTAAAATGGATCTTGAATTATATTCGTGCTATGCAACAAGAACTAGCAGAGTTGACGGACTCGGTGCCTTGGAAATGGTGGGCAAAATATCAGGATTTTGATCAACAAAATGCCAAGGTCGAAATCGTGGATTTATTCCATTTTTTGATTTCTTTGGCTCAGGTTATGGGGATGAGTGCAACTGATGTACACGAAGCCTACCTAAAAAAGAACAAGGTCAATCACAATCGCCAAGACACTGGATACTCAGAAAAGGACGAAAGTGACTCTCGTCACATCTGAGACAAAAAATTAAATCGCGGCAATTAGTGCAGAACAGCGAGATTTCTTTCTAGAAACTTTATTGGCGTGCACGATGTTTCTCTTCTGTGACTTTTCAAGTGCAGATATAAAGGAGGAAGCGTGGGCGATAGCATCATCCTTGTTTTTGCTCTCAACTGATGAAAGAAACTTTTTCTCTAAAGTCTTCAGTCTACTAGAGATTGCACGATTTTGAGCATATCGTGTCTTGTTTTTTCGAATGTTTTTAAGAGCAGATTTACAATTAGCCATAGGAAGGAACTATAGATTACTTAAGACTTTGGTCAATTTCATTATAGAGAATTAACTCATAAAATGGATTTCGAGAAGACATAAGCCGGATTCTGTAGTCAATTAAGACTGTCATTCATTTATCTATCCACTAGTGGATTCCTCAAATGAGGATGCGACGTACCCGAAACCATTGAACGGGCAGCTCGGTTTCCTATTTCGTCTTGCATCGGATTGGGTTTACCAAGCTCGCAAAGTTACCCTTGCGACGGTGGGCTCTTACTCCACCTTTTCACCCTTACCTTATAATTAAGGCGGTTTGTTTTCTGTTGCACTAGCCGTGGATTTGTTTTGATGCAAATCCCCCCCGCTTTCGCAGGGAATCCTGCCCTTTGATGTCCGGACTTTCCTCTATTCGTACAGGATACGAACAGCGAATGACCGCTTCTCGAAAAAAATAAAGTCATATGAGATTAAATCGAATTCTAGATATTTGTTAACAACTATCTTTCGATGTATACAATTCTACCACATTGATCGCAATTTGTAATCTTTTTTTCCACTAGAATGGAAGAAACCACATCATTCGAAACGCGCAAATTACATCCACTACACCTTTGGTCCGTGACGGGAGCCATGAAAGGGGGCTTGGAAATTACAGTTTTAGTTCTGTCATATTGACTTAATAGTTGAAGCTCTACTTCGTTCCTTGCCTCTTGAATTTCCTGTTCCAAATTTAATAATTCTTGACGAATTTCTTTACTCCTCTGATCTGTGGCGGCCAAGTCTTCTTCCAATTGAGAAATTTTTAAATTGATTTTACTTTCTGCGATTTCAGCTATCTTTCTCGCATCGTCAATCTTCATCAATACTTCAAGCTGATTATCTTCCAATTGAGATTGATTAAGCAACACTGTTGATATTTCGCTTTCTAAAGCTGAATATTCCTCATTTTTCTTAACTTCCAACTGCCGGCTTTTCAGTTTATTCACATGCTCAGTTCCAGAAAGAATTTCTTTTTCAAGGAAATTATTCTCTGTTTCAAGTTCACGAAGGTCATTGAGAGCCATTTCAACCGATTGTCTTTCGGTATCAATTTGTTTTTTAATTTTAATCTGTTCTTGCGGAATTCCATCGATTTCAATTGTGAGTTTTTGAAATCTTCTGTCCCTACCATGAAGTAGTAGTAGTTTTTGAAATTCTTGATGAGTTGAAAGCATAATAATATTTATATTTTGCGATATTTGCGAACAATGACAGATCAATAATTATTATCAATCCCATAGCAACTACTTCAAAAATTTCTTTTCCAGTTGCAAGCTTGGGGGAAGTGGATTTTTTCTGATTCAATGACTAAATCCTTAAAAACTCTCATGGAGGATGCAATTTTTGAGTTCTCAACCGGTGAAGATTTAAAAGCCGAAAAAATTTTAATGGGAATTATTGAAGTTGATAAAAAGTCAATCGATGCCTTTCGTGCGTTATCTGAAGTTTCGCTGTCTCTTCAAAAATTAGACCAAGCTGAGGAATGTTGTCGAAAAGCGCTCGAAATTGATCCCAATGACTTGACAAGTGTGGTAAGTCTTTCCCGCATACTTGTTAAAAAAGGAGATAAAGAGGGAGCTGAGTCCGCTTCAGCTAAGGCGAGGGTATTGGGATGGCAAGAAGAACTTGCTGATGATGAAACTATTGATTAAGAAGATTGAAGAAATTGCATATAACCATTCAGCAAATATTGTATGTCGACTCAAAAAAATAGCTTAGAATTCGAAAAACCGCTCTTAGATTTAGAGAAGCAACTGGAAGACTTGATGACTTCTTCTCAAAACTCGGATCTGGATTTTTCCGATGAGATAAAGGCAATTGAGAGTAAGATCGAGCTAACAAAAAGGGAGGTTTATGCTGACCTTACCCCATGGCAAAAAGTTCAACTATCTCGTCATCCCAATCGTCCTTTCACTAAGGACTATATTGATAGAGTTTTTTCAAACTTTGAACCCCTGCATGGAGATCGATTATTCAAGGAAGACGCAGCGATTATCGGAGGGCCAGCTCAAATTGATGAGATTAAGGTAATGGTCATCGGTCAACAAAAAGGAAGAAATACCGAGGAAAATCTGAAACGGAACTTTGGTTGTCCTAATCCAGAAGGTTACCGAAAAGCTTTAAGACTTATGAAAATGGCTGAACGGTTCTCTATGCCTATTATTTCAATAATTGATACTCCTGGTGCCTTCCCTGGGATTGGAGCCGAGGAAAGACATGTTGCTGAAGCGATTGCTGTCAACTTGCGAGAAATGGCTGCTCTAAAAGTTCCAATTATAGCATTAGTAATCGGTGAGGGTGGGTCTGGAGGTGCGTTGGGAGTTGCTGTTGCTGACAAGGTTCTAATCTTAGAAAACGCGTACTATTCAGTTATTTCTCCAGAGGGTTGTGCCGCGATACTTTGGAAAGACCGAGCTTTTGCCTCCGACGCAGCAGAAGCTTTAAAATTAGACGCTAATGAACTTTTGAAACTTGGAATTGTGGACCAAGTTTTGACTGAACCCACAGGCGGGGCACATCGTAATTGGGACGAGATGGCATTGAGGATAAAAGAAAGTCTTGTTTCCGATCTTAAGGAATTATCCGGAAGCAAAGATTTAGTTTCAAGTCGATATCAAAAATATCGTGGTATGGGGGAGTTTCTTGCAGCTTAAACTGCTTGTTTTAAAAGAAAATTTAATTTCTTGAAGGGGCTCTATCGTTTTGGTCGATAACTCCAATAATGTCGTTCCGTAATCGGATTCTCATTCTTTGTGTTGATTCAATTTGATCTATTAGCCGATTATTATCTTGGCTTAATAACGAGATTTGTCGGTTGTATTCCTGCTCTTTTTGTTTCGAAGAAGAGAGCTCTTCACCAAGGCGATAATTTTCGTTCTCCAAATTTGATAGTCTAGATTTAAGCATTTGCTCTTGTCCTGCAATCTGAGCTATCTGAGATTGAAGTCTCTCGGCTTCTTGCTGAAGTGCTTCATATTCCCTCGTTCCATACTGATTGAGTCGATCGACCTCTGTTCTGAGTTTAGAATTCGCCATTTCAAGAGACGCTAAGTTTTCGTTCAAAACTCTTTCATTTCCAATGGCTTGATTTAACTGAATTTCTAATTTCCTTGACTTGTCTTTGTAAAACAAAGCTTCGTTTTGTTGGGAACTTGCCTCTTCAAGTAATGATTTATTTTGAGCGTCTATTTCTCTTACTTTAGTGATTAGTCCTTTCTCGTTGGTGTTCATGTCAATCAGTTCAGATCGCATTAGATCAATTGCATCTTGTAAGGCGACATTTTCGGCTTCTAAAGTCTTGGTCTTGCTAAGAAGCAAGTCATTGGCATCTCTTAAACCAATTAATTCATCAGAAATTCTAGACTCCTCTATTCCAATAGATGTTAGTTCGGATCTTAGCACAGAAAGTTCTCCTTTCATTGCGTTTTCTGAAAGCATTAAATCTTGATTTGCTCTTTCGAGTTCTTCTAGTTGTCTCTTAAGTTGCGAATTGAGAAGATTGAAGCCGTCGGCTTGTTCCTCTTTTCTCGCAACTTCAAATTTCATATCATTAGCAATGCCACGTAGACTTTGAATCTCTTCACGAAGGGCGTTAAGCTCAACATTTAATGACCTTATTTTATCTTGGTTGGTTTCATTTTCACCTTTCAGCATGGCGTATCTATCGTTAAGCAAAGTTTCAGTGCCGCTGAGTCTAGCTACTTCGTTTCTGGTAGTATCGAGTTCATCAAGTGCGTCATCAAGTTTAAGTTCACTCTCCTTCAACTGAGAGTCCTTGGTTTTCAAGGAGGCTTCCAGATCTGCCAAGCGTGCCCGTTGTGCATCCTTATCTAAACTTAAAGTTGAAATCTTTTGGTTCAATGATGTGTTTTCACGGTTGAGCCTTTCGTTTAGGGCTTCAAGTCTCTTGCTAGATGCGGCAAGTTCATTATTTTCTTGGATCAAATCATTCGCCTTCCTTTGCAAGGTTGACTTTCCCAGTTCTAAACCCCTGATTTTTGTATAAATGCCTTTATTTTCAGAATCAGCATTTTTGACTGCTGCCTCAAGTTTTCTGTTCTCCGATAAAAGTTCTTTGTTTCTTTGGAGAATATCTTTTTCATCGGCTTTAAGTTCTTGGAGTTCACGCCGAAGTCTTGCATTGGTATCATCAAGGTATTGATTACTAGTATTGGTTTTAAGTTCTTCCTGTTTTATTCGGTTCAGTTGCCCCTCTAACACCGATACTTTTGCTTGAGCTTCATTCAATTTGTTTTGAAGGCCTGCGTCAGTGTTATCGACATACTGAGTCGGTTGAACCTTTTCGGATATAAGGACTCGAGTCTTTTCGATTAAAGCGTTGTGCTTTGAAACTAGTTGGTTGTACTGGTCGACTAAATATTCTGGGTCACGCAATTGCTGATCTGTTTGAGAATACAGAAAAAGTGGGAAGAAAAAAAAGGTTATTGGGATATATAATGGCTTTATCATAACTCAAAATCTGTCTTTTAGCTTTTCATCATTGTGATTCGAAAACAAGAAGAAATTTTTTTATTGTCCAAATTATTCTGATGATGCTTTGCTAAGACGATCATTAATTGCTTTAGAAAGATCTGACGAGTCGATCATTTTATGTATGTAGATGTTATTTTTCTTCATCGTGTCAGCAATCTGCATTACATGATAAAGATTTTTGCCAATCGTAATAGGGTCATTGTCATCAGATAATTTTAGGGTTGAAAAACCATAGCCACTTAGAATCTTTTCTTCTTTCGAATTCATGCAGATGATCAAATCAGATTCTGAGTTGATGTTCTCCTTTAAAATTTCATCAAAGCAATCCTTAAGAATGACGCGTGTTTTAGGGGCATAATGTTTCTTGGAAGTTCCCGGGCTTTTGCTAAGACTCTGGGCTTTACTTGTTGAGTGGGTAAGGCTTTCCACAAATTCAATTTTCAAACACTCCTCTATTTGTCTTTTTGATATCGGACCAGGTCTTAGTATGGTAGGGGTTTTACAAGTCAAATCCAAAACTGTGGATTCCAAACCGTGGATACAAGTTCCACCATCTAAAACTGGTGGGCAATTTTTGTCAAAATTTCGTAACACATGCTGTGCAGTCGTCGGGCTCACTGCATTAGATCGATTGGCACTAGGTGCTGCAAGGGGTGTTTTGACTTGCGATAAAACTTCCCTAAAAAGCATATGATTGGGTGATCTTACTCCAACGGTATTAAGCCCCGCTGATAGATTAGTTGGAACGATTTTTTTTTTGGGAAGAATAATGGTCAATGGTCCAGGCCAGAAAGCATCGATCAGTTTAACCGCAGATGGATTTACACAAGCAACTAAATTGCACATTTCCAAATCACTCACATGAACGATCAGTGGGTTTGATGCGGGGCGACCTTTCAAGGTGAAGATTTTTTCTACAGCCGAGTGGTCTGTAGCAAAGGCAGCTAATCCATATACTGTCTCAGTGGGAAGTACCGCAAGGTCTCTGCAAAGAAGAGAGCGAACACACTCATCTAGAGAGGAAAAACTGAAGACTGGAGAATTCGTAGGTTTATTCTATAGGGAAATTTGCATATGCCTGGATTTCTTAATCAGCTTAGAAATCTTTCTTTGCTGCATAGGAGTAAGTCCAGTGTATTTCCTAGGAAGAATCTTACCTGTATCGGTAGTGTACTTTGCTAGCGGTTCTTTATCCAGAAAATTATAGTTTTCGGGATTTCTACTTTTTGTTTGGGTAGCTTCTTCTGATGACATAGATATAATTATTGAAATTTTTACTGGAAAAGGCAATCGAAAATTAATCAGTGTTTACAATAAAACATAATTGACCAAAGTGTAGAAATCGATAACAATTGCCAAAATGAAAGTAGCATCATCTATCAAGACACTAAAGAACAGACATCCGGACTGCCAGGTAGTTAGACGTCGAGGTCGTCTTTATGTCATAAACAAAACAAATCCAAGATTCAAAGCACGCCAAGGATAAACATTGTGAAGAAGTCAATCCACCCCAAGCTAAATGATGTTTGTTTTGTCGATGTTTCCTCCGGAAGGAAATTTCTCACTAAATCGACTTCTACATCCAAGAAATCAGAAAATATAGATGGTAATGACTATCATATTTTAGTCAGAGATGTGACGATGGATTCACATCCAGCATATACTGGTGAGAAAAGATTTGTAGATACTGCTGGAAGGGTCGAAAAGTTCCAAAGTAAGTTCTCTCGAAAGAGATAGTTTCTCGAGATTGCAACGACTCAATTCCTGAATGATTTTCTTGCAAGAAATTTCTTGCATCTAAAATTAAAGGGATGAGATGGATTAAGAAGTCCTTACTTTTGTTGTGTTATATACCGACTTGGGGAGTAACGGACGATTTGGTTTTAATAGATGCAGGTTCTTTCTACATGGGACAGGAAGGAATCCAAGAGGATGAAGAACCACTCCATAGTGTGAGGTTAGAATCCTACGAAATTGATCGATATGAAACCTCGATAGGAGATTGGAATTTTATAAAGGAATGGGCTATTAATCAAGGATATGATTTTAGTGAATCGACTGATTCACCTTGGGGAAAACCTTATTGGTATTTTCTAAGTAAAAATGAAACTTTTCCAATGAACAGAGTGAATTGGTATGATGCAATCAAGTGGTGCAATGCTAAATCTGAATATATGGGGAGATCTGTTGTTTACTTTACCGATAAGGAAAAAAATTCTGTTTATCGCTCGGGAGAAGTTGATGTGATGAATTCTATGGTGAATTGGGATTCAGCTGGATATCGTTTGCCCACTGAAGAAGAGTGGGAGAAAGCAGCAAGAGGAGGATTGCACAATAAAAACTATCCGTGGGGGAATTATATTGATGGTAGTAAAGCTAATTATCGTTTAAGTGGTGACCCTTTCGATGATGGAAGTTCACCCGTTGGGTATTACGATTCTAAACAAAATATTGTTGAGGCAGAGCTTAGTTTGGAGGGTGAGAAGATCTTTCCCTCAGACCAAGCAAATGGATTTGGTCTTTATGATG
>MDSZ01069550.1_pt1 | contig 11688 bp, 7 predicted proteins | sample 811201 | NCBI WGS metagenome assembly MDSZ01 (sample SAMN05326647, study PRJNA326480) | marine metagenome | isolation source: seawater | place: Indian Ocean: North | collected 2010 | reverse complement strand
GCGGCCAATAACCCTGGGGGTGCACCGCCGCTCAACCCTTGAATGTCGGACAAAAAGGATGGGCGCTTCGGCGACGCACTGGCGTCTTGGTCCGAGAACAAGTGCACGAGGGTACTCTTGCGGCCCATCTTTTTCCATCGCTTCTCGGCGGTGGCCTTGTCGTCACGAACCAACATTTGCCACGCGTATTTTGCGGACCGGACCGCGCGTACCTTGGCCTCCACCACGTCGTTCAGCAGCGTGGAAAACCGTTCCTTGTCGTAGTCTACCGTGACGGGATATGCCTTCTCGTTCAGGAAGGCCAAGTCCTTCGGCACGGACTCTTCCTCGTCGGGTGCCTCGTCCGTCAGCAATTCCACGTTTCGGTACGCCTCCTCCACCTGTTCAGGGGTCAGCAAGGTTTGTTTGAACGCCGCGATCACGACATCTTTCCACGCGGAATATTCTTGCTGGACCGGCCGTACGAGGTTTCCGAGCATCGTGTTCATCTCTTCGACCATTTCGGCGTGCCGGTACACGTCGTAAAAATTGCTGGTGGACAGCATGCCGTTTTCCAACGGGATCGTGGCCACTTCACGCGGGATGGACCGCACCGGGGCCTGCATCTCTTTTTCAAACGCTTTCACGTCGCGAATCAAGGAAGCAATCTTGCGGTAGGGTACTTTTTTGGCGGTCGACACGATGTCGGTAACGCCAATCGTTTTGACGGAGAGATGCGGCTCCAGCGATTCGGCCAAGGCATTTCCGCTGCCTCCGGTCCGCATGGTGTCTAGGATCTTTTTCCGCTCGGACGGGTCGGTCACGGAGAAGAATTTGGTCGCCCCGTCGACCAGTGCACCGCAGGCTTCGGCTTGCGCCGTCGCCTCCTCGCACCCTTCCTGCGCGACGGTAGACGCGGTGTCGACAATGGTTGATGATTTGCTACCACGGTGCTCGGCTTTCCATGCCTCCAGTTTGCGATCGCATTCCTTTGCACACTCGGTGGCCTTGTTGGACAGGTCGAGGCGAATCTGTTTTTTTTCCTCGGTGAGTTGCGCAATGGTCGCTTGCATGGTTTTTATCTCGTTCTCGCGGCGCCGAAGATCTTGGACGTACTCGTCGCATGTCGCAGTGGGCGTCGTCTCTCCCTCCGCCGCCACGTCGCGTTCTGCATCGAGCCGTCGGAGGATGTCGGACACGGAGGCCAACAATGTCTCTACCTGCTGCGTGTCGATATCGTCCATTATGGCTTTTAGTGGGAAGCATACAAAAAAAAAACGGGTTGTCGAACAACATATTTATGCTTAATTGTTGTACATTGGTAATATAATTCTGCGTCGTCGGCCGGTGCATGTCATAACTACATTCTTTACATAAAATAAATCATTTAAATTTAATTAAGATAGTTTTTCTACATCCCAAATCAAACCCAAAGACTCAAATATTAATATTATCCAATACCATATATCTATTTCCCACCATTTAATTTTTGTTGTCGCCATTTTAGAATTATAATGGTGATTAGCATGCCAATTACCTCCTAATTGTAAAGGAAAGGTCCAAAAACAATTTCTTGCGTCGCAACCTTTTCTATTTTTATCATTCTTATAGCCATATAAATGATCTACAGAATTTGTCACTTGTATACAATGAAAACTTGTAAAATTCGCCACTAGCCCAATCACACATCCTTTCCATCCTGCTAAAATATAATGTATACCTAAAACTACTAATATCATATATTTACTGTCCTCAAAAATATACAATTCTCTGAATTTGAGTAAATCGGGGATAAATTTTTCATAAAAATTATTGTTGGTATATGTTGAATCCTTAAAAAGCCAACCACAATGAGATGTATAAAAACCATGAATTGGTGAATGAATGTCTACTCCTTGATCACAATGTTTATGATGGTGTCTATGACGACTTGCCCAAAATAATGGCCCGGCTTGTATTGCTAACCCACCCCAAACTGCTAAAACAAATTGAAATATTCTTGATGTTTTAAAAGATTTATGAGAAAAATATCTATGTAGTGCTACTTCTACACCCGATAATAAAAGGAAATGCCAAAATATAAAATATAGAAAAAAACCCTCAAAGTAATGATAATTGTACAAACTGTAACAAACACTTGCAGGCAGTAATAACATGTACCATACAAAAGTATTTTCACTTGTTTTCATTTATTATTTTTTAAAAAAAAAAAACAAATATTATGAACGTAAAAAAAATGAGATGAATTTATAAAATATTTATGTTATAAAACCAATTTTTTTAATGCTTCTACCGCGTCGAACAACAATACTTACTTATACAGATACTCGACGCGCTTTAGTTCATATCGTCGACGGGCGTTGTTTACGTTGACAAACCACTGTACATCCATTACCGCTTGCACCACCAATATAAAGCGATACAGCATATTCCGAAACGTGAACCCATAGAGCAACGTCGGAAACTCTATGAAGTAGCACGTGTAGGTCCAAGGCACATTGATTCTGACTAGCAAATCCTCCACCACGTCGTATTTGGTACTTGGCCATATCGCACGTCGCAGCGCCACCGTTTTGACCAAGAGCGATCCTGCGTTAATCACGATCGCAAATGTCCAGAAAAACGTAGCGTATGTTGCCCAGGTCTGTTCGGACACGTCGAACAATGCGTAGACGATCCCCCCGCCAACAACATGATGCAGCAAGCGTTGCTTGGTCACCCCTGAAGCGGATTCCACTGCGTAGTGGACGCATTGCACCGTGCCCAACTGTTCGAGTATCGTGCGAGACGCTGGCAGCATGCCCGTGGCAACCAGCCCGCCCACTATTGTCCACGTCAGTGCTGTACAGAACGACGACCACGGCACGACCAAACTTCGCCATGGGAGCGCACCGAGGTGAACCGCACACAGAGCGTAGTACCACATTGATTACGAATATGATTCACAACGGTGTCTACTTTCTTAGTTCTACACTTTTTTACGCGGACTAGATAAACGTGAACTTGCGTGAACTTGCGTGAACTTACGTGAACTTTTTTTTCGCGATGGTTCATGAACCATGATTCCAAAAGTAAACGTGATGAAACATGATTCCAAAAGTAAACGTGATGAAACATGATTCCAAAAAATAAATGGAACATGATTCGACCAAAAAGTAAATTCCTTTTCACGACGCATTTTTTTTTCGCTCATTCAAATATCCTTCGAAAACAAAAAAATCAACATGAAAATTGTACTGGTTGGCGATGGTCCGGTCGGGCGACACCTTGAACGGGTATTGAAGGGCCATCACACAATCGATTGGTTTACTCGTGAACGACGGTGGTGCACCAAACGTACGCCCGCGGACACCGATGTTTGTATTTTTGCGACGCGCGCGTATGACCGACCTACAGAACGTCTTGCGATGCGAACCGTTTATGCGATGAACGGTCGATTCGATCTTCGTCCAAATGAATGGCACGTGACTTTACTCGATGCAATGGACGATGGGTCAACGTCATTATTTCATTACGACATTACACCGGCGTGGCCCGGTGTCGTTCCACTTTTCCAAACGAGGCCGTCGCCCCCGGTCGTCGACGGACTTTCGCAGAGAGATTTCAAATTTGTCGTGAATTGTTCCGCAAATTTGCTTTCTCTTTTGACGCAATGCGATTGCCTAACTATGGTACGCACGTCAAACATTCGAATCCGTATGCGGGCATTGATGGAAGAGACCCTTGAAGCGCTTCGGGTCAACGTTCAAGTATCAATGGTGTGGTCGCGCCTCGTCGAGGCGATGGAGCGTTATGGAGAGCACCATCCATCGACGCAACGTTGCCGTGGAACCCGAAACGAATGGCGCGTACTGAATGGATGGGTGGCGGAGCGGGTCGAGGCTCCGGTGACTTGTCAACTCTTGCTCGAGGTCGGCCAAAAAATCATGGGCCGTGCATCGATATCCTCATGGTCGTTGATGGAGTCGACGATCTTGCCGTACCGAATTCGAAAGATTGTTACCAACGATCCGGACATCGCCGAACTTTGGCAAATTGATGTACCGTCGGACCATACCTGGGTAGGGTTCTTTGCCGCATGCGACAAAGGCCCGGTTGCGGGGGGATGTAGGATTCTCGAATACGACTCTGACGAGGACGCCATTGCCGATGCGATCAGATTAGCAAAAGCGATGGATCGAAAAACGGAGTGCAATGGGATTCAAGTTGGGGGCGCCAAATGTGTATTTCGAAGACGCAGCGGTGCGTCCATCGAGAGAATCGAGTGGGCATTGGTCGAACTACTGATGCAACGCGGCGGAACGTACATTTCCGGTGGTGATATAAACTGTCCACCTACTGTTTTATGTCGCGTCCGGAAGAACCTTCCGTCGCAATACCGTCACTGTCTTGCGTCAGAACCGGCGTCGATTGCGCAGTTCACAGTGACAGTTATGTGCGAGGCCCTCGCGGCGCTCTACGATGTTCCACACCCGCCTGAGAAAACTATTACTATTCAAGGCGTTGGTGCCGTGGGAAGTGGGATTGCCAAATGGGCAATCGAACAAGGGTTCGCGGTTCAATTATACGACCGGCGTGTATCCGCTATGGATTCGTTTCGTGCGTCGGCACTTTGCTTCGAGAATGAATCGCAGTGCCACACCAGCACGACAGGTGTGTTTTGTCACTGCGCTACGAGCAACTGGTTGACCCCGATGGTCGCCTCAAAATTGTGCTGCAGCGTGCTGCTCGGGGCGTCGAATTGTCCATTAGATGATACGTTGCGTACCAAAGTGGAGGCAATATTGGAAGAACGGAACATTCTCAACATTCCCTCGTTTCTAATGAATTTTGGGGGAGTATTCCACGCGTACTGGGAATGGCGAGGTTGCCCCCGGCCTGACGCTGTCGCCAAAAAACAAGTTTTACGGAATTTGGCGCGGGTGCGCACTACATGGTCGGTCCGTCGACAGTACGTCCAAGCGATGGATTTGGCATTTTACAAGGCTAATTTTGGGTCACACATTCATTTTGGCGTATGGAGGACAAAGGGGGGTGTTCCGCATGAGACGTTCGACGCGGCCGCATTGGAAACAATCGATCGCATGGTGGAATGGGGAGAGTTCCCCCAAGGGGCTTCTTTGGTCGACGTTGGCTGTGGAAATGGCGGCACAATCGACCGTCTACAAACGCTGGGGTTTCATGTCACAGGAATAAATGCGTGCGCGACCCAGAATCAATCCCGTTCCGATCTGAAGATCCATACGGCCAACATTGAATTCGTAAAACGATTTGGAGTAAACTTGGATGGAATCGTGTGCTTGGAGGTACTGTGTCATCTGACGGATCTCGATGATTTTTTTGAGCGAGTCACCCGTTCGCTTCGGCCCGGTGGAGTTTTCATATGTACGAATATTTGGCGTGGACAGAAGGCGACCCCGGACGACGTGGCGTGCTGGACCGGGCGCAACGCCGGAGTATTTTGGACCGAGGCCCAAATGGTTGCCGCTGTTGAACGTAAGCCGCAATTGCATTTGGTTGAGTCCAAAAACATGACCCCCCATTTCCGGACGCACGCAAGAAAATGCAGTCCAAAGGATCAACTCTGGGTCGATCGAATTCGGGCTATCGATGAAGGACATCTTCGATGGAGTTGGATGAAGGTACGGCACAGGTAAAAATGCGTTGAATGACACGATCGTTTTTTCGTTATTGAATTATCAAAATATACACGAAAGAAAAAAAGATACACCAAAAAAAAAAAATGAAGTGCATCTTCTTACTTGGATTATGCCTTGGTTTGTTTTTTACGACCTATGAAGCATCCTTTGCATGGTTTTTATTTGCAATCGATAGAATATTTCAAATAAATATGTCCAATCAAGTAAATTACTTTTGTAAATTGGAAAACCAAATGAAGCCTGCCGCGCCACTTAACGAAATTCATTATCATAACATGACAATGAAAGAATTTCAAAAACTCTTTTTTAATTACAAGCCTTTTGTTGTCAGAAACTTTTCGACGAACACGCCCCTGAAAAGGTGGTCCCCGTCTTTATTTGTAGATCAAATCAAAGAAAAGCAAATGGCAACTGTAGGGGGGTTTATGGTCGGTGATTCTGATTTGTCATCTAAATCCGCGTACAAGTTTTATGATGTTGCCAAAATCATGGATCCAAGCAATAATTTTTACATACCAGCCAACAATCATATTTTGGTACAGCATCCGAATATGTTTCTAGAATACGAAGGTATGACGAATAAATTATTAGAAAAGGTAAATCGCACGATAGTGAATGTTGACATGTTTGTGTCTAACACTGAAAAGGTATCGACGGGTTCCCGTTGGCATTCTGCACATGGTACAAACGCTTTTATTCAAGCCAAGGGTGAAAAAACATGGACATTTTTAGAACCTGCAGCAACAATATGCATGAAACCCTATTGGAAATGGAATGAAGATGCCATATGGTCCAGGCATTCTTATAAAGAACTTCAACAGAAAATACCGTATCTAAAGTATCCCCATTACGAGGTTACATTGCATGAGGGGGATCTCCTAATAAATCCAGCGTATTGGTGGCATTCCGTAAAAAATGGAAAAGGATTTGTAATGGGCATTGCTAATCGATTGATACAGTGGCATGGACAAATAAGAGTTGACTGGCATCCTCATGATGATTATCAGCAACTGTTCTTGTCAGCATTGTATGTGTACTTTACAAGACAAAAGACATTACTTGGTACGGATGCCGATGAATTGTATTTCTGGCAAAAACCCAAGAGGGTCGGGACGTATAAAAACTGTCCATTCAAATTTCATCTTGGCAATGTATCGCTGGCAAAATCTACTGGTTGCTGGTACTGGAGATATCAGGATCCACTTATGGAAAATTACGCGACCAAAGATATAAAGAGAATCATGGAAAAAAATAAGGGATTGTACCCACTAAAATAAAGTTTACATTTTATGTAATGTAATCGCTTCGATCATGTGTTGCTTCAAAGGCTCTTTTTTTTAGTTGAACGAATTAAGGTAAATTTTTACATGAGAATAGCATTATATGATGCGTCTATGGTATTATGAAACACAAGGACCTCTAATAAAAAAAAGGACATCGGTATTATACATATCACACACACACACGCACACATGCACACACACACATACGCACACACACACGATAAAAACAACGCATAAACACCATACAACGCATATACACCAAACAACGCATATATACACGCAAAAAACTATTAGAGTCATGGACAACAACAACAACAAGCATAATAATTTTCATGAACGACATCGCTTGCTCCATCACAGTGAGACAGATGGCATTTCTATTGATGTACCAGCGTTCGATTTGCAGGAGGTTTTGGACAAAGATTATAAACCAATGGAATGGACAATTGACGCCACTGAGTATGACACAGGTGGTAATAGTTTCGATACGCTGCGCGAAGAATTATCCAAGTACAAGATCAAACTCGATGTAGGCAACGACAGTAACCCTTGTTTCAAGGAACAATTGGGATATATAGATCGACCATCGGAAACGCTACAACAGGAAAACTTGCGATTTTTATGGAGCAAACTATTGCATCATCTTACCTTCCATCGAGGCGAAGTTACCGGGGAAATATTACTTCCACCAGTCCAGGACATTGGCGAATGGCATAACTATGTTGTCGACCACGACCCAGTGGAACCGGTTGTTATCATGAAGCACCACCTCCCCAACAACCTCCAAGACACCTTCATTCTTCCGGTAATTATTTACTGCCGCCCATGCAGCGATTTACGCAAAATGCTGGAAACCGATACCTTTATTTACAGCCTGACGGGGTATTCGCCGCTGACATCGTATGCGTACCGTAGCAACGGAGAATTTATCAAAAAAGAAGGAGATACCGTCTTTGTTCGTGGCATGGCGTTCGAAATGGTGGTAAAGTACAACCATATCCATTTGCGAACTTCCGATTACAACGACACGATGTTTTCCTTTTTGACGAAAAGGGAACCGTACCAACGTTTCATTGACAAGTGTATTGAATCGAATGTATTCAAATCATACCACCCGTTGTCGTACCCCATCAAACTGATGGATGCACACATGTTTAGACATGATGGCGACCATAAACTTCCTAGCGTCGCGACGGACAATTTGATGATTGGGTTGCTGCACCTTTGCCGTCAATTGAACCTCAATCAGGTTCATATAGCAATTTCAATTGCACATGCCAAGGCCTGCATGGAAGCCATGGTGACGAAGTATACCATTACATCACCAGGGTGGGATTCGACTGGAGTTGGCGATCCAAAAGGGCGACCCTTCCAAACGGCAGTCAGTGTGGCCTGCCGTAAATCAATCCGAGAACAACGACTGAAACGGGAAAAGCGAGAGAAAAAAGAAAGGGCAAAAAAGAAAAAGATGGAACGCAAAGTAGCACGAATATTAGGAAAATGTTTTTGGCGTGAACACCGACGGGCAGACATGAAATCAAAGGCCACCAACAATGTCGTTGAATACGTGCCGCCCACGGAGGTGTCTTCCCCTGACACGGATGGTAGAAAAGAAGCCTTGGCCACCTTTGATGACATCAATAAATTGTACGCACGGTTGCACGTCAAGCGCATGCGATCGTTCAATTTCTTCGCGTCGGCAGACGACCCTATTGTGCACTGGAAGCGAATTGGGAAAGTATTGCACGACAAACAATGCTCGGGCGTTCGATCCGTGAGCGGGACGCAACTGGCCATCCGATGCAAGCAATGCGAGCGAGGCAACGAATGTACGTATTGGAACCGTATTACGAAGGAGCGTGTCCGCGCGATGGTGCTAGAGTACGCACACGAACTCTGCGCAAAAGACGTAAGCGAAAGGCCATAAATTTAAAATAAAATTATACTATCTTTTTTTTTTTTCTATTTTATTTAATAATTAGGTTCAAACCCGTCATTGGATTTCGTAAACCATAATGCAAAATATACCACACCAAAAGCCTTTTTTAATGGAATTCAATCTATTAATTTTTAAAAACATAAGAAGATTTACTTAATAGTCTTAATTTTTTATAATGTAATTTAAATACCTCATATAGTGAATATTCTTTATATAGTATATTATTTTGTTCACAATATTTTTTAACAAAGGGAGTTATTTTATTTAAGTGATGTTGATGAACTGATGGAAATAAGTGATGTTCAATTTGTTTATTCAAACCTCCAAAAAGAAATGTTGTGATTTTCCCCCCACGCAAATTGTTAGATAATTTTATTTGATGTTTTAACCAATCAGTTTCAGCACCTTCACAATCTAATGTTTCATGATTTGGAATAAATGCAATTGTCAGATATATAGATTGAAATATGCCCATTAAAAAATAAAACTTAATTGCTTTTAAAAATCCGTATATTTTTATAGGGATGAATAAAAATAAAATACAATGAAATAGCAACATTAATTCGTGAACATAATAATATTTTGTTTTTATTTTCGTTTTATATTGAAAGGGCATTTGTTGTTTTAAATTAAAACTTGAAAATAAGTAAAGGCACCATGCATACAAATATTGATATTTATATTTTGGTTTCCATTCTTGTTGTGGCGATAACCTAATATATTTATTAAAATGCTGCGTATCTGTTGGTTGATTGATTTGGTCATGATGATTTAAATTATGTTCTCTTTTCCACACAATAGCACTTATACCACCATACAATGGACCAGATAAACTAACAAGTAAATTGGGTAAAGGTTTTTTTAGTAATGCACCATGACATGAAGTATGCCATTGATACAATAATGTTAAAATAATTGTATTAGAAAGTATGAAGGTAGACAATATGTTCATCTTTCTTATATATACAATATAGAATGTTATAACCATTGAATTAAGTATAAATAAAGTTACAATTGTACCAAACCCTCCTCTTAAATTTAAAATACTAAAACTTTTATTTTTTTTGGTGAATTCTTTATTTACTGTGCGTCTAAACTTTTTATAATTGGTTAAATTTATATTATTTCTAAGGTTATAACGAACAAGTTCTCCAATTTTGTATTTATCATATTTATTTAATATATCCATTTTATCAATGACACTTATGGGGTGTACAGAATAAAACACTGAAGTAATATCTTGTCCTGCATAATTTAAGATAATTTTACCACCTGGATGTATATTTACAAATTGTGTTAAATTATATACATTATTATTAAGAATTACCCAACAATCATCTATTGTATCATGCTTAGATACTTGATCAATTGTAAAACAATCCATTTATATATACAATATATTTAAATTTTTAAGAAATGAACGTATAGATTGGATAAGCCGTGTTCAGCGTAGAATCTAATTCAATATCATTGGCTTCAGTCATGTAAAATAGCGTGTTGCTTTGACCCCAGTCTGATGCACTAAGTTGAATTTCTGGCAATATGCTAATTTCTTAAAATTCGTAAATCTTTTTTTTCCGCAGAACGTTGAACCTCGAAAAAAAAAAGCACAAGGACGCACGACCTCATCACAAGAAGGGATCGTATAAATACTCTGTGATATACCCAATTGCGTCCTCGGACAATGCAGTATGTTCTTTCAATACATTACGATACCACTGGACGCGAAACCCGGCAACAATGTATTTTACCACGGTGTTGATTTGCTGCTTGACCCGGCGGTGCCGTCGTTCGAAGGCAAGTGAATACACGGAGAAAAACACTGGTCCATTGATCGAATGGTATCGGTACCCCGTCACCACATGTGCATCGTCGATGTAAAAGGCATGCCCTTGTCGAACCCAATCGGCACTTTGGTCGTCGACGGGAAACCTCCAGTACGCCGTTTGCGGCACGACATATTTTCGGTATTTCCGTATATCCATGTTTATAAAAGCCGTTTATTTTTTTTTATTGATCCTCCAATTCCTCAAATTTAGTAATCAAGTCGTATCGCTCGTACACCTCCAAGAATCCCACCATGTCCACCGGAAAGGCCACGATTCCGTCGGCCAAGAAATTGACCGTTTCCTGCACGTATTTTAGCATGCCCTGCCGTTCGGCCGTATCCATCGGCTCGTTGGATTCCAAAATCTTCACAATGGTATCGCCGGCTTCGGCGGCCGTCAAGCGCTCCTTTTTCTCCATGTCAAACATCATGGCGATCTGCTTCAATTGGGAATTGTCGAGCAACTCCTCGTTTCCCATCCGCTCCTTGATCTCCTCCCGATCCCCCTCTACCTCCTCCGGACGGTGGCTTGCGTATTGCAATACGGCCGCCATGATGGTCGATTGCACGTTTTGCATGCGCTGCTGCTTCATTTGTGCCGTCGCGCTGGATTCGGCTTGGGCCCGCACCTTCTGCACGGCATCCAGTGCCGCGTACAATTGCTGGAACGTCAAGTTACGGGCGTTCGTATCCTCTACGTAGCGCAGCAGTCCATTTTCATCGGTGTTCCAGAACGAGAGCATCGCTTGCGCCCGTTCGGTCGCGCCGGCCTCGACGCCAACGTAATACCACGTCAGAAATGCCTTGAATTGGCCGACATCGCAACCGCGTTCCTTGTACCATGCCACGATGTCGTCGTGGTACTGTGGATCCTTCGGGAGGATGGTACCATCTTGGAAGACTACCACGTCTTGTCCCCCACGCCGCACGACTCTACCGTACGACAATTCGTCCTTGGCAAATGGAGTATCCACAACATCGTCTTCGCTGTCGGATTCG
>MDSZ01028209.1_pt1 | contig 11688 bp, 14 predicted proteins | sample 811201 | NCBI WGS metagenome assembly MDSZ01 (sample SAMN05326647, study PRJNA326480) | marine metagenome | isolation source: seawater | place: Indian Ocean: North | collected 2010 | reverse complement strand
TCCAATTTGAAAAAGGGTATTCACTCAGGTGAGAATTAAAGTACCTAGGGTCATCACTAACTTCAGGCCCAATCCAAGACGGTAGAACAATCTGCTCGTCTTCTGACTGAAGCTCTACTTCCGCAAGCACAAGCCCAAGATTGGCGCCTTCAAAGACATCAATCTCCCAAACGTGACCATCTGACTTTACGATGTGCCGGGTTTTTTCGATGGGCGCATTGGCACTCAACTTTAGCAGCTCCAAGGCTTCCTCCATGGGAACTTCGTATTCAAACTCAACCCTTGAGATGCCCGTTGTCTTTCCTTTGATGGTGAGAAATGCACTCTGGTCACTGGTTCTAATACGAACGGTCGGCCCCGGTGAAGAGGCCAGGTAGCCTTGTTTCAAGACATGGGATTGCACGACCTGGGATTTCCAAGAATCGTCTTTTAAGAGGAATTTTCTTTCTATTTCTAGGGCCATCAGAACGGTATTGGTGCTGTAATAGTAATTAATTCCTTGGTAGTCGGGTGCTGGAATTCCAATTTATGTGCATGTAAATGCAGTCGCTCTCCAATCACTCCGTACAATTCGTCACCTACCATGGGTAGCCCTAATCCTTCGGGATGGGCACAGTGTACACGAAGCTGGTGCGTCCGTCCCGTGACTGGTTTCATCGCGAGCCTAGTAGTTCCTTTATTGCGCGCGACAACGGACCATTTCGTCTCTGAAGGCTTTCCAGTTTTATGGCAGACCATCTGCCGTGGCAAATCATAATAATCCGGGGCTAAGGGAAGAGAGATGGTTCCCTCATTAGCTTCAAGGGTGCCTACGACATCGGCTATATAGGTCTTATTGACCTGACGTTTGATGAATTGGCGTTGCATGCGTTTGTTCGCCTTTGGATTCAAGGTGAACATAAGCAGCCCTGATGTACTCATATCAAGTCGGTGTAATAAGATGGCTCCTGTAGCTTCTGGATACATGTGCTTTACTCTCACCAGTGCAGAATCTTCAATATCTACCCCTGGAACACTTAGTAATCCAGCGGGTTTGTTGACTACGACGAGGTCATCGTCTTCATAGACCACTGGCATCGGCTTGTCCTTGCCAAAGGTTAACAATGGGTTTTCTTCAACGTTTAATCCTTGCAGCATATGACCGAGGATGGGGCGACAACGCGAAGCACAAGAGGGGTAGAAGTACTTGTGTTTTCGTACTTCTTTAACCGGTGCTGAACCCCACCAAAATTCACCCATACAAACGGGGGTTAGGCCTTTTTGATAGGCATATTGCAACAGCTTTGGTGCCGCACAATCACCAGAACCACTTGGCGGGTGGCGAAGGTCGAAATCCGGGAAGCATTGACTCAGCACCTTCTCCTCACCGGAAGCATTTAGAAACACATAGTGGTCAAAAATCTCGCGCTGAAGTTGGTTGGATTTCGCTTTGCGAACTTCCTTCATCCCCTCTATCTCACGGGCATATTCTTCGAGGGTAGCTTCGAGCTTTTCTTGTTCCTCAATCCATGCTTTACTGCGGTGTTTGAAGGCAACTTGGCCTTGAATACTTTCCTGCGCTAGTCGGTCTTTAACCTTTTCAAAGTCCGACTCACTCATCACCTTGGCTACTGTTTCGCGGTATTTCTGACGTGCCTTTTTTGCCTCTTTTAGATCTGCTCGACCCTTTCTTAGGTGCTCTTTGATATCTGCCAATCGCTCGGTGACCTTCGCAATGGCTTTTAGCCGCTCCGGGTTGTTTTCCTTTTCTTGAATCTCAGCGCTCATAGCATTGAGTTCAATCTCTCCTTTTTTGTAAAAGGACTGAGCGGCATGTATGTCGCAGATGGGAGGGACAAAATAGCCTTCAACCTCTTCGTGAAGTTTCCCTGAATAGGCAGCTAGCCAGCCAAGATGGCCGTCTTGGTTTCGTACTACGAGCACACCAAACATCTTACCTTGCTCCACGAGATCTGCATGATTGCCAAGTCCGAAATTGTGACGCAGGTCGTTTGATTCGAGGTGGTTCTGAAGTTCTTTGGAAGCTAGCTCCACAAGGGCATGTGGCGTATAAAAAAATGGATACGTGAATGCTTCAGGCACTGAGATGCCTTCTAGAGAACTTTCGAAAGGATGAAAAAGTGGGTCCGTCATATGCGACGGTAAAGATAGTGCTTAAGCACAGCTTTTTTCCTGTTGTTAACGCTTGCCGTAGATGTCGAATTGGTCAAAGAATTCCCACATGATCCAGTTGGTGTTCTTTTGGTCGATAGTGAAGTTTAGCCAATAATGATCGCCACCAATTACTTTGTAGAGTTCTGCAACGACACTGCTGTCCCCACCCGTATAGCTGTAATGTTCTAATGGATAGGAGGAAGACTGAATATAGGTAACCTGCGGTGTTTCATTACAATGATTCACTTGTGCCCAGTACTGTAGTGTTACCTGCTGACTTAGAATATCGTCCCCGCCTTCGTAAGCAATTACACCATCATTGGTACCGTGTATACTCAAGGTGGCCAGAGGATGTGAAGGTTGACACGTGCTTGATGTGTCAGAAAAACAGCCCGACATGGATGCTACTGCGGCTATTTCATTGCTGAGATAACAAGCCAAAGCATAGGACATCATCCCGCCGTTCGAATACCCGCAGGCATACACTCGTTCACGATCGATTAAGAAGGTAGTATCAAGGTGCGCTAAAAGTGCACTGACAAAACCAAGGTCATCGGCATCACTCTTATTATCAGGTGAGGGTAGGGCGTTGTTCCAATGTGGAGAATCGCCGTCTAACAAGCTGCCTTGAGGGAACACCAATAAGAACTGTGCAGAATCTGCCACATGATCCATGGCCACTGTTGTTCGATGGTCTTGTGCTAGTCCACCAAACCCGTGAAAATTTAAGACTACGGGCAGGGCAAAAGACGAATCGTACCCTTCAGGAGTATAAATCAATGCGCTTCTTTGTAGCCCATCGTGTTCGAATATCACTGTAGTGGTATTGTCGGGTGAAGGGGAATTCCCACCGCCGCTATTAGCGCCACAGGCTGCTAAAACAAAACAAAAAGTAAATCGTAACCACTTCACAAACATAAACTTACGTCTTATTCTTCAAGAAGTGGAGTGAGTGCGTCGTAATATTTGTTTGCTATAAAAGTGGCTCCATCTTGATTATAGTGAATGGGGTCTGCGAGCATATCGTTTGTAAACCCTGTTGCCATATCGATGGTCAAAACTTGTGAGGTAGAGGTGCTTAATGCAGACGCAATACTGTCCAATTCATTCAAAAGTCGAGCGTGAAATACAGCTAAATTCCCCATCATGACGGCGCTATGCCCTGGCGCCATTTTCTCAATAATTATGGTGACTTCAGGATTGAATTCTTGAAGACCTTCAACAATATCCACCACATTCATCATGATACTTTCATAGGAAAATCCATCCAGTGCATCATTACCTCCGGGCGAGCTAAACAGCACAATATCAGGAGTGTCAAGCACTGCTGTCCAATCTGACAGTTCATCCAACAGTTCCCCAGAAGTCCATCCGCTGTGTCCTTCGTGGTGCGGATCGAACTCTTCATCATTTACCATAGGATACAACTCTGTATCAATCTGGGTGCCGATGAAGTCTATGTTCCAATCGTTGTTGCGCAGTTTCTTCCACAATTTATACCTGTAGCTGTGGTATCCCGGTGGGCTCCCTTGAACGCGTGAAGCACCAAGAGGCATAATGGTATTCATTGCCGGCTCTTCAGATTGCGTTTCGCAGCTAAAGAGTACTAGCGTAAGTCCTAATAGTATGAGCCAATTTTTCATCGATTACAGTTCTATAGATTTTGACCATGAAGAAAGTTCTTTTCCTTCACTTCTTAATTTTCCTAGTTTGACGTCTGCTCCTCTTTCCAAAGCATCCTCGGGGAATACGAAAAGGCACCCCAAGAAGATTTCGTCCATAGGTATACCCAATAAGGTTCTTGCTTCCTTTTGACGCAGGGTTCCACCCGACGACCAGTAAGAAGGATGACCTGCTGCTGTTGCTCCAAGAAGTATATTCTGAATGGCCGCGCTAGCCGCTGCAATATGCTCCATATTGCGCAAGTTTCCGGTGAATGGTAACGGTTCCATCTCTCGAACTTCTGGTTGTTCGCCAAAAACATCAGGCAGCCAACTCATCACAATCATAGCTTCTGCCGCCCAGAGCATGTTCGTGATCTTACCGGCCGGCGGTTGTACCTCATGCAGTTGATCCGCAAGTTTCCTGCAATTATTTGCATTTAGGGTATATGCGCGGAAAGGAAGGGTACTTGTTAAGTCACCGCGTTTATAGCGTTCAGCACTTTTATAATGGTAGGGAGCGCTAGACGCTAATTCCAATAAGTCATTGATCAAGGAACGCTGTGCTTCAGGAGTAAGTGTTGGCGACCAAGGTGCTTGAGCAAGGACCTTTGTAGTTTTTCGATGCGAAATAATTTCTTTAATCGCCTTATCTGCGTTCGAGGGTATCTTTTCCGTCATAGCAATAAAGATACGGATTCCGTCCCCTTGGTAAATAGTCGATTTTCTTGAGGAGTCTCAGTTGGTTGAAAAGAGAACTCAAGCTGTAGAAACTCCTTTAAGGAAACTTCGGAAATTTAGAGAAGTCTCGAGGTCGTTTTTCTAAGAAGGCATTACGGCCTTCAACTGCTTCATCTGTACCGTAGGCTAAACGAGTGGCCTCTCCAGCGTACACTTGTTGACCAACCAATCCGTCGTCGATGAGGTTAAACCCAAACTTCAACATCTTGATGGCCGTAGGGCTCTTGGTCATGATCTCCTGCGCCCAGTCGTAAGCTGTCTGTTCCAGTTCTTCATGCGGTACCACCTTGTTTACCATGCCCATTTCGTAGGCTTCTTGCGCCGAGTACTCAGCCCCAAGGAAGAAGATTTCGCGCGCTCTTTTCTGACCTACTTGGCGAGCGAGGTAAGCAGAGCCAAATCCGCCGTCGAAGCTTGCGACATCCGCATCGGTTTGCTTAAAGATGGCGTGTTCCTTCGATGCAATGGTCATATCACACACTACATGAAGACTGTGGCCACCACCTACCGCCCAACCGGGTACTACGGCGATCACAACCTTATTCATGAATCTGATTTGACGTTGCACATCCAGGATGTTGAACCTATTGATGCCGTTCTCCCCTTTATATCCGGTAGTTGAACGAACGCGTTGGTCTCCGCCTGAGCAGAATGCCCAGCCGCCGTCTTTTGGAGAGGGTCCCTCACCGGTAATGAGCACCACACCAATTTCTTGGCTCTCGTGGCACAAGATGAGTGCCTCCCAAAGCTCGTCTACGGTCTTTGGAGTAAATGCGTTGCGCACCTCAGGACGGTTGAACGCAATGCGTGCGACGCCGTTAAGCTGCTTAAATGTGATTTCCTCGTATTCCTTGACGGTTTGCCATTCTAGTTGGGCCATGGTCCAATTCTTTTAGGTGTGTATGAACATTAACAAAGGTACTATGTAATAGTTGATAGGAGAGTATTTGAAATGAAACGCACCCAGATTCAGGATTTTGAAAAAATCGACCAAGCCAAAGACCTTGACGATATCGTAAAGGATAAGCGCACGGGGAAACGGGCCAATAAGAAAAAAGCGAAGCGTCGCAACCGTCATTACGGAAGGACGCTTCTCAAGCATTTCAAAGAAAATTACGAGGGCTTAACCTCGGAAGATCAGGACCAGGCAGTTTAGTCGACGAACATGCCCATTCCAGCACCTACACCGGCAAAGATGAAGAACAGTAGGTATAGGCTAATCACAACAATCGCAGTCACACCATAAAATTTAAAGGTAGATTTTAGGTTGCCCATGGCTGCTTCAAGTTCATCGGAATCCTTTTTATAGAGTGCTCTATTTGACTTTTCGCTAAACCTAAAGAGGTATAGTGAGGGGAAGAAATACAAGAGCGCCATCAGTAGGTAAAGCACAGTAAATGCGAGGCCGCCGGCGCCTATCATTCCTGAGAACATTGAACCGGCGAATATGGCCATGATGGCTATCATTCCCGTCCCAATAAAGCCGAGGATGGCTAGGAACTGGGCCCATTTTCTGGTTTCATTGATATAGCCTGCCGCCATATCTGTAATGGTTAATTCTTGTGTTGGCTTTTCGTTCGGAGTGTTTTCAGTTTCCATATTGAGTGTTTATTGAGTTCGTAGAATTTTTTCCATTTTCTTGCCCTTGGCCAACTCGTCCACGAGCTTGTCCATGTAACGGCATTCGCGCGTCAGCTTGGTTTCAATTTCTTGGATTTTGTATCCACAGATGCTCCCGGTGATTAAGGAGGCATTGGGATGAACAGTGGCCTCCTCAAAGAATTCTTTGAAGGTGGCTTTTCGATTTATCATCTCTATGAGTTGATCTTCGTTAAAACCCGTAAGCCAATAAAGCACTTGGTGCAGTTCGTCTAGACTGCGTCCTTTCTTCTGGATCTTTGTGACGTAGTGAGGATATATACCCGCGAAAGTCAGTTCAGCGACGCGGGCATCGTGCTCAGGAGTTGTGGCCATGGCGTTTTAGAGTTTTACCGTAAAAAGATACGGATTTAACTAAACGCAAAAAGTTTATCCTACAAGATTCTGCCAGGGGAAAATAAAGGGCAGTGAAGCAATCCAGAAAAGGAACGATACAGCCATTGCTTTCGGGAACGGTTTCTTCTCTCGAAGAGCGGGTAGAGCCACAGCGAAAAGCCACGAGCCTTTGTATAGGAGCTGAAAAGCTAAAAGAACTATGAGTTGGGTAGGGAAGAATAACCCTAGAGCCGACAAACTCAGAACGGCAAACCATATTCCCCCCACTGTTTTAATTGCTTCTGTTCGCACAAGAGAATTTGAGAAAACGGAGATTGCGGCTCGTTTTGGTGTCGCGAGGCAGCTGATGCTTATCCATCCTGCGAGAAGGATATTGGTGATGTAAATGAAGTATAATCCGTCCATAGCGGTGGGTTTAAATGAGTATTCCTGTTTTCTTTTCGAGCAATCCTTGCACGGCCAATCGGCCGCTTTCCATAGCAGCATTCAATGAGCCATTGTACAGCACATCCCCGGCAAGAAATACATTTTCCATGAGCACACTTTCACTCGGTTCTGCGGTCATTTTTAGATTACTCAAATCTGGAAGCGCCTGTTCAATATGGAAGTTGCCTATGTGGGTTAGAGCGCCTACACCGCAGTATTCACGTATCTCATCTTCAACCTTGGCAGTAATTTCTTTTTCGCTCTTGCTGTTAAATTCTAAGACGGTCGCTGATAGTATTTGTCGACCTGTAGTATCAGTATAGCCGTAGAGATTATTGATGAGTTTTTCAGGGTCGGCAACTAATCCAATTGTTTCTTTAGGTAGGTTGGAGCTGCCAATTTCAAAATACAGGCACATGCACGATTTCCAATCCGTTCCCTGTCCCTGCATATTAGAGATCAGAGAAGAAGCGTCCGCAGTGACAATCGCACCACTATGAACCATTTCTTCTCCCGATTTTAGTACGATTTTATCGCTTGTAACGGTACTTACCTCCGCTCCAAAACGGAATTCCGTGGTGTTTAGTTTGTTTTTAAGTTGCTCGCTAATCGCACCTATTCCCGCTAAAGGGATGGTTGCATAACCTTCACCAAACATCTTGTAGACAAATTCAAACATGCGGCTTGATGTGCGCAGCTCTGGTTCCAAGAATATGCCCGCAAAAAAGGGTTTGAAAAATCGGTCTATGATCACCTCTGAAAACCCGAACTTCCTTAGATATTCCAAGGTGGTCACCTCTTTGCTAGCAAATATTTCATCGATGGATTTGCGCTTCATCCTTGCATTAAGACGTAGCACTTTTATTTTGTCTCCGACACTCCCGATCTTCGCAGTGACGGTTGGGATGAGCATTTTGAAATCCCTCAAGGGATCGCCAATCACATAACGTCTTTCGTCTACATAAATCTGTGCCCCTGAGGCCAAGCGTCGAAGATCTAGTGCATCATAGTCCAGGTATTTTTTTGCCATCGGGTAGCCGTCGAGCAATACCTGAAAACCGATATCTAAGTGGTGATCGCCTATAGTTATTGTGCGTACACGTCCGCCTACACCATTAGATTTTTCTAAAACAATAGGAGTATAGCCAGCCTTTTCTAATTCAAAGGCAGCAATGAGACCGCTGATACCGGCGCCAACAATGTATATGGTTTCTTTCGATTCCATGGCAGTTTCTCTTAAGGGTATAAAGAGTAAACCGCTAGAATTCGAATAAGTTTACCCGTTATGGATATCGTAGAATTGGACCACCCCTTTTAGTTCATTCGGTGAGCCGACCAGTACAGAAACAATCTTCTTTTCTCTAAACAGCATATTCATCTCATGAAGCCCAGTGCTTTCGTCTATAAAGATGGGATTCTTGGTAGCCATGTCTTTTGCGGTAAGTACATCCGTATTTCCTACTTTACCCATCGCACGACGAATATCTCCATCAGTGATAATCCCTTCTACGGCATCTTTAGACCCTATACAAGCAAGCCCTAATCGACCTTCAGAAATTTTTAAGAGCACCTCGTTGAGCGAATCATCAGCTTGGACCAATGGAACTTCAGTGGTCATTAAATCTTTGGCCTTGGTCAGCAAACTCTTGCCCAAGGTGCCCCCAGGGTGTAGCGCAGCGAACTCTTCTTCAGAGAAACCCGACAGCTCCATGACGGTAGCACAGATGGCATCGCCAATCACTAGGGCAGCGGTGGTGCTTGTTGTAGGTGCCAAATTCAGTGGACAAATCTCCTTATCCACCTTACACTCAAGGTGCACCTTAGAATAACTAGCCAGGGTGCTGTTGCTGTCGTTGGACATCCCAATGACGCTCTTTGATCTGCTGTATTTTAGCAGGTTGATGAGCTCTGCCGTTTCCCCTGAATTTGAAAATGCGAACAGTACATCATCCGCCTCTATCATCCCAAGGTCGCCGTGATAGGCCTCACCTGGATGGACAAAGAAAGAAGGCACACCTGTTGAGGAGAAGGTGGCCGCAAGCTTTCGTGCAATAATGCCGCTCTTGCCCATTCCGGTAAAGATGAGCTTACCATTACATGCCATGATCATTTTTACTGCAGATTCGTAGTTGTTCGTATCGTGCTGTGCTAAATCCAGGATAGATTTTGCCTGTGCTTCAATGGACGCTATGGTTCTGTTGTTGATGCTCATGGCTCTAAATCAATTCCTTAACTAATGCTTCTAGATCGCTTAACGCCAGCATGTTTGGGCCGTCTGAAAGGCCTTCATCAGGGCGTGGATGCGTTTCCAGAAAGAAAGTATTGGCGCCCCAGAGTTTGGCGGTCTTTGCAAAATAAGGCACATAGGCACGGTTTCCTCCAGTGGTACCATCGTTACTGCTGGTTTCCTGCGCACTGTGGGTACAGTCCATGACAACATGGTCAGTGAGTGTCCCTAACTTTTGGAGGTTGCGGAAGTCTACCACAAGCTCACTCGGTCCGAAAAGCGTTCCTCGTTCAGTTAACCAAACCTGCTGGTTACCGGTAGATTTCACCTTATCCACGGCGAACTTCATTTTTTCCGCATTGAGAAATTGTGCTTTTTTAATATTGACAATCTTGCCTGTCTTTCCGGCTTCAAGAAGCATATCGGTTTGACGGCAAAGGAACGCGGGGATCTGAATGATATCTACGCGGTGTCCGTGACTGGCAATCTGCTGCGGAGTGTGAAAGTCGGTGGTGATGGGCAGTCCAAATTCATCTCGAATGGCCTCGAGCATGGCTATGCCTTCTTCAATACCCGGTCCACGAAAACTGCTTAAAGACGTACGATTGGCTTTATCAAAGCTGGCTTTAAAGTACATCTCAACATCCAGCTCTTTCTTTATACGGACCAATTCCGCTGCGACTTCGCGCAGCAAATCCATACTTTCAATAACACAGGGTCCAGCAATGATTTTCATGTTGTGCTCTCGTGGGTTTCGCCTAGAATACAACGTCCGTATTCTTTAATGCGTATCAAAAGTAGGGAATCGGCAGGGAAGTCAGGCTAGCCTCTAGGCCACTGCACTTCCTTTTCAAAGAATCCGACGGAAATTACCAGGTAGAGGGTGTCGTTCTCCTCATGCATGGACACATCGTACCAGCTTCTTCTTTTGAAGACGAAGAGTTCACCTTCCCAATGGTCGCCCTTGTTCTGTAAGTTTCTCAGATTGATTTTCCCGACAACTTCTGCCCGATCGGAGGAGATGATTTTTCCAAACAGGTCGCCACTGTCCTCGTAGATTTCTACGATAGAGTTCTCCTTGCCTGTATTCCAAGTGCCTGTAATGGATGTTTGAGCATTCGTCCAGGTAGAACAAAAGAGAATACACAACAGTAAAAAGAGCCTTTTACTGCCAATCATAGCTTGGCTGTAAACCTCGAAGACCCATATCTACAACATTTTCATCGGCCCCTTGATCCACGTCCCATTTGCCATTTCCGTTTTTGTCGACCCACTCAAAGCTTTTGTTGGTTGATAGAGACATGGTAATGGTTAAATCCTCAGTTTCATCGCCGTTGATTACTAATGGTGTATTGAAATTACCGGTGACCACACAAGATCCTGCCGGAATAGGAGAGGTCGTAGCAAGCGGATTTGGAACTGTTGTACCGCCCTCGGGTGTTTGGCCGGTTTGTAGTCCTGCGATGCTCTTGAAGGCCCAGAATCCTTGTTTTTTATTTTCGTTTACCTCTACGGTTTCACCGTCTATTTCAAAATCTTTGATGTATTGGTTGAAGCCCACAAAACTTGCCAAGGACGCTGTGTAGGGCTCATTATTGTAGTGAAAAACAACATCGAAATTCTGGTAGGACAAGGAGAGTCTAACCCATTCATAGGTGCCCGCATTTAGCCTTGAAAGTGGAATCTCAAGCCATAGCTCACCGGGTGCAGTAATCTCTGCACGGCGAAAGTCAATGGCGTTATCCCCTCCCTTAGTGGTTTCAGGAGCATGGTATAGAATCTCACCTTCCCCCAGTTGAGTATTAGGAGTCGGCGCCAACTCGAGGTAATGAGCGCTGATGCTGTTAAACATCGGGTTTTGACCGGCATTACCAAAAGGAAGAGCAGCGGGTAAACCGTTGTTGCCCAGTCTATCTTGAGTGTCGTCGACCACAAGTTTTACCATGAGCTTAGGATTTCTATTGCTTCTACAAGATGATAGCCCAGCTGTAATGGCAATGAGCATTAATAGGGTGTTCCAATTCAGTTTCATAACAAAGGTCTTTAGGTCTTAAACGTAAAGATTTTCTCTACCGTACCGTCGTCGAAGATAAAGATGAGGGGAATATCCGTTCTAAAGTTAGTTTCGCGACCTAAGAAATCCACAATCTTGATGAGGTTACGCTCGGGTTCCACAGGCAATTCATCGCAGGGCGGCTCTAGATTTCCGATCCACTGCACCTGTCCTATGCCGCTAGTAATCCGCTCGTCAAGGTACTCGAGTAGTCCAGTTTTCACATGTGCGCCGTAGTTATCGTCAAGGGCCGCAAGAAAATCGGCATACTGAAACCCATAATCCTTGCGGTAGTAAGTATCGGAGAGCACGGCACCTTTGATAAGGTCTTGCTTGTTTTCTAAAACGGTCCCTAGTGAACAAGTGTCGAGGTCTATTAACAGGGTGTCTAGATAGGCATTAAAGACATCTTTGTAATAGGGAACATCGAG
>MDSZ01221135.1_pt1 | contig 11689 bp, 10 predicted proteins | sample 811201 | NCBI WGS metagenome assembly MDSZ01 (sample SAMN05326647, study PRJNA326480) | marine metagenome | isolation source: seawater | place: Indian Ocean: North | collected 2010 | reverse complement strand
TGAGTTAAAAAAATTGTTTATAAATTTAGTTGTTTAATAAATTTACTTTTACAAAACTCATTTGAGAATTCATATTGAATTTTTAAAGCATTTTGAATATTGTCGGTGTTGTTTGGTAATTTTTTTAATATCTCCCTTAGTTCTTTAGAATTCCAATTATTTCTGTTGAGAATAATAAAATTATTGTATTTTTTAAAGTTATCCTTAATCATAACAGAATCGCTAACAATAACATTGCATCCACAACACATGCCTTCTAAAGCTACTAAAGAGTAAGATTCATAAAGACTTGGAACAAAAATATATTTACTTGATAAATAACCATTAACCAGCTCTTTTTCTGAGAGAAAATTCATATTACTTTCTAAATAACTAAGCCCTAATTCTTTACAAAGATTTTTTATTAATTTAAATCTTTTATGTGGTACGTCGCGCCCAGGAATAAAAACGTCATATCTTCTTGGACAATTCAGTTTTTTTTCTGTACAGGAAATAAATGTTGGAAGGATTATTTTTTTTGAAGAATTATTTTTTGAAATATTATTGGATTCATAATCAGATACTACCAAATTAAATTTTGCTTTTTGATATAAGATCTTGAAAAAATAATCATATATTCGGTAGAAAATTAAATGATTATTCTTCTCTAATTTGTAGTCATGCCAAAAAGCACACCAGGCTAATTCCTTTTTTAATATATTAATAAAAATAGATATAAAAATAATGAAAAATGAACGATGTCCAACAATTAAAATCAAATCTGCTAGAAATAATTGCTTATATTCTTTTATAAAATTTTTTCTATGAATGTTTACTACTGAGTAAGACTCTTCTAATAACCAGTTTCTAAAAATATTAGCAGCCCTTTCAAGCCCTCCTACCCGATTTATTGGAACATCCGTTAATAAAATAAATTTATTTTTCATTTTCTTAAATTATTTTCTTCATTAAGAGATAAAACCCAGAAAAATAGTGGACTTAATAAAAAGCCTTGTATGAACATTTGCACTATTATGTTAAATAGAATTAATCCTCTGTTATTATGTCTTTCTATTTTTTTATTCATTAGATACAACATAAAAATAGTTAACACAATACCTGCGTAACTAAAGTAGGTGAAAATAAGAAAAAATGCTGATTGAGCAGTTAAATTTTCCCATTTTACAAAATATTCTCTCGCTAGATTTAGAAAAGTACTTTGAGGAGAGCAGGAATGTAAAAAGATTGTTCCAATACAATCAGAGCCAAGAGAAGTTAAATTTATAAAAATACGCATCATATCTGAGTAATCTACGAATTCATAAATAATAGAAAAATCTTTTGTGGTGTATAAGAAAAAAATTAAATAAGATAGAAAAGATATTAGAAAAAAGCTTAAGAAATTCTGAGAAATTTTTCTGGAAAATTTGTAAATGATTAGGCCTAAATATAATGGCCAAAATAAACCTGATTGACTGAATATTCCTATAAAAAATAAAATAAAAATATGAGATAGTTTAATTGTTCTTGAAAATGAAATTATTGAAAATAATATTAATGAAAAGAAGGAAGTTTCTTTAAAGAAAAAAAATGCCCCCCTTGAATCTCTTACTAAAGGAGAAAGAAAATTAAAATTATTAATAAGAAAATCTTCTAATATCAAACCAATTAAAATGAAAATGTAAAATTTATTATTCAAATTTGAATAACCATTAAGTTTCATCCTTGAAGCTAGTATTGATAGAGATAAAAAAGATGAGACTTTTAATAGTGATCGAGTATCAGTCGAAATAAAAAATCCATAAACTAGAAAAATTGAATAAAAAAGAATTATTATTAAATCAAATTTAGATATTTTCTTTTTGATTTTACCAAAAAATAAAAAAGCCCAAGGTAAAGTATCTACAATCCTAAGGGCTTGAAGTTGAGATGTGAGGAAAAAAAGTTTCATTAATCTTTAATTTTTTTCAATGAATCAAAAAAGTTTTTCTTAAAATTAATGATAATTTCAATACTAATATAAATTAAAAATTGAATTATATGCACTTAATAAATCATTGATGTATTTTTTCATATCTCCAAATTGATCTATCCAATCTTTAGCAAACTTTCTCTTTTCATTTCTTTCATCTTTAGAAGTAATTGCTTTCAAAAGAATTTTTGACCATTCTTGCGTATTTTTAGTATCTAGGATGAATGCGTTTTTACTTTTTAGGAGATCTTGTTGCCCTAAGCAATTTGTTGCGACTACTGGAATACAGTTATAAAAGGCTTCTGAAATCACCAAAGGTTGGCCTTCAAATCTTGATGTTGAAATAATTGTGCCCATTTTGGGATCAATATAGTCCCATACGTTTTTCTTAGTTGATTGAAGAAAATAATGATTTGATAATCCTAATTTCTTTATATTTTTTTCAATTATCATTTTTTCTTTTTGATTTTGAAAATTAAAAAAATGAATAATTTTGAAATTTTTTATTAACTTTAATAATTCTTTTGCTAATTTTAGTTGAAGATCAATACCTTTTTGATAAATATTACTGGTTCCCAAGCAATAAATAATATTAATCTTTTCTGGGTTTTTAATTTGAGGTTTTCCTTTTTTTAAATTTTTTATACTATTTTGAATTACTACATGGTTATTTTTTAAAGCATAATTTTTAATTACAAAATCTTTTTCACTTTCGGAACAAAAAATAACAAGATCAGTAAATTTTAAAATGAAGTAATCAACAAAATAATTCAAAAAGGAAAATTTATTCTTCTTAAGTAATTTATAGTAATAACCATGTGCTTGATACACAACTCGTATTTTTAGAAATTTAGCTGCTAAAAAAACAAGAAATCCATTTCTTCCATGAACATGTATTATTGTGTTCTCTTTTTTTTGTTTTATTAATTCAATTATTATTTTAGGAAAATAGACTAAATTAGCATGTTTTGTAAGTTTTAATTTAGTATTTTTAAAGCGTAAGTTTTCTTCAATTCTATGAGCCCAAACTTGATTTTTTGTTTTATCAGAAATATTAGACAAAATTTGTTGAAGTAAAATTACCCCGCCCCCTGTTCTGATGACAGGTAAAATATGAATTATATTTAGACTTGACATTCTTTAATAAGTATATTTATCCATTCACCACCAAATATATTATAGGGGTGATAAAGTTTTTGCATTTCACTATCTAGTTTATCATTATCAATTTTTTTATAGTTTTCTAAGTACTTTTGAATTTTAGAATACTCTTTTTCATTTCTAATAACTAATAAGTTCTTAGATATTTCTTCACTATTTAAATATTCAGGATGGCCTAGAACTATGGATGGTTTTCCTAATTTGATGGTATCTAATGCAAATGAAGATGAGATTGAGATAGAACCTCTTGAGTTTAGAATTAAATCTTCTATAGATTGGTTAGGTTTTGATATGTAGGGCATGCACATATATAAGATTTTGATTAATTGAATTATTGGTCTTTTTGTATAATAAGAAGGATGAAATCTAAACAATATTGGATCATTAAGTTTATTTTTAATTAATTTAATATTTTCTAGATCGTTAATGTAATTATTATCATATGCGGAAGTTGCAGATTCTGGTCTGTAATGTTCTGGGTAAATAAAATACTTTTGGTATCCTTTATAATTTCTTAAATTTAGTAGATTAATTAGAAAATTTATTATAAATTTTTTAATATATAGTGTTCTTGTTTTAATTAATAGTTCTATACTTTTTCCGGAATAAGCAAGTAAATAATCTTCTTTATTAATAATTTTCCAAAAATTTTTTATTCTTATTATATCTCTATATAAAGATGTCTTTTTAAAAAAAAGTAATTTGTAAATTATATTTCTGTGAAGAGGACTTCTTGGATTCATATAATCTTTTTTATGGTTTATTTTACTTGTAAAATCAGCATTGAAAATTATTTTTTTATTTTTTTCTAAATATACTGAATTAGAAATTCTACCTGTTCTAAATGTAAAGTAATTTATTTTATTTTTTTCAAGAAAATATATAATTAGCCTATTAAAAAAATTAGTGGGTCCTTCGCACAATAATATTTCAGGATTATTATTTAGATACCATTTTTCAAAATTTTTAAGTATCAAATTTGCAGTCTTTTTTAATTTTCTAATGCTTGGCTTTTTAATATTAAATTCATCAAATCTATCTTTATCACATATAAAAAAATCTTCGATTTCTTTATCTTTTAAGTTATAAAGATTTTTGTTTGGGAAACTACTCAATTCAACATAGCTAACATTTACATCCTTAAATAAATATGAAAAACTTTTTTTATCAGTAAAGAAATAAAATTTACTATTATTTTTGATTGAACAATTTTTGATAATTTTTTCAAAATTTAAAAAATATGAGCCAAAAAAAGCAATTCTCATTACGTAGAAATATTTATCAATAATTTAAATTAAACATTACTATTTATGTAAGATATTCATATAACTTAATTTAGGATATCTTATTAAGATTATCCTTTCCAAAAGTTAAATAACTATTAATAAGATGTCAAATAAAAATGTTTTAGTTTTAGGCGCAACTGGTCAGGATGGAAGTTATCTTTCCAAATTATTAATTGATAAAGGATATAATGTTTTTGGTACTACTCGAGATGTTTTTACTGCAAACACTCAAAATTTAAAAAAGCTTGGAATAGAAAAGAAAATTAATTTAATTTCGACAACCATTAATGACTTTAGAAGTCTTATATTAACTCTTGAAAAAATTGAACCCCAATTTATTTTTCATTTGGCTGGACAAACTAGTGTAGGACTCTCTTTTGAATTGCCGTTTGAGGCTTTTGACTCAATTTCAATTTCCACTCTTACTCTTTTAGAGACGGTACGATTTTTTAACCCAAAAATCAAATTATTCCTTCCTTGTAGTTCAGATTGCTTTGGGAATATTTCAGAAGGTAATCTAGCAGATGAGGAATCTCCTCATAATCCTCTTAGCCCATATGCAATTGCAAAGTCAACATCATATTGGCTTGCCCAATCTTATAGACAATCATACGGTATGTTCATTTCTGTAGGATTTTTATCTAATCATGAATCCCCTTTAAGAGGTAAGCACTTCGTAACATCCAAAATTTTGAGAGAAATAAAACGTATTAAAAATAAAGAAGTATCAGAGTTATATTTAGGAAATCTTGAAATTATTAGAGATTGGGGCTGGGCTCCTTCTTATGTGGAGGCTATTTATAAGATTATTACATATGAATCTGCAGATGATTTTGTTGTTTGTACAGGTAAGTCTTTTTCTCTAAATTATTTTGTTAAGAAAATATTTGAATTATCTGGTTTGGATGATCATAATAAATATATTAGAAGAATAGAAAGTGAGATAAGACCGAATGAAATTAGATCATCCTATTTAAATCCATCTAAGGCGCAAAAAATCCTTAAATGGAAAAATGAAATTGACTTTGACTCTATGGTATTAAAATTAATAAATGAAGAATTGTATTAAATATATTCTAAAATTTGTATATTTATTCCATAAATTATTTAATATGTTAATTGTGGACTTTTACTGTTGCAATTAAATTTAATTTAGAGATTTATGAGAAATTATAAAGTCAATATATTTAGATTTAAAGCTAAAAAAGCTTTATATTTAATTTTAATTTTTTTTAGTTTTTTGCCTTCATTAAATAAAACAAATTTTGCACAAGAAACAAATTTTACAAATAATAATTTCATTAAATCACAGGATAAAATTTTTGAAGATGAGATCAAAATTGATTATCTTTTAGGGCCTGGAGATAAATTACTTTTAAAATTTTTTGGCATTGATTTCTATGACAATATTTATTCTATAGACTCTGATGGATTTTTAAATTTACCCGAGATAAATAAAGTTTATGCATCAAATAAAACATTAAAAGAACTAGAACAATTGCTTAATAAGAAATATGAGGAGTTCATAATAAATCCTAAAATAGATTTAAAGATTGTCTTTTATAGACCAGTTAACGTATACATCAAAGGAGAAGTAAAAACTCCAGGTTTATATACACTTTTTTATTCAGATAAACGCCAATATAATGATTTAATAGGAAATACGACGCCTAGGAATTTTGAATTTGATAATTTAAATTCTGATAAAACTACATATTTTCCTCCAAAATTATTTGAAGCTTTAAAGTTGTCAAAAGGTATTACTAATTATGCAGATTTATCAAATATTGAGATTATTAGAAAAAATTCTGCATCTCAAGGAGGAGGTAAAATATCAACAAAAATAAATTTTTTAAAACTTATAAGAGATGGTAATCAAGAGATCAATATAAACGTTCAAGATGGAGATATAATTACAGTTGGCAAAAATAAAAATTTACTTAAAGATCAAATATTATCAATTAATAAAACAAATCTAACTCCTGATAAAATGATAGTTTTTATTTCCGGAAATGTCACAAGACCAGGTGCTATTGAATTAGATCAGGGATCTTCTTTGGTGCAAGCGGTTTATAAAGCGGGTGGAGAAAAATATTTTACTGGAAAAATAAACCATATAAGATTTAATGATCAAAGTAGAGCCGAAAAAAATGTGTTTTCATTTAACCCAAATGCAGCAGTTAAAACAAAGCAAAATCCAATATTGTTAAATGGCGACATTATTAATGTGAATAAAACAATAGTTGGAAAAACAACTTCTGCAATAAAAGAATTAGCTAAACCAATTATTACGACAAACGCAATAATTAATATTTTCGATTAAAAATATGACTAATAACTTAAAAAGCAAAAACAATCAAATTCAAGATGATGAAATTAATGTAAGTTTCCTAATTAATATTCTTTTTAGAAATAAGAAATTAATATCGTTTTTTACTGGTATAGCAACAATCTTCGCAATAGTTTATTCTTATATCGCTAAACCAGTTTATCAAGGTAATTTTGAAATTATTGTTGATAGTCAGAATAATGGCGGATTTAATAATTCGACTGATGGATTTCAAGATATGTTTCTAAAAGGTAGTATTCCACTTTCTAATTCAGAATTAGAAACACAAAAATTTATTCTGCAAAGCCCCTTTGTTTTACAATCTGTTTTTAACTATGCTAAGGAAAATGATCCTGAAATAAAATCCGTAAAAGATATAAATTTTAATTCTTGGCGAGATAAGTATTTTTCAATTGCATATAAGGAAAAAAGTAATGTTTTATCTATAGGATTTAGAAATAGTGATAAAGATCTTATCCTAGATGTTCTTGATATTACTTTAAAAAAATATAAATCTTATTCAAAAAGTGATCGAGAAAAAGATTTAAAAAGAACAATAGACTTTTTAAGCGAGCAGCAAAAGATTTATAAGAATAAATCGGATATCTCAAGAAGAGAATTAAATGTTTTTACAATTGAAAATGGACTAGGTGATATTGATGGTTTTATAGATTTAGAAAAATCAAATATAAGTAATATAGATAATGGATTTGGCAATGCTAATAAATTAGATTTAAAATTTTTAAATAAAAACTTTCAGTTAGAAAATAGAAAATCTAGATTTGGTCAAAGATATAAAAATCAATTTGCACTATTAGAAGGATATGAAGCTGAATATACAAATCTTTCTTCAAGATTAAAGCCTAATTCTAAGTATTTAAAAAATTTAGAATTAAAAATTGAAAACTTAAAAACATCCTTAAAAAGACCAAATGAAATTTTGGTAAAATTCAGAAATCTTAAAGATCAAGCCGAGAGAGATGAATCGGTTTTAAATAGTATTTCTGATGAATTAGTTATTGTCCAATTAGAAAAAGTTAAGCAGCTTGAACCTTGGAGAATGATTTCAAAACCTACTATTGATGCAAGAAGAGTTTTCCCAAAAAGAAAAAGTTTAGTTGGATTTACATTTTTAATATCTTTTTTTATTAGTTATATTTTTTCTTGGCTTATTGAGAAAAAATCAGGAAAATTATTTGAATTAGATGAACTAAAATCATTTTTAGAGAGTGATTATTTAGATGTAATCTATCTCAATAAATTTGATATAAATAAAAGATTAGTTGAATCAATTACAAAGAGCAAAAAAGGAAATATTGGCGTTATTCAAGTTGATTTGGTAAATCAAATTGGCGTAAATATTTTTGAACAATTGTTTAACAAAAATGAAAATTTTAGTTCAGTAAATATTCTTGATGATGAGCAAATGAATAAATTTGATAATCATATATTAGTTGTTCAACAAGGCTTATGTAGTAAATCTCAAATTGAGTTTGTAAACAAACTCGTGAAAATTTATAAAGATAGAATCGTCGGTTGGTTTTATATTGCAGAAAATATTTAAATTTTAATTTTACTCAGAAAACTTTTAGTATAAAGTTTAAATAATTATAATTTCTTATTTTTACAATAAAATTTGTGGATTTATTTATTAGCAAAATTATTTAGCAAATTTATAACTCTTTCTTGATCATTTTCTGACAGATTTGGGAATAAAGGAATACTCATAGCACTTGCCGCGTAATCTTCCGAAAAGGGAAAATCTTTTTTTTTGAATCCTAATTTTTGATAATAAGGATGGGCATAAACTGGAGAATAGTGAAGTTGAACTCCAATATTATTTCTCCTTAAGTAATTAAATAATTTAAGGTGCAGTCTTGGATCAATTTTTTTTAATAGAATAATGGCTAAATGTACAGATGAAGTCACATTAACTGGGATTTCTAGAAATCTATAGAAATCCTTTTTAATGTGATCTTTGTAGATGCTAAGTTTTTTGTTTCGTTGTTTAATGATTGTTTTTAACCTTTTTAATTGACTTAATCCTAAGGCTGCTTGAAAGTCAGTCATTCTATAATTAAAACCTAAAAATTGTTGTTCGTAACTCCAAGGCCCTTTTTCTGAAAATATAAATTTCTTACTATCTTTTTCTATCCCATGGCTTCTTAAAAGTTTTATTTTTTCATGAATATTTTTATCATTAGTTGTTGCCATCCCACCTTCGCCTGTAGTTATAATTTTAACGGGGTGAAAACTAAACACTGTTACGTCACTATAAAAGCAACTTCCAACAGGGATGTTGTTAATACTTGCTCCAATCGCATGACTGGCATCTTCAATAATTTTAAAACCATAAATATCAGAAAGCTTTTTAAGAGTTTTCATGTCACAAGAGGTACCAGATAAATGAACAGGAATTATAATTTTGGGTAATTTCCCTATAGATGAAGCAATTTTTAACTTTTTCTCCAACAATTTCATATTCATTAGGCCATTTTTAGGTTCTATATCTACGAAGTCCACTTTTGCTCCGCAATATAGTCCACAATTAGAGGAAGCTACAAATGTAATTGGTGAAGTCCACAATATATCTCCAGGACCAAGATCTAAAGATAAGCAAGCAAGATGTAATGCACTTGTTGCTGAATTCACAGCTACTGAATATTTTGCATTGACAAAACTTGCGACCTCTTTTTCAAATTTAGGGACAACTTCTCCTTGAGTGATTAATGGGCTTTTAAGTACCTTTAATACTTGTGCAATATCATCATCTGTTATGTTTTGACTCCCATAAGGGATGAAATCTAAATTATTGGGGTTCATGAAGGGATAAAATTTTTATCTAAGTTCTCTATAATCAAGTTCCTGATTTCGTTAATATTTAAAAATTTAGGATTACTTCCTGAATTATAGGAAAATCCATCAGGCACACTACTAAATGGAATCCCCATATTTTTATATTTTTGCCTTAATTTTTCATCTGAGGGCAATATTGCGTAATAATTACCTAAATCAATAGTATTAAAACTATCTGAAGAAGTAATCATTTCTTCGTGAATTTTTTCTCCAGGTCTTATTCCGATAATTTCTTTTTTGCAATTCGGACCAATTGCTTCAGCAAGATTCATAATTCTGTAACTAGGGATTTTGGGAACAAATATCTCTCCACCTATTGAATTTTCAGCTGCCCAAGAAACCATATTAACGCCTTCTTTGAGTGAGATATTAAATCTAGTCATATTGGGATCAGTAATTGATATTTTCCCTTGTTTTGCTGTTCTAAGGAAATATGGAATTACTGAACCTCTTGAACCCATAATATTACCGTATCTTACAATTGAGTAAGATAAATCTCTTTTGCCAACAATATTGTTTGCTGCAATAAAAAGTTTGTCTGAACAAAGCTTTGTGGCTCCATATAGATTAACTGGTGCTGCTGCTTTATCAGTACTAAGAGAAACAACTTTTTTTACACTTGAGTCTAAAGTGGCTTGAACAATATTTTCACTACCAATAACATTAGTATTAATAAACTCTATAGGATTGTATTCTGCAGCGGGAACTTGTTTAAGTGCCGCAGCATGAATAATTAGTTCAATGTCTTCAAAAGCTCTCTTTAATCTATCTACATCTCTTATATCTCCCATGAAGAATCTTAATTGGGGGTATTTTTCATGAGGAAACATATTGCTCATTTCCCATTGCTTAAGTTCATCCCTACTAAAAATTACTAAGCGATTGATATTCTTGAAATTTTTTAGTAAATAAGAAGTAAATGCTTTACCAAAACTGCCTGTTCCACCAGTTATTAATATTGAGGAATATGGAAAGTCATTCATACAAATCTTGATACAATTAAGGAATTCTTTTGATTTAAAAAGCTTTTGATAAAAAAAATTTGTTTTATAAAAAAGTTAATGAAGATTTTAGTTATGGTATCTTCGTAAGATAATTAAATTATCATATTTTGAGGTACTTAGGTTATATTCACTTTATTTTTTTGATTTCTTTTAAAGTTCTAAACCATTATGTTGTATCTTTAAAAAAAGCATAATAATTATTTTTTAAAAAATATTCAATGATTTATAAGAACAATTTTACATTTATAAATTCACTATTATGAAAATATGCATTATCCCTGCAAGAGGAGGTAGTAAAAGAATACCTAAAAAAAATATAAGAGTTTTTTGCGGTAAACCAATGATATCTTGGTCAATTGAAGCTGCCATTTCAAGTGATATATTTGATAAGGTTTTAGTTTCTACCGACGATAAAGAAATTTCTCAAGTTGCAAGAAACTATGGAGCAGAGGTCCCTTTTTTAAGACCTAAAGAATTAGCCGATGATTATACGGGAACTATTCCAGTAATAAAACATTCAATTGAGTGGGTAAATAATAATATTTCCAATGTTGAATATGCTTGCTGTATTTATCCAACTGCACCATTTATTGAAAATGATTATTTAGTTAAAGGGTTAGAAAATCTCATTAACTTAAATGCTGATTATTCATTTTCTGTTACTACATTTCCTTATCCTATCCAAAGGGCCTTAAAAATTATAGATTCAAATCAAATAAGAATGTTTCAGCCAGAAAACTTTAATAAAAGAACTCAAGACTTTTGTGAGGCTTATCATGATGCAGGACAATTTTATTGGGGAAAAGCTACCTCTTGGATTAACAAAAAGAAATTATTTGAAGGAAATTCTATACCTGTAATAATTCCTAGATATAAAGTTCAAGATATCGATAATGAAGAAGATTGGAAAAGAGCTGAAAATATGTTTAAAAATTTAAAAAATAATTAGATGAATAATTGGTTTGATAATTAGTTTTACAATCAATTAAATTTCTTTCTTAATGGTAAAACAACATATCTTTTGAGATTTCTAGAAATTAATTTTTTAATCTTTTAGTAAGTCCCAAGTAATCGCTGTTCCTGCAGGTAAATCACGTTTTAT
>MDSZ01144010.1_pt1 | contig 11690 bp, 11 predicted proteins | sample 811201 | NCBI WGS metagenome assembly MDSZ01 (sample SAMN05326647, study PRJNA326480) | marine metagenome | isolation source: seawater | place: Indian Ocean: North | collected 2010 | reverse complement strand
TCGGTAAAATTTGATTTTAAGGGGCACAATATAGTCCCGTTGAAAGAGGAAGAATAGTGAACGATTTAGATATTGATGAAACATTACCCGGACAAGAAATAGAAGAAGAAATCAAAGAGGAAGTTATTAGAAGGGAAACAGAATCATCTTCAAAAGTTAGGTCACCAGGTTCTCTACTAGGTGATTACTCAACTGAGGACGAAAAAGTAGAGTCATTAAGAGGTTGGTTATATCTCATAGCTGGCGCAGGTTATGGTACACTTGTAGTGTATTTAGTATTAGTTATTCAGCAAGGTATGAATATACCCTTACTTAGCTCTGAATCTCAATCTTCAGATACTTCAGGGGCTCTGTCTACAGCAGTTTTGATTTCTGGAATGGTTTATGTAACAATATGGTTTTTTATGTCTGGGAAAAATCATTCATTTTTCACTGAGGATCCAGACAAAGCCAAATTTTATGCAGGAATAATAGGTTTAGCATCCTTAGTAATAATAGCAATTAGCTGGGAAGATCACCAAAGAGAAATGGTCATCTCAGCAATTTTAACCGCAGTTTCAACTTGGTCTTACATTCGTTCCTCTGAGATGAAAGGATAAACTTCAACATTTTTAAGTTACAATTCTTTGTAGGCAAAGTTTTACGCCCATATACGTCATTACCACTGTCGTGACACTTATGTATGCGATAGAAACAATTAAAGTTTCTATTCCATCGCCATAAGCTAAGGCCCGTGTTAATTTAGCTGCATGGGTCAAAGGTAAACACATTGCAATATTTTGAGCTACAGGTGGGAATTCACTCAAAGGGAAAAAAGTTCCAGCTAGGATGAACATTGGATTAACGAACAGAAAAAAAGGTATATTGAACCAATCTATAGAGGGTGTATAAGATGTTAAAATTAGCCCCATCCCTGCAAACATTAATCCAATTGGAATAGCTACGATTGGCATTAATATTGCTCCTTTAATGGAGATTAAAGGTTGATTAACGAGGTATCCAACAGATAGTATTGCAATAGTCATTAGGGTTGCATTACTAACTGATTTCGTGGTAGCCCAAAATAGTTCAGCCACTAGCACATCAGATGCAGAAGCAGGGGTTGCAGCTATTGCTTGCCATGTTTTTTGGTAATACATTCTCACAAAAGCTGAATAAGTTGCTTCGAAGAAAGCGCCAAACATCATAGATATTGCAAGAATTGAAGGTGCAATATACTCGATATAACTAACACCCCCCATCTCGTTAATGTATGCCCCTACTCCGAAGCCGAATCCTAAAAGATACAAAATAGGCTCAATAAGAGGCGGTAATAGATTTGTTCTCCATGTTCGTACCCAGACATCAGCATGTCTTCTCCAGACAGCATATACCATCCAGGGTGAAATTTCGTGAGCCTTTTGCATGTTAATCTCTAAGCTGTCTCCCTGTTAAATTTAAAAAAACGTCCTCTAGCGTAGCTCTTCGTTTAATGATATCAGTTAAATTTTCCTCATCTTTGAATTCAGATATAATTTTTTCAATTTCTTTTCCATATAAGATAATTCTATCGGTAACTCTACTAAAGCTCACTTCCATTAAATCGCATTTTCTTTCAATTTTGTTTAAAATTTTTTCATCTTTTTCGAACGAAAGGGTTACTAATTCAGCTGCCTTCTCCCCGATGGTTTCTTTAATTAATTCTTTTGGATTTCCCTGAACTAAAATCCTACCAGAGTCCATAATTGCTAGTTTATCGCATAAAATTTCAGCTTCATCCATGTAATGCGTTGTAAGGAGTACGGTCTTACCTTCATTTTTAAAAATTCTAATTTGGTCCCAAACACTATGTCTTGCCTGCGGGTCTAAACCAGTAGTTGGTTCATCTAAAATCAATAGTTCAGGTCTATTTATCATTCCTCGCGCTACTATTAGTCTCCTTTTCATTCCCCCAGAGAGATTTTTAATTTCTTGATCAGCCTTATCAGTTAATTCAACTTTCTCAAGGAGTTCTTCAGCCCTTTTTTTTGCTTCATCTGATTCTATTCCAAAATATCTGGCATAAACAAGAAGGTTATACCTAACAGAAAAATCGGGGTCAAGATTATCTTCTTGAGGTATGACCCCAATTTTTCCTCTGATGTCTCGACTATGGCTAGCAGTGTCCATGCCTAAGACTTCCAATCTACCATTTGTAATTGGAGAAGAGGCTTGAATCATTTGAATCATTGTTGTTTTTCCAGCACCATTCGGGCCAAGTAGTCCAAAGCAGATTCCTTTTGGTATTTCTAAAGAAACTTTGTTAACAGCACAAAAATCACCGTAATTTTTAGTCAACGACTTAGCAGAGATAGCACTGTACGTCATTTAATTATTAGTGACGCCACATTGGTAAAACCGAGTTATATCCAGCAATAATAACTCCAGTCATAGATGCTACTTTTTGACTAGTTGTTCTAAGGTGTTCTGAACTTAAATCGGAAATATTACCTACTCCTAACGAGCCTATTGCCTTCGACAATTTTTCCCCAAAGTTCTTTAACTCGTTACTGTTGCACTTGTTTCGTAAAAAAATTCCTGAAGCTCCTAGTGCTAATAGTTTCAACGTATCTTCAGAATCCAAACGGTTTGTTTCAGCAAGAATAGTAATTTGATTTTTATAATTTCTTGATGAAACAAGAGCAGCTTCAATTGGTAATTTATCGCCAACTATGATTACGCCATCGGCTCCAGATTTCAAGATGACTCCTAAATCCTTGTCTAAATCACCAGCATAAATTCTAACTATAATTGGTACCTTATTCGCAGAACTTTGATTCAGAAGATTTACGATCACAGACAAATCAGTTGGTTTCTTCATATCCAATCGACGATTAATGTTAGTTGCAGTTAAATCAATAATAGCTACATTTGAATTACCTATATTATTACTTATTTTTTCATTAATTTTCCAAATGAAATATGAAGGGGCATTACTTCCCTGCCATAATAGCGGAATTGTAAGATTAAGAGGTTCTTCCCTTTTAGAGCCAATCGTCAAAGAAAGATTTATTTCATCTAATCCTGGAGTCCTAGGCCTCCGGGTAAGGCTGGCAGGAACTAAAATTAGGTCATCTTTAAGGCTAGCATAATCAGGCTGGTATTCTTTTTCTTTTTTTAGTAAATTCTTTGAAGACAAGGACTTGAAATTCAAATCCTTTGCTTCGATACCATTTTTTTTTAGTTCTAGTTTTACCTTTTTCCAGTCACTTGGAGAAATATTTTTGGTTTCAATATTCTCATTTTCATCAAATTCTCCTGCAACGAATATTTTACCATTTTCCATCATTTTTCCGATGTCACCCATAACATCTCCACAAATTATGATATTGCCTTGACTCATACATGTAGCCAAATCGCCTCTAACACTACCTGAGATTAGCAAATTTCCCCCGTGCATCGAAGATCCTGCATCTCCGTCCACCGTACCCTGAACAACTATTTTTCCATTAGACATTGAATGTCCAACTCCATCATCACAATTTCCATTAATGATAATTTCACCATCAAGCATTCCATTTCCGACAAATCTTCCTGCGTCCCCGTTCAGAACAATCTTACATCCATGGTTTAATCCTCCAAAATTATCTCCGGCCTTCCCTTCAAATACAATGTTAGTTTTTGGGGGCATATTTGTAGCAATACACGATTGATTTGTTAAGTTAGTGACTTTAGCAGAATCATGATTTTCAAATCTTTTTCTCAGCTGCTCATTAATTAGCTCAGAGGTCCAAGAATTTGAGTCGCTCATTACATTACTATTTGTAACCTGTATTTAGGTTATTAGGTGGGTTTAATGCCCTCTCGTAACCATGTATTCCAATAGCTCTTCTAACATTGTTTTTGCATCACTGTCAGGATATTTTCCAATGGTGGCCTTAGCCCCATTTAAGTATCCTAATGCCTTTTTACGACAGTTATCAAGTGCTCCGCAATCAGACATAATAGTGACAGCTCGTTCTACCTCAGCATCGGTGTTGCCACTTTTATCTAGAATTTTAATTAGTTCATTTCTCTCTTTGTTTTTAGTGCGACTCAAGGCTTCAATTACCAGTAGTGTACGTTTTCCTTGCCTAATGTCAGATCCAGACGGTTTTCCAAGGACTTCAGCAGACGCTGTCGCATCAAGATAGTCATCCCAAATTTGAAATCCTAATCCAACCCATATTGCCATTTGTCTCAAATTATTTGCTTCATTCTTATCTTTTCCTCCTATTAAAGCACCACCATAAGCAGCAGATCCAAATAAAATCGAAGTTTTTAGCCTAATCATCTCGAGATAAAGCTCAGGATCAACGGTTTCCTCTTCCTCAAAATCTATGTCCATTTGTTGCCCCTCAGCAATTCTTCTTACTGTGTAAGCAGTATGTCTTACTAATTCGGATTTAATATTGTCACTAACTATGCTTTCAGTTATCATTTCAAATGCGTATGCAAAGAGCGAGTCTCCAGCTAAAATTGCAGTAGGTAGTCCAAACACAGAGTGACATGCTGAAACACCATGCCTAAGGTCGTCATCATCCATTACATCATCATGAACTAGTGTAAAATTATGAATAGCCTCAAGGGCAGCTGCGAATGGTATTGCTTTCTCTCCATTTCCTCCGACCATTTCACAGGTAAGTTGTGCCATAACAGGACGCAAGCGTTTTCCCCCAGCAAGAGGTATATGTGCCATTGCTTTGTATAACTTTTTAGGTTCACGGATGGCAAGGTAATCATTTAGGGCCTTCTCGACATCTTTAGCTTTTTCAGCTAGCCTTAACTTTATATTCATTTTACCTCTCCCATATAATGTACTTGGTTATCTTTAATACTCTCCAAAGATTCTAAATTTGTCCATATTTTAATGAGGAAGTTTTCTTTAATTAACCTAAACCAAGGCCCTATTTTAATCTCATTGGCATTTGCTTTACTAAATAAATCATTTAGTTCTCTTTCATCTACATATCTAGTCTTTTGTATTTCATTTGGGTTCGGGTTAATTTCAATATCGATTTTGATAACAAAAATATAATCAACTTCATGTTCAATCCATTTCTTGTCAGCTCTAGCTTTGTAATGCATTTTAGTTATAAAATTCAAATCATTAGTTCGAATAATATTGGGCTTTATACCAAGCTCTTGTACCAATTTTCTGGTTGCAGCTTTTTTCGCTCCATCAATACCGTTTTCTTCGCCGTCTTGATGAAGTGGATGACTACAACAGCTGTTTGCCCAAATAGAGGGAAAGGTTATTTTTTCATCAGCTCTTTGTTGTATCAATAATTTATTGTCTGTATTGAAAATTAGGACACTAAATGCCCTGTGCAATTTCCCATTTCCTAGGTGGCAGTTTATTTTTGAATCCTGCCCAAGAATTTTATCATTTTTATCTACTACGATGCAGTTTTCAGTCATCATTTCTTTTTGGGCCTCATCGTATCCTTGAAGTTCTGAATCACCAACTGCCATAATATTGTAAAAGGTGGGCAATTAAAAATGAATAGTACAATTAAGTTATTTACTATAGCTCTTCATGTACTTACATGACAAAGCTGGATTTCTTGGATAAGTTAGGAATTGAAGATGTAAATTTAGGCGGCTATTCAGACAGATGGTTAGGCTCCGGAAGTGATTTGGATTGTATAACTCCGGTAGATGGTACATTAATTGCTAAAGTTAAGCAATGTAATCCAGGAGACTACGAAAATATAATGCAAACTTCCTCCGAAGTATTTAAAAAATGGAGAATGGAACCTGCACCAAAAAGAGGAGAAGTAGTTAGAAAGTTAGCTAATGCGTTTCGTAAGCATAAGACTTCTCTCGGTAAATTAATTTCTTGGGAAATGGGTAAAATACAAGCCGAAGGGGAAGGTGAAGTCCAAGAAATGATTGATATCGCAGATTATGCGGTAGGTTTGAGTCGCCAATTGTATGGGAAAACGATGCACTCTGAAAGACCAAATCATAGAATGTACGAGCAATGGCATCCTTTGGGTGCAGTGGGTATTATTACTGCATTTAACTTTCCAGGCGCAGTTTGGGCATGGAATGCTATGATTGCTGCAGTCTGTGGGGATGTGATGGTATGGAAGCCATCATCTAAAACACCGCTTACAGCTATTGCGATTCAGAAAATTGTTAATGAAGTTATGAAACCGTTAGGCTGGGATGGAGTAATGTCATTACTTGTTGGATCTAGTAGAGATGTTGGTGAATTATTAGTACATGATAGAAGAATACCACTTGTTTCAGCAACAGGTTCTTGTCATATGGGGCGGAAAATAGGCGAAGCTGTAGCTAAACGCTTGGGTAGATCTCTTTTGGAATTAGGAGGAAATAATGCAATAATTGTAATGCCTGACTCAGATCCAGAATTAGTTCTCAGAGCTGTATTGTTTGGGGCAGTTGGCACGTCAGGACAGCGCTGTACGTCAACACGTAGGTTATTTTTGCATAAATCAATTTCGTCATCTATTACCGAAAAATTAATATCGTCATATTCACAAATAAAAATAGGGGATCCGTTGGAATCTGATACCATTGTTGGGCCTTTAGTGGATGGAAAAGCAGTTCAGGATTATTCTGATGCTTTAGAAACCATTAAAAAAGAAAAAGGTGAGATTCTCTGCGGAGGAAACATTATTAAATCAGATGGATTTTACGTTGAGCCTACAATAGTCAAGGCGAATATGAGCATGCAAATTGTAAGAGAAGAGACCTTTGCTCCTATACTGTATCTATTTGAATTTGAGGATTTAGAAGAAGCTATAGAATCCCATAATTCCGTTGATCAGGGATTATCATCCTCCATTTTTACTAAAGATATGCAGTCAGTTGAAAAGTTTTTGAGCCATTCTGGTAGTGACTGTGGTATTGCTAATGTGAACATTGGAACTAGTGGTGCTGAGATCGGCGGAGCTTTTGGTGGGGAAAAGGATACGGGGGGCGGCAGAGAAGCAGGCTCAGATTCATGGAAAATTTATATGAGACGACAGACCAATACTCTTAATTGGTCAGACGATTTACCCTTAGCACAAGGAATAGAATTTGGTTAGCATGGGCGAAGGTGAAAAACAATATTTGAAAGTTCCAAAAGATGATGCTGAGATGATGATGAATAAATTGATCTCAGCAGGGTTATTAGACGAAGAATCCGAAGTTAAGTGGGAAGGGGAATTTGTTTCTTTTCCATTAAATGAAGGATTAGTAATAGATAAAAATTAGGAATTCCAATCTTCCTCGTAGCAATAAATTTCGGGGATTAAATCTATCATTTCATTCCAATTTCTTTCGTCAGTAGTGTCTGTTGGATTTGGAATTAGATTATCTACTAAATCGTCGATAGGTTCAATTCCGGTGTCCTCGTTAACGGTCTCAGACGAGATAATTCCAATTCCCATTGAAACAACAAGTAAATTGTACTCCGGAGCTTTCCAAACCTCTCCTATATATTTTGATTCTGAACCTTTTGTTACTTTGTAATTTATATCTTCAGTTCCAATTTTTTCAGTTTTAGTAGTCCCATTGTATATAACATATTCAGTATCATAGCCTTGTGAAGTCTTACGCTTTCCACTTTCCAATTCAGAGTCTAATTCAATATCTTGTTCTATTGCCATTTTTTGAAATTGATCGTTTAAGATGTCCAAAGGTACAGTTTCGTCAATTTCGAATGGTACTTTTAGGACAATTACAAATAATATTGCAGGATATCCATCCTCGTTACCTTCATTATCTTCCGCGTCGTCAGCATAAAGATAGATGCTAGTTGAGGCTAAACCAAGACCGTACTCATCCACTTGTGAATAAGATTTTTTCCAACCATTTCCTTTTTCTGCGTCTAGAAAGTTAGAAGGGAGAACTGCATTTGCAGGTACATACAAAGGAGCGAAAGTTAGGCATGGAATAATTATACATAAAGCAACTAATGTACAAGCGAAGGTTCTTGCAATCATTCTATTACGAGACCTAGGTATTCCTGCGAGACATCTCCCAATCATGTATATTGTGGTTGCAAGGGAGATTCCAAATAACATCGGGATTAGATTTGAATTAATGTGAGTAACTGTAAAGGCAATAATTAGAACGATGGAGCTTAATATGTATCCTAAATTTCTAACTTCCAATTGATTATTATTAATTTTAAATGAGTAGTTTGCTCTGATTATTTCAATTTTTAGCTTAGTTAAGATAAAGTACCAACATTTTCGTATTGTCCCATCCTCAGGTTCGACTTTTCTTAAAGTATTTGTATTTCTTCTATCTTTGTAGATAATATATGAACAAAGAGCTGAAATCAAAAGAACAAAAAGCCATACACTACCAGAATCTCTAAAAGAGTTTAGGTAGTAAAAAAGAAATGCAAATGAGAGAGAAAGCCATGCAGACCTAAGAGGGCCAGATTCATTCTCCCCCAATATGTTTATTTCAATTTTTGATTCCAATTCTTCTTCAGCATCAACTATAGGTTTTCCTTCACTTCTTTCTAACCCTGTTACCTGGTTTGTCTGAATTTGAAGCATCATTTCATCAAGCTGTTCGTTATCATCTGCAATTGTCCATTTTTTATTCTCCAAACCGATTTCTAAAGTGTCTATTTTGATATATTGCCTTGCAGCAGATATGATTATACAAATTAGAAATAGTAAAGTATATCCTCCTAAGATACTATAAATTATCATAAGGGAAATGAGAACTTGCCAAATCCATGAGAAACGTGGCTTGTTCATTCTTCCCATATATCTTATATCATCTGTATTGAAATTCCACAAATTATTTTTAGTTGTTAAAAATATTCTTCGATTTGTTAGATATGCATTTCCCTTTTTATTTTCCACAAATAAATTAGTGTATTCTGTCAAAAGTTTTTCATTGGGCAATAATTGCTCTCTTAAATCCACACTTTACGAATTTGGTTTAGTATATAAAATATATCAATATATTCGTAGAATAAAGATATATTAATATGCTGTCGCTAAAATACATAAACATGGACAGCATTGACACGTTACGCTTTCTAATTGGTTTTGTCATGCTTTCATATGGTTCCTGGTCAGATTTAAAAACTCGAAGAGTCTCAAATTTGGTTTGGATTTACGGAGGAATCTTAGGTTCTTCATTATTAATTTATGAAGTAAATTTAATTTGGGAGGATTTTGGGATATATATTTGGGCTTTACTATTCGCAACTTTCACTTTATTTTTTAATTCTTTTGTGGATGAATATGTTCTGGACAAGAACCAAGCAATGCTTTGGAAATCTAGTCAGTATATTGCAATTTTCTGTTCTATATATTTCTTTTTTAGTTTTGATTCAAATGATATTTCAAAGAATAATTACCAATTAATTGATTTAATTTCTATTCCACTATTAATGATTTTAATGTATATTTGGTTTTACTTCGGTCCAACCATAGGTGGTGCGGATGTCAAAGCAATTATGGCAATTAGTTTGATTACTCCTTTTTCTTTTTCATTTACTGGTGAATCTTTAACGGCTTTCGACACGCGTGGTTTTCCGTATCCCTTTGTAATATTTATGAACTCACTTTTACTTTACTTATTAGTTCCATTCAGTTTAGCTTTTTATAATATAGCTAAAGGAAATCTAGAAAGTCCATTTTTCCAGATTTTCTTTGGAACAAAAATGGAATTAAGTAAAGCCAGAGAGAGCTTTGTTTGGCCAATGCAGCAAGTAATCGGAGAAAAAGTGATCATGGTGGCTTTTGTTAAACATAAATTAGATTCAGACAAAGAATGGGAAAAATTAGAAAATATGGGAATAAAGAATCCTTGGATTACATTCAAAGTTCCATACATTATTGCGCTCGCTTTATCATTTATAATAACAGCATTCTTCGGAGATGTTTTTTCGACTAATTTAGTTCAGCCTTTGAATTCTCTATTTAGCTAGAATCCTTCGATAAATCTATTAATTCACTGAGAATTGCAGCTGTAGCTCCCCATATTTTTATGTTCATAATTTTGAATATGGGCACTTTAAGCATTTTATCTTTGAGGTTCCACTCTTCATAGTATCCATTATCTGAGTTAATTAAGTCAACGAATTTTAATACTATAAGTTCGTCAACTTCATTCTCGTTAAGTATCCATTTGGGTTCAGTCTCAGTTATGCCTATAAATGGATAAATCAAGTATTTTGAAACGGGAACAGGTAATGGTGTCATTTCTCCAATGACTTCAACATCATTAGGTTGAATTCCAACTTCCTCACCTGCTTCTCTTAATGCAGTTGTCATCAAGGTTTCATTTTTCTCCATAGATCCGCCAGGTAGTGCAATTTGACCAGGATGATTTCTCTCATGCATGGGACGTTTTATTAACGGAAAATAATATTCGCTATTTTTTCTAAAAAAGCAAACTAGTACAGCCGCTTTTTTCATTTTTTTTACATTTTCTTTAGATGACCACTCTTTGTAATTTATAAATTTCTCATTGACAGTTCTGCTGTCTTGCATTGGCTCAACAGACATTCGATTCCATGATTTTATTCCAGGTAATTCTATTTCTAAATTATTTCTAATGTTTTTAATCAAGTTTCACTTCTTTGAAAGTTCATTTAATATTTTAAGTAATAAATCCCAAAATTTATCTACAGAAGAAATCTCGACTCTTTCATCAGGAGAGTGAGGTCCTTTTATTGTAGGTCCAAAAGAAACCATATCCATACCATTAACTTTTTCTCCTATTACACCACATTCTAGACCTGCATGTATAGCACATATGTGTGGGTCTTTACCTAGTAATTCAGTATATATCTTTGTAGTTGTTTCTAATATAGGAGAGTTTATGTTTGGTGCCCATCCAGGATATGCTTTATCCTGTTCAGCTACAGCTCCAAAAGCTTCAGACATTATCTTTATTCTTTTTCTTTGTGATTCCAGGGCCTCTGTAATTGATGATCTTGTAGAGCATACAATGTTAATTTTATCGTTGATTTTTTTAACCGATGCTAAATTATTAGAAGTTTCCACTAATCCTTGCACGTCGTGAGAATACTTGATAACTCCATGAGGTAATGTTCTTAGCAATCCTATTAGTTCCATCTGGCTACTATCTGAAAGACACTTATCCGGTAGTTCGCTGGAGCCAGTAAATTTAACGTCTAAATTTGGTTCCATTGTGCCAAATTCATTTCTCAGTGCACTAGCTATGTTAGCTACAGAGTTTTGTGCATCTGAAACTGATTCAGGATGAATGTAAAATTGCGCAAATGCTTCTCTAGGTATCGCATTATGTTTATCTCCACCTTCTAAAGAGCAAATAGAAATTTTAGCATGTGCTAAAATATCGTCAATTATAGAAGATATGAAAACTATTGCATTACCCCTTTCTTCGTGTATGTCTACACCAGAGTGACCTCCCTTTAGACCCTCTACGGAAAGTTGAAAAGATAAATAATCGGCAGGTGCCTCAACGTAATTAACTGGTAAATTAATGCTAGAATCTCCTCCGCCTGCACAACCGATACAAATTTCTCCCCAATCTTCTGTATCTAGGTTAAGCATGGTTCTTCCTTTTAGTATTTCTCCATTTAGTGCGAACGCTCCAGTTAAACCAGTTTCCTCGTCAACAGTGAATAAGCATTCTAAAGGTGGCAATGGTGTACTTTCTGGTAAATCTAATAACGCCATTGCAGCAGCAACCCCAATTCCATTATCTGCACC
>MDSZ01272038.1_pt1 | contig 11691 bp, 8 predicted proteins | sample 811201 | NCBI WGS metagenome assembly MDSZ01 (sample SAMN05326647, study PRJNA326480) | marine metagenome | isolation source: seawater | place: Indian Ocean: North | collected 2010 | reverse complement strand
TGAGAGAACCAGTGCTTACCATAAATTCCATGTCATAAGGTGAACTTAGATATATAGTAAAAATTAAGAATATAGTTAACAATAAATAAAGATATAAAAATTTCAATTTCTTAAATAATTGTTTATCAAACAGGAGTATAAAAGCAAAAAATAAACTCATTAAAATGTGAGGAAATTTTACAAAAGAAAATAAGATATATTTTGTAATAATAAAAAAATTGTTTAATGAAAGATTGTTAAAAAATATTTTTATTATATTTTCAAAATCAAAATCCTGTGACAAGCTTAAATCTAAACCATTTATCTTAAAAAGACTAAATCTTAATATAACCATAAAAAAAAGTATTAAAAATATTATAAATTTTTTTTTTAAACTTTGACGCATAAAAAAAAGTAAAATTATAAAAAGAATAATAGCTAAAATTATACCCTCGTTTTTTGTCCAGAGAATTAAATTGAGGCTTAAAAAAATTATTAATAAGTTAAAATTAATATTTTTTTCATATACAATTAAACTGAACAAATATTTAGACAATATTAAAAGTAAAGAAAAAATAAGAATTTCTTGGGTTCCTCTAAAATGCCAGTAATCATAAGTAATCAAAATTAACAAAAAAAGAGATATTGCTCTTAAGTTTTCATTCAAATTCAATAAGCTAGTTATACTTAATAAAGAATAACAATAAATTGCTAAAAAAAATATTCTTCCAAAATACTCATTTTCAAAACTAGAAATTTTCCAAAAAAATGACCAAATCAAAGAACCAAGAAAAGAGTAGTGTGAATATGCCGTATTTTTTAGATCTGAAATTAATCCATTATTAAAAAAAACCGAGGCTTTAGGTAACCATATTTTTTGTGCATCCCAATATAATTTTAAATTGCTTGCTAAGTCTACAGACAAAATAAATAAAATTATTGAGTAAAATAATAAATAATAAATTATATTTTTTGGAAAATATAATTTTTTAAAGTTCGTTAAAAAATAAATTACAAATATAAAGATTAATGAGTAAAAAATGCTAATTATTTGGCCAACTGTAAAATTTAATAAAGATAGAAACAAAAAGAGATTAATCAAAATAATTAGGTTTAATGATCTTAAATCGTATTCATCTAAAGTGATTTTTAGATTTGAAAAAGTTGCTTTTTTTATAAATGGTGTAAAAAAAAATAAAGTTAAAAAAATAGTAAAGAAAAATATGTTTAAAGCTTCAATCATATTTTTTCCAGAAAAAAACATCTGCCCTTATAATTATCTATTATTTTATATTTTTTAGTATCAACTTTAAATTTATTATCTTTATTTAAAATAATTAATTTATTTTCATCTCTAATTTTATAATTGATAGTATTAAAAACCCAATATTGATTAGGAGCTTTATTAAAATTTCTTATCACTGGTGGTTTTTCAATATCAAATTTTTCTTTTAAGTAAATTATGTATCCAGTGCCAGTAGTATTACAAAAATCATATGAATTTTGTAATCTCAAATTATGATTTTTAGAAACAATATTGTGGAAATTTTTAAAAAAATTTGTACTTTTACAAAAAAATAAAATTAAAGCTAACAGTATTAATTTATAAATATCTAACTTTTTAAAATTTAAAATATTTTTAAGCATAATTTATAAGTTAAAGCTAGTTTATAATAAAAATTTTGATAAATCAGGTTTAAAATAATTTGGTCCTTTCATCACTTTGCCTTCTTCATTATAAATAGGTTTGCCGTCTTCACCTAGTTTGCTCATATTTGAGTTTTGCACTTCTTCAAAACATTTATCAAGATTAACTCCAAATGCATGGCCTGCTCCATAAGTTACATATAAAATGTCCGTCAATGCATCAACTACTTCAACTAAATTTTTTTGTTTGATGGCCTGTTTAAGTTCATCTAATTCCTCCTCTATTAAACTTATTCTTAAACTATTAATTTTATCTGTACCAAGTGATGATTTTATTTTAACCTCTTGACCAAATGTTTTCATAAATTCTCCTACTTTTTCAAAATTTGTCATAATGCTCCTCTTTAATTATAAAGAAACATAATGTATAAGAATTATTAGACTAAGCCAAAATTTATATTATGAAATTTAGAAAAGAATTAGACAGTATTGGTTATATAAAAGTGCCTGTTGATAAATATTGGGGTGCTTCAACTCAAAGATCAAAGAAATATTTCGATATTGGTGAGTTTTTAGTAAGACCGATTCTAATTAAATCTATAGCAATTATTAAAAAAGCAGCGGCAATTGTTCATATGAAAGAAAAACAAATTTCTAAAACTATTTCTAAAGCAATTATAAAGGCGTCTGATGAGGTAATTTCTGGTAGACTTGATAATCACTTCCCACTTAAAGTTTGGCAAACTGGATCTGGTACTCAGACAAATATGAATGTTAATGAAGTAATTGCTAATAGAGCAATTGAAATTTTAGGAGGAAAGAAAGGCTCTAAAAAACCTGTTCATCCCAATGACCATGTAAATAAATCTCAATCTACAAATGACGTTTTTCCAACAGCAATGCATATTGCTATAGCAACCGAGACTAAAAATAAACTTTTGCCATCACTTGAATTATTAAATTTAGAGCTAAAAAAAAAAGTCAAAAAATTTAAGAATATAGTTAAAGTAGGAAGGACACATCTTCAAGATGCTACTCCCTTATCTTTGGGTCAGGAGTTTTCAGGTTACCAATCACAATTAGAAAATTGTATATTGCGAATTAAAAATGCTTTAAACGAAATTTTTTTATTAGCACAAGGCGGCACTGCTGTTGGAACGGGAATTAATACAAAAAAAGGTTTTGATAAAAAAATTATTAGTGAAATAAAAAAAATAACTAAACTTCCTTTTAAACCAACAAAAAATAAATTTGCAGCATTGGCTGCTCATGATGAAATAGTCAATTTTTCTGGAACATTAAATACAACCGCTGTTTGCTTAATGAAAATTGCTAATGATATAAGATTTTTAGGCTCAGGGCCTAGGGCAGGTTATGGTGAGTTGATTTTACCTTCAAATGAACCAGGTTCTTCAATTATGCCTGGCAAAGTCAATCCAACTCAATCAGAAGCAGTCACGATGGTTTGCGTTAAAGTTATTGGTAATCACAACGGTATAACAATGGCAGGCTCACATGGTCACTTTGAATTAAATGTTTTCAAACCATTGATTGCACACAACATATTACAATCAATAGATCTATTATCTGATAGTTCTAAGAATTTTGCATTATATTGTATTAAAGGTATTGAAGCCGATAAAATTACGATTAAAAACTATCTAGATAATTCTTTAATGTTAGTCACAGCCTTGGCACCAAAAATAGGTTATGATAATGCTGCTAAGATCGCAAAAAAAGCTTTAAAAAATAAAACTACTCTAAAAAATGAAGCTCTTAAATCAAAGTTAATAGATGAAAGAGAGTATGATAAAATTGTTAATCCTAAAAAAATGATTTATCCAAACTCAAAGTAGGTGTAAATAATTTCCTTTAAAAAATTTTTAAAACTTATTGAATTTAAATATTCAAATCTTCTATCTGCATAATTATCAACCAAATCATCAACTTTTTCGGAATTTACTTTTTTATTTTTTAAATTATAAAAATTAACTTTATTTATCTTAAAATTTGTATTTACAGTATCAAATTCAAAGGAAAATTCTAATTTTTTAAAATCTTTACGCTTACCTTTTGGTATCAAAAATTTTTTGTAAAAATTATCTAAATCTTTAATTTCAATAATTGCTTTTGTTTCTAGAAATATTTTATCATCTTTTTCAAAAAAAGATGAATTCAAGATTTTTAAGTTCCCTATTTTTTCATTATTAAAAATAGTTTCATTAAAATCTATATTCCCTTCATTAATATTTATAATTAAATTTATTTTTTCGAAAAGTTTATTTTTAATAATTTTATCTGAATTAATCGATATTTTACCATTCAAATTTTCATTATAAATAAAGCCGGCTTTGATAATTTCATTAAACCAAAAACTATTTTTTAAAATGTAATATAAATCAAAAGTTTTTGTATCTACCTTTGCATTAAAAAATAATGGTTTTAAATCAATGTTACCTTTGTATATTATTGGTGTATTTCTAATCATTGACTGTTCAGAAATAAAACTAATATTATTTTTTTCTATTTCATAGTTTGTTTTGAATTTACTACTTAAAATACTAACCTCATTTTGATAGAGATATTTGTCTTTCTCAAAAATACTTTTATTTAATATGTCGATATTTATTTTTTTTAAATTAACTTTTAAAACTTTATTTTTTCTAATTAAATCTTTCTCCCAATAAAGCTTAACTGGAATTTTAAAAATTTCTCCATCAATATCTAATACATTTTTTCCACTTTCTTTTGCATATTCTGCTAAAAGATTATTGATAGAATATATAAAAATAGTATTATTATTTTTATCATTAAAAAATAATTTGCTATTTTTGATTTGAACTTTTTGATCAGATAATTTTTTGTTTATTAACTCATTTAGAAAAGATAAATTTTTTTTTTTTAAAAAAAAATTAGCATCTTTAATTAAAATTTTATTTATTAAAATTTGGTTTTTCTTAAAAAAATTTGATTGACTAATAAAAATTTTTAGTTCCTTTAATTCACCTATTTCATTATTTATGTTAGAGTCTAAATAAAATAATTTGGAGTCTTTAATAGAAAAATGCGGTGAAGGTAAGATCCGGTAAGTAATATCTGGGGATAAACTAATATTTAAATTAAATTCAGATAATATTTCATCAGAAAGGACTTTTTGAACTCTTTCAGATTTGTATAAACTTGGTATTGATAAATAAAGCAGATATATAAAAATTAATGTCGCAAAACCAAATATAACAATTTTAGTATTTATGTTAAAATTAGAACCAAAATTTAAATTAAATTTTTTCATAAATTTAATTTGTCTTATAATGATTATTTAGAAAATGAGAAACTTTGAATATCTAAAAAACTTGAATTCGGCACAAAAAGAAGCCGTTATTTGCACTGATGGACCAATTTTAGTAGTTGCGGGTGCAGGATCAGGAAAAACCAAAGTTCTTACCTCAAAGATTGCACATTTAATTAAAAATAAGAAGGCTTTTCCAAACCAGATATTAGCTGTTACTTTTACAAATAAAGCTGCGAAAGAAATGCAGAATCGAGTAATTAAAATTTTAAAATCTGAGGCTGCAGGTCTGTCTTGGCTTGGTACATTTCATTCTATCTGTGCCAAACTTCTTAGAAAGCATGCAAGGGCAGCGGGCTTAAATTCAAACTTCACAATATTAGACTCAGATGATCAGTCAAGATTAATAAAAAATATTTCTAAATCTGAAAATATAGATACAAAAAAAATCTCATCTAAAATAATAATTTCTATAATAGATAAATGGAAAAATAACGGTTGGTATCCTGAAGATGTAAAAATTAATAAAAAAGATATTTATGAAAATACTATTTTTCCAATCTATAAAATTTATCAAAAAAAATTACTAGATTTAAACGCATGTGACTTTTCAGATTTAATTTTACATTGTGTAAATATTTTAGAAAGAAATTTAGAAATTTGTGAAATGTATAGTAGAAACTTCAAGTATATATTAGTTGATGAATATCAAGATACAAACTTTATTCAAAGTAAATGGCTTAATATATTAGCAAAAAAAAGTAAAAATATTTGTTGTGTTGGTGATGATGATCAATCGATATATAGCTGGAGAGGTGCAGAGATTAAAAATTTTTTAGAATTTGATAAAGTTTATAAAAATACAAAAATTATTAGACTTGAAGAAAATTATAGATCAACTCAGAATATTTTATCCGTAGCTTCAGATCTAATATCTAATAATCAAAATAGAGTAGGTAAAACTCTTAAAACCAATTCTGAAACAGGTGAATTAGTAAATTTAAATTGTTATCGCAATGGTAAAGAGGAAGCTATTGGTCTAAGTGATGAAGTTGAAAAAAATTTAAAAAATAGCTTTTCATTAAACAATATCGCAATTTTAGTTCGAGCAATATTTCAAACAAGAGAATTTGAGGAAAGATTTCTTAAAATTGGTCTTCCTTACAGAATTATCGGCGGTATTAAGTTTTATGATAGAGCAGAAATAAAAGACTGTATTGCTTATCTAAGATTAGTTTACCAAAATAAAGATGACCTAGCATTTGAAAGAGTCATTAATAACCCAAAAAGATCTATTGGTGAAAGTACAATGAGACAAATTCATGAATACTCAAAAGAAAATTCTTTATCACTTGTTATTTCATCAAAAAAACTTTTAGAAAAAAATCAAATAAAACCAAAAGCTAAAATTGGATTAAATTTTTTTTTAAATTTTTTGAAAAAATGGGGAGATGATCTTGCCATTAAAAAAATTGATCATGTGAAACTTTTACAAATAATATTGGATGAGTCTGGATATTCAGCTTTGTTAAAAAATAAAAAAGATATTGATAACGAAAATAGGCTTGAGAATATAAAAGAACTTTTAAGTGCTATGAAAGAATTTGATAATCTTGAAAGTTTTCTAGAACATGTTTCACTAGCAACCTCGATTGATCAAGACTGGGATGGTCAAAAAATAAATTTAATGACAATGCATGCATCAAAAGGATTAGAGTTTGATGTAGTCTTTCTGCCAGGCTGGGAGGAAGGGCTTTTTCCTCATCAAAAATCTATAGAGGAAAAAGGTGACAAGGGTCTCGAGGAGGAAAGAAGACTAGCTTATGTTGGGATAACAAGAGCCAAAAAGAGAGCATTTATATCTTTTTCAATGAATCGTTTTTATCAAGGTGATTGGATTGATAGTATGGCTTCACGATTTATAGATGAGCTACCATCAAAGCTAATCGAAAAAAATACTTATTATGACGAACAAGAAAATCAAGATAATGATTTTGATTTTAATCAAGATTTTGATGACCAAGACTCTAAAAGAAGTCCTGGATGGATAAGGTACCAAAAAAGATTAAAGTGATAAAAAATAAAATTAAAAAGGTTATAAGTTATTTTAATAAATATAATATTGACGGTTATATTGTCCCAAAAAACGATAATTTTTTTTCTGAGTACGTACAACACGATAGATTAAAAATAATTACAAATTTTTCTGGATCAGCAGGTTTTGCATTAATTTTAAAGAATAAAAACTATTTATTTGTTGATGGAAGATATACTTTGCAAGCTGTAAAAGAGTCAGGAAAGAGTTTTAAAATAATTGAGTTTCCAAGATTTTTACCCAAGGATTTATTAGGAAACATACGTTTAGGATTTGATCCTACTTTGTTCACAAAACTACAGTTGCAATATTTTTTTGGAAAAAAAATAGAATTAATTTCTATTTCTCAAAATTTGATTGATAAATTAAAAAAACCAAAGAATAAAAAAATAGGACAATACTACACTCTACCAAATGAAATTGTCGGAAAAAGTAAAAAATACAAAATTTCTATGGTGTCAAATATCATTAAAAAAAATAAATCAGATTATTTATTTATTAGTGCACCAGAAAATGTAGCATGGCTCTTAAATATAAGAGGGTCTGATATTCCATATTCACCAATTCCAAACTGTAATTGTTTGATAGGAAAAAATAAAAAATTTTATTTAATAGGAAAAAAAAATAAATTTAAAAATTTATTAAAAAAAAAACAAATATTAAAACATCAAATCATTGATCCTAAAAATTTATATGATTTAATTTTAAATTTAAAAGGTAATAATATTATGATAGATGCAAGAACTTGTTCTATTTTTAACGAAAGTTTAATTGCTAGAAAATTTAATATCAATTCAAAAGTAGACCCTTGTTATTTGTTGAAGGCAAAAAAAAATTCGATGGAAATTAAAAATATGCAACAATCACATATAGAAGATGGAGTAGCTTTAACAAAATTTCTTTTCTGGATAAAAAATAACAAAAATTCAAATTTAACTGAGTTGGATGCTGAAGATAAATTAGAAAAATTTCGAAAAAAGAGCAAAAACTATTTATATCCTAGTTTTAATACAATTGCAGGATCAGGTCCCAATGGAGCTATTATTCATTATAAAGCCTCAGAAAAGACAAATAGAAAAATTAAAAATAAAGATATTTTTTTGTGTGACTCTGGTGGTCAGTATAAATACGGTACAACCGATGTTACAAGAACAATGTGTTTTTCTAAGCCCTCTAAAAAAATCAAAAAGATATTTACTTTAGTTTTGAAGGGTCACATAGCAGTAGCTACTAGTGATTTAAATAAAACTAATAATGGTTCGAAGATTGATATAAGAGCTAGGAAATTTCTAAAAAAAGATGGGTATGATTTTAAACATGGAACAGGTCATGGTGTTGGTTTTTTTTCAAATGTTCACGAGGGACCACAATCTATATCTAAATATAATAAAATTAAATTAGTGGAAGGCATGATTTTAAGTAATGAGCCAGGGTATTACGAAGAGAGAAAGTTTGGTATTAGAATCGAAAACCTCATATTTATAAAAAAATACAATAAAAAATTATTTTTTGAAAATTTAACGTTAGCACCTATAGACAAGGATTTAATTGAATACGAATTGCTAACAAAAAAAGAAAAAGATTACATCTTTAGATATCACTTAACAGTCTATAAAAAATTATCAAATTTTTTAAATTATAAAGAAAAAAAGTGGCTTATTAATCATCTTTAGGAGTTACCATATTAATAAGTTCACTTTGGGTAATCACTTTAATTTTTAAATTTTTAGCCTCATTTACTTTTCTTTGAGTAGGCTTTTCTCCAATAACTAAAAAATTTAATTTTTTAGTCACATTGCTTATAATTTTACCTGAATTATTTTCAATTAAAGATTTTGCTTCTGCCCTACTAATTCCCTCAAGTTTACCTGTAAACATAAAAGTCAAATCTCTAAGACTTCCAGATGAAGAGGATTTTTTTTCAGGTATTATTTCTAATATCTTTTTTAGTTGCTCAAGAACAATTTTATTATTTGAGTTTGAAAAAAAATTTTTTAAAGAGTTAATTTGTGTATCCCCTATTCCATCAATATTTAAAAGATTATTAAAATTATTCTGGTTTGACATATTAAAAAAGTTATTTGGATTTTTAAGGTTTTTAGATATAAGCTTAGCATTTTCTTGTCCGATATGTCTAATACCTAAAGAATAAATAAATTTATCTAAAGAAATTTTTTTTTTTTCTTCAATTGAATATTTTAAATTTGCTACTGAAAGCTTGCCCCAGCCGTCTAAGTTTGAAATTTTTTTGTAATCTAATTTAAATATATCACTTGGATTTTTAATTAATTTAAGTTTCCAAAAAGACTCAACTATTTTTTTACCAAGGCCATCAATATTGAACGCATCTTTGGATACAAAATGTTTGATTTTTTCTATAGCTATTTTTTCACAATCAAAACCATCATTTTTACATCTTCTGACTGCATCAATTTTTTTTGTAATTTTATTGAATTCTTTAACTGTTGCAGATCCACATGAAGGACAAGTTTTTGGAAAATCAAATTTTTTTGAGTCTTTTATACGTTTCTTTTTATCAACAGATACAACATGGGGTATTACATCCCCTGCTCTTTCAACAGTAACTGTATCACCTTCTCTAATATCTTTTCTTTCTATTTCATCCTCATTATGCAAAGTTGCGTTTGAAACTAAAACACCACCAATATTAACTGGTTTAATCTTTGCTACCGGGGTTAAGGCTCCTGTTCGACCAACTTGTATCTCAATTTTTAAAATTTCAGAAATTGATTTATTTGAAGAAAACTTATGAGCTACAGCCCAACGAGGAGCATTAGCTGCAAAACCTAATCTTTTTTGCAAATTTAAATCATTAACTTTATATACTAGCCCATCTATATCAAAGTTAATTTCTTTACGTTGAGACTCTATTTTCTTATGGTTATTAATTAAATTATCGACTCCAGATATAATTTTGTTGAGTTTATTTGTCTGAAACCCCCATAACTTTAATTTTTTTAGAAATTCACCTTGTGTGCTTATATTTAGGTTTTTCGAGTAACCAAAAGTATAAGCTATAAAATTAAGTGGAATTTTTTTTGTCTCCATTGGATCTTTTTGCCTTAAAGATCCTGACGCAGCATTTCTTGGATTTGCAAATTTGTTTTTTATTCTTTCAAAATCAGAATTATTTATGAATACTTCACCTCTTACATCAATTTCATCAGGGAAATCATTTCCATTAATTTTTTTTGGAATATTTTTTATTGTTTTTAAGTTCTCTGTTATATCTTCACCTTGAATACCATCCCCTCTAGATAAACCTTGAACAAAAATACCTTTCTTATAAGTCAAAGAGGCTGAAATGCCATCAATCTTGGGTTCTGCACTATATTCTATTTTTTGGTTTTTTTTAAGACTTAGAAAGTTTACAATTTTTTTTTCAAAGTTAGCCAAATCATTCTCGTCAAAGGCATTTCCTAGCGACAACATTGGTATTTTATGATCTACCTTTTTAAAATTTTTTGATGGCTTGAAACCAACTTTTAAAGATGGTGACTCGTTGTTTTTTAAAAAGGGGTATTTTTTCTCTAAATTTAATATCTCATATTTAATTTTATCATAGGTACTGTCGTCAACTAATGGTTTACTCTTAGAATAATAATATTCATTATATTTATTGATAAGTTTAATTTTTTTTAGATAATCTTCTTTTAATTTTAAATTATCTTTATTTTTCATTTAAAGATACTCTTAAATCTTTTTAGTATTGATTTTTTATCTTTCTTCACATCTAAAGATGTAACGTATTCTTTATTAAATATTATATAGGTTTGTTTGTACCATTCACTTGATTGGTAATTATAACCCAGTACGCTTGCATATTTCTCAGCCTCATCGACAAGACCAATTTTATAGTATGTCTCCACAAGTCTATGAAGTGCTTCCTCGACATACGCAGTTGTTTCATAGTCAGATAAAATAGTTTTAAATCTATTTATGGCAGCTACCCATTTTTTTCTTTTAAGATAATATTTGGCAATATGCATTTCTTTAGATGCCAATACATCTTGGATTAAACCTAATTTATATTTTGAATCTTGAGCAAAATCAGTTTCGGGAAAATTATTAACAATATACTCGAATTTTTCTTTAGATAATAATAAAGGCTCTAAATCTTTTTTTTCATCAACAATATTTTCATAATGATTCATGGCTAAAAGAAAATATGCATAATCGATATTCTTATGCTTAGGATATTTAGATATAAATCTCTCTAGTTCTAAAACTGATCTTTCATAATAATTTTGTGAGTAGAACGCATAAGCAGCCATCAAAATGGATTTTGAAGCCCACTCAGATTGTGGATAAAGTAATTCAGCTTCATTAAATTTTCTTGATGCATAAATCACATCGCCTTTTTCTAATTCTTGCATTCCCTCTTTGTATGCTTCAATCATTTGATTTTCTAATTCCCCTTTACCTATTATGGATACTTTTTCTTCTTCTTTAGATGAACAGGAATTTAGAAAAATTAAAATAACTAAAAATTTAAAGAAATATCTCATGGATTTAATTTCTAACAGAAAAAATTAAAAACTAGAAATATTTTAAGCTATTGATTTTAGGGCTGTTTTATTGATAAACGAGTGAGGAATATTTTTTTCTTTAAGTTCAAATATAGAAAAGTTTTGATTATTGTTAAAAACTTTTCTTAAGA
>MDSZ01216181.1_pt1 | contig 11691 bp, 7 predicted proteins | sample 811201 | NCBI WGS metagenome assembly MDSZ01 (sample SAMN05326647, study PRJNA326480) | marine metagenome | isolation source: seawater | place: Indian Ocean: North | collected 2010 | reverse complement strand
TTAATATTAATATGTTTTAAAAAACTTTTTTCAGAAAAATTTGTTAAATTATCATTTTCAAACACAGATGCATTGTTTATCAAGCAATCTAAGCCTTTCATCTTTTTAAAGGCATAAGAAATTATTTTTTGCGTTTTTTCAAAATTATTTAGGTCAGCTTTAAGTAAATAAACAGTCGAACCCAGGTTTTCCAAATTTAATTTAAGTCTCTTTGCAGCAACATAAGATTTTGAGTAATGAATAATAATTTGCTTATCGTTTCCCGCTAGTTCCAAAGCAATCGATTTTCCAATTCTAGTTGCCCCACCAGTAATTATTATTTTTTTGGCTTCCATTTTTTTATAGCTTTTCTAGGTTTTGTACCTGGCATTCCCATCGTTGATCTTCCTTTAGGGTATACTTTATTTTTAAGTTTGTATTGATTTATTTTTGGATTTAAAGTTATTTCTAGTTCACTTGCCTCAAGCTTTCTCATTTCATCTCTAATTTTTGCTGCTTCTTCAAACTCAAGATTTGACGCTGCTTCTTTCATTTTACGATTAAGTGCTTTTAAATGTTTTTTTAAATTTCCACCAACATTTGAGCCTTCAGATATTTTTACATAATCTTTTTCATAAACTGACTCTAAAATATCATTAATATCCTTTTTTATAGTTTCAGCGGTAATTTTATTTTTCTTATTATATTCTAATTGTTTACTTCTTCTTCTATCTGTTTCTTTAATAGCTTTATCAATGCTCTTAGTAACTTTATCTGCGTATAAGATTACTTTTCCATCTACATTTCTAGCTGCCCTTCCTATAGTTTGAATTAAAGAAGTCTCAGATCTTAGAAAACCTTCTTTATCTGCATCTAGAATCGCCACTAAAGCACATTCAGGTATATCCAACCCTTCTCTGAGAAGATTTATCCCAACAAGAATATCAAAAACACCCATCCTAAGATCTCTTATAATTTCAATCCTTTCAAGAGTATCAATATCAGAATGCATGTATCTTACTTTTAAACCATTTTCATGTAAGTACTCTGTCAGGTCCTCAGCCATTTTTTTTGTTAAGGTAGTGGCTAAAATCCTATAACCTTTTTTTACAATTTCCTTCGCCTCGTGCATTAAATCATCTACTTGTGTTTTAGCAGGTCTAATCTCAACCGGAGGATCTATTAAACCTGTTGGTCTTATTATTTGATCAATGTACTTGTTATTAGTCTGCTTTAACTCCCATGGACCTGGAGTGGCCGAAACAAAAACTGTTTGAGTTCTCATTAAATCCCATTCTTCAAATTTTAATGGTCTGTTATCCATACAAGATGGAAGACGAAACCCATACTCTGCTAAAGTTTTCTTTCGTGTGTGATCACCTTTATACATCCCATTAAGTTGAGGAACTGTAACATGACTCTCGTCAACAAAAATAATTGCATTATCAGGAAAATATTCGAATAAGGTTGGAGGTGGCTCTCCAGGTTTTCTCCCAGAAAGAAATCTAGAGTAATTTTCTATTCCAGCACATGTGCCCGTAGCTTCAATCATTTCTAAATCAAATTTTGTTCTTTCTCTTAACCTTTGCTCCTCAAGTAATTTGTTATTATCGCGGTGTTTTTTTAGAGTTTCAGAAAGCTCTGATTTAATTTGTCTAAGCGCCTGGTCGATAGTTGGCTTTGGAGTAATATAATGACTATTAGCATAAATTTTTATTATCGAGTAATCGTTAGTTTTATCACCAGTTAAAGGATCAAACTCTTCAATTTTTTCTAATTTATTAAAATTAAAACTTAATCTCCATGCTCTGTCTTCTAAATGGGAAGGAAATATTTCTAAGTTTTCTCCTCTAACTCTAAATGTACCTCTAAAAAAATTTTGATCATTTCTTTTATATTGTAAATTAATAAAAGCTCTTATGATTTGATCTCTTTCATATTCGTAATTTTTTTTAAGTGTGATTGTCATTTTTGAATAGGCCTCAACGGAACCTAAACCATAAATACAAGATACACTTGCAACAATGATTACATCATCTCTTTCTAACAACGATCTAGTTGCCGAATGTCTCATTCTATCAATTTGCTCGTTTATAGATGCCTCTTTTTCAATATAAGTATCTGACCTTGGAACATATGCTTCGGGTGTGTAATAATCATAGTATGAAACAAAATATTCGACCGCATTGTTTGGAAAAAAACTCTTAAATTCACCGTATAACTGTGCCGCTAAAGTTTTATTTGGAGCTAAAATTAAGGCAGGCCTATTAGCTTTTTCTATAACTTTAGCCATAGTAAAAGTTTTTCCAGATCCTGTTACACCCAATAAAACTTGCTCATGCTTATTATCTTTAAGATTTTTAAGTAATTTTTTAATAGCCTCAGGTTGGTCACCGCTAGGTTGAAAATCACTTTTAATCTTAAAATTGATACCTCCCTCGAGTTTTTTATGTTCTTTAGAGTTATTAACTTCTAAATCTGCTAATTTTTCCTGATAAGTATTTTGCATTTTTGTTAATTATAATTTAAAAATCATTATAAATTTCAATGAGCATAGTTTCCAACAATTTAAAACGTATAAAACCGTCGCCCACAATAGCTGTGACTACAAAAGCTAGAGAAATGCGCGCTGCTGGTAAGGATGTTATCGGCCTAGGGGCTGGAGAGCCAGATTTTGACACCCCAGACAACGTAAAAGAGGCAGCAATTGAAGCAATTAAAAAAGGTGATACTAAATACACAGCAGTTGATGGAACGGACGATTTAAAAAAAGCAATTGTAGAAAAATTTAAAAGAGAAAATAACCTTAATTACACTACCGAACAAATTACTGTAGGCACGGGTGGTAAACAAGTTATTTACAATGCCTTCATGGCTACATTGAACAAAGGAGATGAAGTAATAATCCCAGCACCATTTTGGGTTTCATATCCAGATATGGTTTTATTAGCGGGTGGGACTCCAAAAATTGTAAAGTGTGAAGAAAAAGATGGATTTAAGATTACAGCTCAAAAATTGAAAAAAGCTATAACAAAAAAAACAAAATGGTTAATTTTAAACTCACCATCTAATCCCACCGGTGCAGGCTATTCGAAAGAAGAAATTGAGGAGTTGTCCAAAATATTAATCAAGAATAATAGAATTTTTATTTTAAGCGATGATATTTATGAACATATTAGGTATGATAATTTTAATTTTTTTACTATCGCTCAAATTTCAAAACTAAAAGAAAGAACACTTACAATGAATGGAGTAAGTAAATCTTATGCTATGACTGGTTGGAGAATTGGGTATGCAGCTGGTCCTAAAGAAATAATTGCAGCGATAAGAAAGATTCAATCTCAGTCAACTTCTAATCCTTCATCAATAAGTCAGGCAGCCGCTGTAGAAGCGCTCAATGGACAACAAGATTTTATTTCGGAGAGAGCAGAGGCTTTTAAAGAAAGAAGAGACTTTGTAGTAAGTAATTTAAACGATATAAAAGGAATTAAGTGTTTAACACCCAATGGAGCATTTTATGTTTTTCCAAGTTGTAAAGGTTTACTAAATAAAAAAACTAAATTAAAAACTGATACTGAGTTTGTTCAAAAATTATTAGAAGAATCAATGGTCGCAGTTGTTCAAGGCTCAGCTTTTGGATTAGATGGATATTTCAGAATATCTTACGCAACTTCGATGGAAAATTTGAAAAAAGCTATCTCTAGAATTAAAGATTTTTGTGAAAAGCTTAATAATTAGTTTTGTTTTAAAATTTTTTTTGCAACTTCAGTTTTCTGTATCCATTGCTTAGGAATAGAATTAATACCATTCTTTGCAGCAAAGTAAGCACCAATAAAATTTACTCTTGAGCAATTACAACCTCCAGCTTTTATAGTTTTCATTATAGCTGATTTAAAATTATTCGAGGTTAAAATTGAGTGAATTGAACTGTTAAATGTACCAGGATAACTACAAGCCATACCCATTTTTTTTACAGCTTTTGAATGATTAATATTTTTTAATTTTTTTACTTTTTGAATTTCTTTGACAACACTTTTAAAATATAAATTTTTTTTATATTTTCTAACAAACTCATCAATAGGCTTTGGAACCCCTTTTAGGGCAAAGTCAAGAATATAGAACTTTGACAATGCAAATTTCATGCTTATTTTAGAGATTGATACAATTTTAATAATATTTTCTAAATCTTTAAAAGTATGACCGTATAAAAAATAAGGTAAGGCTGCACAATATCCATCCGACTCATTTACTTTTGATCCGCCAGTAATTTTTTTTTTTAACTTAATGTTCTTTACCGACTCTATAATGTTTTGATGTATCCAGGGACCATTTATTAAACTTCTCCAGTTTTTTACTTTTTTATATTTTTTTCTTAATTTAAGGTTTTTCCAATATTTACTTTTAGGACCAAAATTCTTTATTATATTTTTTTTGAATCTTCTTTCTACATTTTCATGACCTTCAAGCAGCGTTTTTAACATTACTTGCCCGATATCATTATAGCCTGAAACTTTACCTGTTTTAATATTATAAAAAGGGCTCCTATTTATTTTTAAAAAGGTAAAATCCTTTTTACCTCTTATGTATTTTAGAAGCTTTTTTTGATCATAAACCCAATGCAAAGGTCTAGCCGCAGCATCGGCAACTGTTGCTCCTAAAAATACATGTAAATTATTTCTCACTTTATTTATTTGAGAGGTGTTTTTCAGCTTCTAAAGCAGCCATACAACCCATTCCCGCTGCAGTAACTGCCTGTCTAAATATTTTATCTTTAACATCACCTGCTGCAAAAACTCCAGAAATATTAGTTTCAGTCGAATCTGGCTTAGTGATTAGATAACCTTCTTTATCCATTTTTAATTGATCTTTGAACAAAGAAGTAGCTGGGTCATGTCCTATTGCAACAAAAAGACCATGAACTTTTAATTCAGTAATTTTATTGTTTTTTACATTTTTAATTTTTATACCACTCACTCCTTTAGGCTCTTCAGAACCTAAAACTTCTTGAATAACACTATCCCAAATTATTTTAATTTTTTTATTAGCTTTAAGTTTTTCTTGTAGCATCTTTTCCGCTCTTAAATTGTCCCGTCTGTGAATTAAATTTACTTTAGATGCAAATTTGGTAAGAAAAATTGCTTCTTCCACTGCAGCATTTCCACCACCAACAACCGCTACTTCTTTATCTTTAAAAAAAAATCCATCACACGTAGCGCAAGCAGACACACCATATCCCCTAAATTTTTGTTCTGAGTCTAAATTTAACCATCTCGCTTGAGCACCAGTAGAAATAATAAAACTATCTGCTGTATAAACTTGTCCACTGTCTCCTACAGCTGTAAAAGGTTTTTTTGTTAAATCAACTTTACTTATATGATCCTGAATCATTTCAGTACCAACGGCCTCTGCTTGACCTTTCATTTCATCCATTAACCATGGACCTTGTATTACCTTTGAGTATCCTGGGTAATTTTCCACATCAGTTGTGGTGGTTAATTGTCCCCCCGGCTGTGACCCATGAACTAAAATAGGTTTTAGCATAGCTCTAGCGGCATAAATTGCCGCTGTATAGCCTGCTGGCCCCGATCCAAGTATTAACACTTTTGTGTGTTTAGTTGATTTATTATTCATTACGATAAGGTTATATAGTAACTAATGTTAGAATTAAAAGCACTTCTTTTGACACAAGGTATGCATGGAATGGTGAGCCAAGTAGAGGGTTTAGCTAAAGCTTTAAAACTTAATTTTAAACATAAAAAAATCGAATTAAAACCATTTTGGAATTTTATACCACCAAAATTAACTCCAATATCTGAAAACTTACTAACAGAAAAATTTGTATGCGATTGTAAAGTTGTAATTTCATGTGGAAGAAAAAGTGTTATTCCTTCGATTGCTTTAAAGAAAAGATTTGGAAAAGAAATATTTAATATTCATATTCAAAATCCTAATGTAGCATTTAATCATTTTGACCTCATTATTTCCCCTGAACATGACAATATAATCGGAGAAAACGTACTTAACACTAGAGGCTCAATACATTATTTAACCAAAAAAGAAATTCTTGATAATTCTGATTATCTTAAATTAGATAAAGGAAAAAAAAAAATTGTAGCTTTTATTATTGGAGGTCCTAATAAATATTACAATTTTTCTGATCAACAAATACATTTTATTTTTAATAAAATTAAATCTTTATTCACCCCTGATAAATACAAGATTGTTGTAATACCTTCTTACAGAACTCCAGAAGAAGTAATTAAAAAAGCTTACAATACTTTCAGTATTAATCATTATGTTGTTAAAACAATAGACAAAAAAGCTTATTTAAGCTCGCTTGCCCAGGCAGACTATATTGTCGTTACCTGTGACTCAACTTCCATGATTTCAGAGGCAGGAGTTACAGGTAAGCCAGTTTATATGGCTATGATGAAACCGCAAAAAAGTATTAGAAGATTTCAAAGTTTTTATAGCCAATTTAAAGAATTGGGTATAGCAAGAGAATTAAGTGATAGTATTGACAGTTGGAGTTATGATAAGCTAGATGAAGTTAATAGAATTGCACCTTTTATAAAACAAAGAATGAAAAAAAATGGAATTATTTAAATCTTTAGAAAAAAGAACAAAATTATTTAACGATCCTTTTAAACATTTTGAAATCAATCAACCATTAACTCAAAATGCTATAGATGAAATTTGTAAAGCTGAAATAGCTGACCCTAGAAAACAAAATTTAAATTATGACGGTACGAGAGCTCTTGATGGAGGAGAAGGAGCTTTTCGAGCAGGTATTAAAGACGGTGGTAAAGCTAAAAAATTAAGGTGCTATGTAACTAAGGAAAATTCAAATCGATTTCCTTACCTCACAAAATTTATAGAGGAATTAAGATCGCCAGAAGTCTATAAAAAAATAGGATCGTTTATTGGCAAAGATTTGAGCAATTCTTTTGTAAGATTAGAGGTAATTTGTGATCGAGAGGGTTTTTGGCTAAAGCCACATTGTGATATAGAAGAAAAATTAATGTCTTCAATTGTTTTTGTTAATTTACATAATGAGTCAGAAAATCTAGGTACAGATTTTTACGATGAAAAATTAAATAAGGTAAAAACTGTTCCTTATAAACATAACTATGGATATTTTTTCACAAGCGGGCCTAATACATGGCATGGTATGGAAAAAAAAGAAATTAAAAAAGAGAGAAGATGCATTCAGATCAACTATGTTACATTTAATACAGATTGGAAAGTTAAAAGCTAAATATCTTGCAAAGAAGTAACATTAATATTTTTTAATTTTAAAGATCTTATTCCCTCCAAACAAACTCTAGCAGTTGACATATTAGTGCAATATGGAACTTTATTTGCTAATGTGGCTCTTCTTAAAGCTAAGGCATCGCTTAATTGAGTTTCACTATTTCCACCTCCAGTATTTATAACTAAAGCAATTTTTTTTGCATTTAGCACGTCTACAATGTGAGGTGAACCTTGATTAACTTTATTTACTTTAATACATTTTATTCCGTGCTGATTTATGTAGTCTGCAGTTCCTCCAGTTCCACAAAGTTTAAAATTTAATTTTATCAACTCTTTTGCTAATTGGACCCCTTCAGATTTATGGCTGTCTTTCAAAGATATAAAAGCTAAGCCATTTTTGGGAAGAGAGTTAGAAGCTGCTATTTGACTTTTGGCAAACGCCATCCCAAAATTTTTATCAAAACCCATTACTTCGCCAGTAGATTTCATCTCAGGCCCTAATAAAAGATCGCTATTAGGAAATTTATTGAATGGAAACACAGCTTCTTTTACAGCAAACATATTTTTTGTTTTGCTTTTTAAATTAAATTTAGACAAATCTTCTCCAGCCATTACCCTTGAAGCTATCTTTGCTAAAGGTAAATTTTTAGCTTTTGAAACAAAGGGAACTGTCCTACTTGCTCTAGGATTAACTTCAATTACAAAAATCTCATCGTTTTTGATTGCATATTGTACATTCATAAAACCCTTTACTTTAAGGGCTGTAGCTAATTTTACTGTTTGGTTTTCAATTTCTTTTAGCAAAAAAGATTTGATTGATACCGGAGGTAAACTGCAAGCCGAGTCACCTGAATGTATACCAGCCTCCTCGATATGTTGCATAATACCTGCTACAAAAACATTTTTACCATCCGAAATAGCATCAACATCAACTTCCATAGCATTATCAATAAATTTATCAATTAAAATTGGATTTTTTTCTGCAACTTTAAATGCTTCCTTTACAAAGTTTTTTAATTGTTTTCTTTCATAAACTATTTCCATAGCTCTACCACCTAAAACATAAGAGGGTCTTACCATCAAAGGTAAACCAATTTTTTCAGCAATTTTTATTGCTTGTGGAAATGTTTTCGCTATACCACTTTCGGCTTGTTTTAATTTTAATTTATTTAAAAGATTTCTAAATCTGTCTCTATCTTCAGCAAGGTCAATCGATGAATACTGAGTTCCCAAAATAGGAAGCTTATTTTTATATAAAAATTTTGCAAGTTTGATTGGAGTTTGACCACCAAATTGCGTTATTATTCCTTTTAAATATCCTCTAGAACTCTCTTTTTTTATTATGTTAAAAACAAATTCATCAATTAAAGGTTCAAAATATAATCTGTCACTCGTATCATAATCTGTAGAAACAGTTTCTGGGTTACAGTTAACCATGATTGTTTCATATTTAGACTCTTTGAGCGCAAAACTTGCTTGACAACAGCAATAATCAAATTCTATACCTTGGCCAATCCTATTTGGACCGCCTCCAAGTATAATTATTTTTTTTTTATCAGAAGGATCAGATTCACATTCTGAATTTAAAGAAAAATTTCTTTGATACGTAGAATACATATATGGTGTAAATGATTTGAATTCTGCCGCGCAAGTATCAACTTTTTTATAAACTGGGAAAACTTTAAGAGCTTCTCTTCTTTTTCTAATTGTTGTTTCAGACAAATTGGTGAGTTCGGATAATTTTTTATCTGAAAATCCAATCGACTTAAGATAATTGAATTCATTAAAAGCTCTTGGAAGTCCGTTTTTTTTTATTTTGACCTCATTTTCTATAATTTCTTTAATTTGATTTAAAAACCAAGGATCGATTTTAGAAAGTTTATGAATTTTAGACAAACTGATCTTTTTTCTAATTGCCTCTCCCACAAGAAGAATTTTGTTTGGAATATTCTCTTTTAACTTCTTTTCAATTTGTTTTAAGTTTAAGTTGAATATTTGGTCGAGACCTGAGAAGCCTGTCTCTAGAGACACCAACGCTTTTTGAAGTGATTCTTTAAAATTTCTTCCTATTGCCATAGCTTCACCTACAGATTTCATGGATGTTCCTAAAATCGCAGCAGATGTTGAAAATTTTTCAAAAGTAAATCTCGGAATTTTAGTGACTACGTAGTCTATTGTTGGCTCAAAAGAGGCTGGGGTAACTTTTGTAATTTCATTTTTCAATTCATCTAAAGTATAACCCACAGCTAACTTTGCAGCTATTTTTGCTATTGGAAAACCTGTGGCTTTAGAAGCTAAAGCCGAAGATCTTGAAACCCTAGGGTTCATCTCAATAATTACCATTCTTCCGTTTTTCGGGTTAATAGCAAATTGGACATTTGAACCTCCAGTTTCTACTCCTATTTTTCTTAAGCAGGCAATAGAAGCGTTTCTCATTACTTGATATTCCTTATCAGTTAAAGTTAAAGCAGGAGCAATTGTTACCGAGTCCCCAGTATGTATTCCCATGGGATCTAAATTTTCAATTGAACAAATTATAATACAATTATCTTTTTTATCCCTTACAACTTCCATCTCAAATTCTTTCCAACCTTCTAAACACTCTTCAACAAGAACCTGACTTACAGGTGACTCATGAAGACCTGTTTTTATTATCTTGAAAAATTCTTTTTTATTTTTAGCTATCCCCCCTCCAAGGCCTCCCAAAGTGAAAGCTGGTCTAATTATTGCAGGCAATCCAATCTGTTTTAAGACTTTGGATGACTTTTTAAAACTATTAACGATTTTAGACTTTGGTAAATCTAAACCAATTTCAATCATATTTTTTCTAAATTTTTTTCTGTCCTCAGCGTTAGCTATTGCTTTAGAGTTAGCACCTATTAATTCAATTCTATATTTCTTAAGAACACCTTTTTTTTCAGCTTCCATTGCTAAATTTAGTGCAGTTTGACCACCCATAGTTGGCAAAATAGCATCAGGCTTTTCTTTAATAAGAATCTTTTCAAGAATTTCTAAAGTTATAGGCTCTATATATGTTTTATCAGCAACGTTTGGGTCTGTCATAATAGTTGCAGGATTAGAATTAATTAGAATTACTTTATAACCCTCGTCTTTAAGTGCTTTACAAGCTTGAGTACCTGAATAATCAAATTCACAAGCTTGCCCAATAATAATTGGACCAGCGCCTACAACTAATATTTTTTTAATATCTCTTCTTTTTGGCATTATCTTCCATTCTCTTTACAAACTGTTTAAATAAATACACGCTATCTTGAGGACCAGGATTAGACTCAGGGTGATATTGAACTGAGAACACTGGTTTATTTTCTAATTGAATTCCTTCAATACCACCATCAAAAAGAGATTTATGAGTAATCTTTACATTTTTTGGTAATTTTTTTTCAACTACTTCAAAACCGTGATTTTGACTAGTTATTTCAACTTTATCTTTTATTAAATTTTTAACTGGATGATTAGCTCCTCTATGACCTAATTTCATTTTTTCTGTTTTTGCACCTAAAGTTAAAGCTAAAAGTTGGTGCCCTAAACAAATACCGAATATTGGTAAATTTTTTTTTATTAATTTTTGAATAATCGGTATAGCATACTTACCAGTAGCAGCAGGATCTCCCGGACCATTTGATAAAAATATTCCATTTGGTCTTTGCTTAAGAATATCTGCCGCGCTAGTTTTACAAGAAACGATAGTAACCTTGCAATTAAAATCTGAAAAGTATCTTAAAATATTTTTTTTGACTCCATAGTCAATAGCAACAACATGCAGTTTCTTTTTTTTATTTTTTAGAAAACCATCTTTTTTTTTCCAGGTTTTAAAATCTTGCCACACATAGTTTTTCTTAGTTGTTACTTTTTCAGCTAAATCTAAATTTTTTAGGCCACTCCATTTTTGAGTTATTTTGAGAAGTTTATTTATATTTAATTTATTTTTTTTAAAATAAGATATCGTCCCCTTTGGTGCGCCTCTATCTCTAATTATATTTGTTAAACTTCTAGTGTCGATACCTGTAATTCCAACTATTTTGTTCTTTTTTAACCACTCGTTCAAATGACTTAGAGATCTGTAATTTGAAGGGTCAGTTATTTCAGAGTTAATTATAACCCCTTTCGTCCATATTTTATCTGACTCGTGATCTTCTTTATTGGTACCCACATTACCGACATGTGGAAATGTGAAATTGATGATCTGATCAGCATAAGAGGGATCAGAAATTATTTCTTGATAACCGGTAATTGAAGTATTAAAACAAACTTCACCAGTAGCGGTTCCTTGATATCCGAAACCTATACCTTTAAAAAACTTACCGTTTTGAAGAATTAAAATAGCAGTGGCGTCGATCTTTTTAAGATTTTTTTTAGAGTTTATATTTTGACTTTTCTTCATCAAATACAACTCATGAGTTAAAGTAAAAAACTTATAAACATGATTTTGCGCAACAT
>MDSZ01243753.1_pt1 | contig 11692 bp, 10 predicted proteins | sample 811201 | NCBI WGS metagenome assembly MDSZ01 (sample SAMN05326647, study PRJNA326480) | marine metagenome | isolation source: seawater | place: Indian Ocean: North | collected 2010 | reverse complement strand
TTATCAGTATTATTATTATCAGTATTATTATTATCAGTATTATTATTATCAGTATTATTATTATCAGTATTATTATTATCACTATTATTATCACTATTATTATCACTATTATTATCACTATTATTATTATCAGTATTATTATTATCACTATTATTATTATCACTATTATTATTATCAGTATTATTATTATCACTATTATTATTATCAGTATTATTATTATTATTATTATTATTATCTATAAATTCTCTAAGTTTTTCAAATTCATAATAAATATTATTTAAAGAAATATCTACTTTATTTGTAAATTCTACAACATTATTGTCTAAAGTAGTTAATTGCGATTGAAAGTTATGAACAGTATTTAATACATTTGTAACTTTACTTGTAGATGATGCAATAGCACCTTTAACTATATTTAATTCTGTTGCTAAATTAATATTATTATTCATTATTATATATAAAAATATATAATAATAAATCTAATTTATTTATTATTAAAACTATTAATATCTAATTGATTTAATTTTGATAAAAATTCTTTAAATTTTAATATTTTAAAACTTAAATTACTAATATCAGTATCAATATTTTGTATATTTTTATTGATTATATCTGGACTAAATGTTTCATTAACACTATGAATATTATTACTTAAATCTATTAAAGCAGAATTTAAAGATAGACTCATTAATATAATAAAAATATATTTTTATTTTTAATTATTAATTCTTAACAAGCTATCTATTTTTTTTATATAGTTATCTAGTTCTTTAATATTTTTAATATCATACTTAGATAATAAAAAATCAACAGTTTTATTTATATTGTTAATATTATATTGTATATCTCTTATATTATTATTTAATCTATTTATATTGTCAATAGTATTAATATATGTTAATGTTAAAGTAGTAATATCTAAAGAATTGCTCATTTTCTAATATAATATAAAAATATTAATTATTATTTAATTTGATGCTAAATTATTATCTATAATATTTAATTTATCATTATTAGGTAAATTAGTTACAATATTACTTAAATCATATTGTATATTATTTACTTTATTTTGTAATGTATTATTAATATTACTATTTATAACTAATTTATTATTAAAATCATTAATATTTTTATTAATATTTTTTAATATATTTTCTAAATTGTTAATAATTTGTTTTTCCATATATATTATTTAATATAAATTTATATTATTTTTTATTCCTATAAAAAAAGTTAAATCATTTTTTAATTGTCTATAATCACAATAAATACCTAAACTATTAACATTACAACCATAATTATAATTACTAAATAAATAATTTAATGTTTTATTATTTTCTATAAAACCATTTTGTATCCAATTACCTCCTATAGGATTAAATAATGCTTTAATATTGAAAAAATGTTTATTGTTATTATTTATTGTACAATAACCAAACCCAATAACATCATCACTTAATATATCAAATAATTTATTAACAACATTATTTGTAAATAAAGAATCATTTAAAATTTCTTTTAATGGTAAATATTTAATATTTGTACCATCATTTGTTGTCAAAATATTATATGAAATTTCATTAAAAATATAGGCACCATTTCCATATAATAATGAATTACTACTATCTTTTAAAATTCTAAATCCAATCCATTTATATCCATTATCATTAGTTGTTAAAATACCATTCAAATTATAACTGTAATTATTATAGCTAAAGTCATTAGTAATAGTTAAATTATTATATGAATAATCATTGATATTTGGATAATTTTGTGTAGCATTATTTTGAAATTTATCATTAATATAAAGTAAACTCCACGGTTTCATCATTTTTTCATGGTTAGTATAAAAATCAATCTCTATATTGGAAATATCATTATTTATAATATTAATATTACTAATTTCACATACACATATATCAGTTAAATTTAATTTACATGAAGTAATTAAATTATTTGAATTTTGATTAAAACTATTTAAATCACAATAGTGATTAGTTATTAATGAAATATCAAAAATTTTTCCATCAGTTTTTTTTAAATTATATACAGTTTCATTCCAATTTAATGAAAAATCATTATTTAAAATACTTAAATTATAATTCAAATTATTATAATTATTATTTGTTAAATTATTAATAGTATTATTATCAAAATTATAACTTCCATCAATATTGATAGATCCAGAATTAATAAATATATTTTTAGATAAATTACATGATGTATTTGCAATAGTTCCAATAGTAGTTAGTAATTTATTACCATTAATATACATATATTGAGAATTAATATTTGTATAATTTCTATTAAAACTAATATCAAAATATTTAACACTTGGAATACCAGTACAATATAAAACTTCTTTTACAATATTTTCATTATTTATTATTACATTTGGATCTAAATCTAAATCATCAATATAAATATTATAATCATATGATTGATTTAATCCACATATATCATTATTTCTATAATAATTATAAGTTAGTTTATATGGATTAATTGATGGATCTCCAATTACATTAGAAATATCTGAATTAAGAATATTATTAATCTTAAATTGTCCTTTTAATCTCAGACCTTTATTATTGTTATCAGCATTATACATATCATTTAATAAATAAGAATTCAAAAAATCATAATTATTATTATTATAATTAATTTTTCTAACATTATTGCTTGAAAATGATGCATCAAAAATATAACTTTGTTTACTAATATCATTAATATTTATATTTATTGAAACCAAATTTAAAGAATTATCTACAAATTTTCCAAAACCAATATTAGAATATTCTTGATTTAAAAAATAAGGCTTTGTTATTTCAATATATTGAAGTAAATTATTTTCAAAATTAATATTATGATTATCAGATAAATTTATATATATTATATTATTATTATCAAAACTATTATTGGTAATAAATTGTTTATTATTTATAATATTTGTATTAATATGAATATCTATATTACTAGAATCTACTATTTTAGTATATTCAGATATACTAATATCACTATATTCAGAATAACAATCAATTAAATCATTTTTAACTTTAACTTGGTATTTATATTTTCTAGCAGATTTTAAATTTTTTAAAATAATATTAAACAAAGATTTACAAGAACACATTGTTATTAATGATATATCATTAAATGAATTATTACATATATCAATAATATTACTAGCTAATGAATTAATTTCACTATAACTTATATCATAATATTTTAATAATGCATCTGAATCAGCATTATTCATTTCATTATTTAAAACTTTAAATATAGTTTTTAATTCATTCAAATTTTCAGCAATATTACTAATATTAATAGGTTTAGAAGGAGCTAAAGCAATTAAAAAACTTAAATCATTAAAAATTAAACTTCTATTTTCAATAGTTGGATAGTCAATAGAATTATTATTTCCATATATTCTAATACTAAATGGATTATTAGTTGACAATATTTGATTAACACTATTATCTATATTATCTAAATCTAAATATTTATTAATATCAATAATTTTATATTTTTCCATAGTATATTCTTCATTACTATCAATATATATAGTAGAAAAATCAATCCAACCTGTATTTACATAATTAATACAACCGCTAATATCAAATTTAATATAATCTATATATGGTAAATTTTTTTGTTTATTATTAAATAAAGACAATAAAGCTTTATTATTATCATCTTGTAATTCATCAAAATAAGCAATTATTTTATCATAATTCCATGATAATTGAATTTTACTTGAACTGTTAAATGGTTCATCAGAAATATCAAAATTATATGGTTGTTGTGTCATTATTTGAAAGAATGTTTGACTTACATCATTAACATAGTATAAATTGTATAATTTTACATCAATAGCATCATTTATTCTTTCATTTATTCGATTATTTAAAAGATTAGATAAATCATTGGTAATGATATATGATAAATCATTTCTTAATGTAAATAATAAATTACTTTTTAATATATATGATAAATTATGTAATTTTACATCAATAGTATCATTTATTTTTTCATCTATTTGATTATTAAAAAGATTAGATAAATCATTTGTTAAAATATTTGAAAAATCTATAGTTTTAATTAAATAAGATACATCAATACGATCTAAAATAAATGACAAATCAATACTAGAAAAATCTACTTTATCTAAAATAGTAGAAGCAGAAAAATCAAATTGTATAGTATTTTTTATATTTGTTGTAATCGGTCTTCTACCTTCTTGTTTACAAGAAAACATAATATTATATTATTATAATATTTCATAATAATATACTATTAATAATATACTATTAATAATATACTAATAACAATATATTATTAATAATATATTTTTATTATAAATCATATAAAATTTCACATTCTAATTCAATACTTAAATCAGCATTATTTACATCTATTATTCTTCCAAATTCATCATATATTTTAACATGAAATTTATTAATATCAGTTGGACCAAAATAAATACGTTTTGGATATTTTACATATTTATTGTCACAACAATTAGAAGAAATTTTTGCTAAAATATTATTATCTGCTAAACTTTGATATTTAAATGGTGAAATAAACATTGTATCATGATTATTTTGAAAATCATTTACTGACAATAAGAAATAGTTATTACCCATATTATCATATATACTTTCTGATTCATAACTAGAAAAATCTTTATATATATTATTAAAATTATCATATTTTTTCAATTTTTTATCAATATGATTTCCTCTAAATCCCAATAACCAACCCAGTGTTAACTGATCTTTGTTTACATTATTTGATAAATTATAATTCATATCTATATTTTCAAAATAATTAAAATTTAATGTAAAATTAGTATCACTATTACTAGCAAAAAACATTTTACCAGAAGTATTATTATATTCTAAAGTAATATCTAAATTATTTTCTTGAATACGAAAATTTATTTCATCTACTATAGATTGCGAATCATAACTTCCATTCGATAATAAAATTAAAATATCATTAATATAAAAGCAATTCGATCCTAATTTACTTGATACAGTATATACAGTATGTGGTAATTGATAATTTAAAACACGTAAATTCAATATTTTTTTTAATGTATAAGGAAGATTAATTATAAAATCTGTTGAGTTAGTATTATTATAATTATCTCTAAATCTAGTATTTATATTTATTACTTTTTTTAAAGTTTTTATAGTTAAAGGATTAATTATTCCACTTTTTACATTAGACTTAAAAAATTCATTTTTATTATTTTCATTATGATTTATTAAAAAATGATTGTCTTGCTGAATAACATTATTAGTATTATCTTTTATTTCATTATTTAATTTTATAAAACATTTATAAAAAAAATCTATTAATTGTGTTTTATTTTCTATGACTTCATTATTTACAAATTCATTATTATTAATTGCTTTTAACTTTTCTATTTTTTTATTCAATTGTTTTTGCAATAAATTTACATCTAATGTATTAAAATTTAATGTTTTTACATTAATATCAAAAATTTGCAATAATTCTTGGGTATTATAATTATCAATATTTAAATCCATAATAATTATATCTAATATATATTAATAAATATCAATTTATTTATTTTTTTATAAATATAAATTTTTTATAAATATAAATTTTTTATAAATATTTATATATTATATAATGTTTTGTGGTTGTACATGTATAATAGCTTTAATCTTTTTAATTGCAAATATATATACTATATTATCATGCACAAATGATAATTATAAACAAGAATTTAAAAATACCCTATCAAATGATCAAAAAATAACGTATGAAAAAATTATTAATGAGCGAAAAAATATATATTATAGTGGCTATATTTTTGGATTGATACTTTCATTAATAGTAATTTTAATTTTAAAAAAATTCTTTAAAAGTAAATTAAATAATTTATCCTTAGTTTGTTTAGTAGGAACAATAACATTTATTAGCAATTATTTATTTTATATTTTATATCCTAAATCAGATTATATGTTATTACATTTAAATGATAAAACACAAATAGAAGGATGGCTTAAAATTTATAAAAAAATGCAATTTAAATTTCATTTGGGATTTATATTAGGTATAATAGCTGTTATTATCTTTTGTTATAGCTTTAGAAATAACTAATTTAATTAAGTTTAAAATATTTAAATTTTCATTAATGTAAAAATTTCATTTCCAGAATTATATTTATAATCAACAACACTTAGTCGAGCAATTTTAAATAAAGTTTTTATTTCATCTAATTTAAAAATATAATAATAACGTTCATATATTTTTCCATATTTATTCCATAAAACAATATTATTTCCATAATTATTAAAATTTCTTTTTATTTTTTGTGGTTGATTTATAGACCAAACTGATAATAAAATTTTTCCATTATTTTTAATTAATCGTTTAATTTCTAATAATGTTTTAATACGTAATTCTTGTGTAGATAAATGATGAAAAACAGCAATACAAATAATAGCATCAGCTGAATTATTTTTTAATGGTATATTAGTAATATTCGAATTAATAACATCTAATTTTTTTTGATTACATATTTTAATAAAATTATCACAATTATCAATACCTATAAATTTTAAATTACTATAATTCATATTTCTTCCATTACCACAACCTAAATCATAAACTAAACTATTTTCTTTTAAATTATCTAAAAATTCTATTATCCAAGACCATTTATATACTCTAGTATTATCAAAATGATGTGCAATTTCTTCATATACATCTTTTACATAAATTTTATCAATATCATTATTATTAATATTATTATTAATATTATTAATATTATTATTATTATCAATACTTGTATTATTAATTAACATAATTTATAATAATTACATATAGTAAATGATTATATTTATTAAATAACTAATTTCAATTTTAAAAAATATTAATTTTAATAAATTAAAATTGATTTTATTAACTTTTAAAATTTTAAGTTTAAAGTTTAAAAATGGAAAACACAAATATAAATACAATTATCGAATCTATTACATGCCCAATAACTCAAATGCCAATGACTAATCCTGTAACAGGATCAGATGGTCAAACATATGAAAAAGAGGCAATTATTCGTTGGTTAAATGAAAAACATACTTCTCCTCATAATCGCACTATAATGGAAGTAAGTAGTTTAAAATTAAATATTTCTATTAAGTTTTTATGTGATAAATATCATGCTGGAGAATTAGGCAATATTAATAGTGTAGTAAAAAATACATCAAAAGTGTCAGATTATAGTATTAAATTAGACCATAAAATTTCTAAAACAACTAATAATAATTATTTGATGTTAAATTTTAATATTGATGATAATTCTATGCCAAAAGATTTAGAATTAGGATATTTATCACAAGATATTATTTTAGTAATTGATAGATCAGGTTCTATGCAAGCACCCATCGAAGCAAAAGATAGTAATGGAGATAAATTAGAAAATGGAATGTCTATTCAAGATATTGTAAATCATGCAGCAAAAACTGTTGCAAAAACATTAGATAAAAATTCAAGACTTGCTGTTATTGCATTTGATAATGAAATTGTAGTAATTAGTGAATTAATGTTTATGACAGAAATGAATAAAATTACTACTTTAAGTAATATTGATAATATTAAACCAAGATATCAAACAAATATTTGGGGTGGAATTGAAAAAGCAATTCAAATATTAGATGAACGTGATGATAAATCTAGAAATAGCGCAATATTAATGTTAACAGATGGACAACCAAATGTATCACCGGCACGAGGTGAAGTAGAAACCTTAAAAAAATTAAGAATTAAAAAAAATTTTACAGCACCAATCTATACATTTGGTTTTGGCTATGTATTAAAACCAGAATTATTATATGATATTGCAAAATATGCAAATGGTGCTAATGGTCATATTCCAGATGGTGGAATGATTGCAACTGTATTTTGCAATTTTACAGGTACAATTCTTTGTACAGTTGTTAATAATTTACAACTACATATTAACAATAAAGATATTACTATGAAAGGTGATTATGCATATAATTATGATACTACACTTGAAGAAATAATTTATGATATTGGAACAGTTCAACTCGAACAAACAAGAAATATTGTTTTAAATAACGAAAAAAATATTGAAAAATTTAGTTACTATTTTACATATAAAGTTGGAGGATTTTCATATAAATCCGAAATATTTGATATTGATTTAGAATCATTAAATATTGATAATAATATTAATATTCATAAAAATAGATATGATTTAGTAGAATCAATTCGTTATATGATTAATTATAATCGTTGTAATTTAAATTATGAAGCAATGAAAGTTTATTCTAATATTGAAAATCAATTATTAACATCTGGATTTTCAGATGAATTAACATTAGGTATGATTAAAAATCTTAAAGGTGATGGATTTAACGAAGGCCAAATTAAACTAGCTGTAAGTAATATGAGATATTTTAAACGATGGGGTGAATTTTATTTAGATCAACTTTCACGATCATTAAATCAACAAATTAAGCCAAATTTTAAAGATGAAGCTTGTGTATTTGGTGGAACAATATTTACAGATTGTGTTGATCGTGCTAGTGATATTTTTGATACTCTTCCACCACCAACACCTTCATTAATTGTAGCACAAAATTATAGAAGTTTAGGATATCAATCAATTCCACGAGCGCCTATTAATATGTCAGCATATAATGATCCAGGTGGTGGTTGTTTTGATTCTAATTGTATTATTACTATGGCTGATGGTAGTAAAAAAATCTTAAAGAATCTTAAAGCAGGTGATAATATTATGTCTGCAAAAGAAGATAATACACTGGTAATAGCTAAAGTAGTATGTATTCTTGAAATTAAAAATACAACGAGAATCAAAAATTTTGTAGATTTTAATGGTGGATTATATATTACACCATGGCATCCTATTAAATATAATAATGAATGGGTATTTCCTGGTAATATTAAAGAACCAAATATTAAACAATCAAATTCAATTATTACATTAGTTTTGGATAAATATCATATTGGATTTATTAATGATTATCAATGTATTATGTTAGGACATAATTTTAAAAATGGAATTTTAAATCATCCTTATTATGGTACAAATAAAGTAATTGATGATTTAAAGCAAAGTTACGGATGGAATTGTGGATATATAGTAATTAATGACTATGATATGATTTTAAATATTAGTAATAGTAATAAAGTAGATGTAAAAGATTTAAGTAATAATATTATTGAAGTATATTAAATACAATAAATTTGTAAGAAAGCAAAATAATAATATTTTTTTAATTTAGATTATATAAATTTATAAATTTATATAATTTATATAATTATATATATATAAATATAAATGAATAGTTCTAGTAATATAGATATATGTTTGAATGTAGTACAAGCCACTGTTTTAGCAAATGAAATAAATTTAGCTAAAAATTTAGCAACAACAAGTGTTAATTTAACAAATAATAACAGTAATACTATAACACAATTACAAACAGAATTAAATGATAATAAACTTTTAGTTAAAGATTTAGCTTCAAAACTAGAATATTTATATTCTGTTTTAAAAGATAAAAAAATATTAGAAGAATAATTTTTTATATAATATTATTCAATACTATTTAGTAGTAAATAATATTATATTATATACTTAAATGATAATATAATAGTAAATAATTTAAAAACATGTTTTTATATATTTATTATTAATGGTAGCAATTGGTATTGATTTAGGAACAACTTATTCTTGTGTTGGTGTTTGGAAAAATGGACAATGTGAAATAATAGCTAATGATCAAGGTATGCGAACTACCCCTTCTTATGTTGCATTTACAGATAGTGAAAGATTAATAGGCAATTCTGCAAAAAATCAAGCATCACAAAATCCGGAAAATACAATTTTTGATGCTAAACGTTTAATTGGTAGATTATACAATGATTCAAATACACAAAATGATATTAAACATTTTCCATTTAAAGTAATTTCAAAAGACAATAAACCATTAATACAAGCTAATTATAAAGGAGAAATTAAAAATTTTCAACCCGAGGAAATTTCATCAATGATTCTTAGTAAAATGAAAACAATTGCTGAAGATTATTTAGGTGAAAAAATAGATAGTGCTGTTATTACTGTACCAGCATATTTTAATGATGGTCAACGGCAATCTACAAAAGATGCCGGTGCAATTGCCGGATTAAATGTATTACGCATCATTAATGAGCCAACAGCTGCAGCTATTGCTTATGGTTTAGATGAACAAAAAGATGGAAAAGAAAAGTATATATTAATTTATGATTTAGGTGGAGGTACTTTTGATGTAACTCTCTTATCAATTGATGATGGTGTTTTTGAAGTGAAAGCAACTGCTGGTGATACAAGATTAGGTGGGGAAGATTTTGATACACGATTAGTTCATCATTTTATACAAGATTTTAAAAGAAAACATAAAAAAGATTTATCAGAAAACAAAAGAGCAATTAGACGACTAAGAACTGCATGTGAAAATTTAAAAAAAATCCTTTCAACATCAACACAAACAACATTAGAAATAGATAGTTTATTTGAAGGAATTGATTATTGTTCTACTATAACCAGAGCACGATTTGAAGAATTATGTGGAGATTTATTCCGAAAAACGTTTGAACCAGTTGAACAAGTAATAAAAGATTCTGGAATTAGTAAATCATTAATTCATGAAGTAGTATTAGTAGGTGGTTCAACCCGAATTCCTAAAATTCAAAATCAACTTATTGATTTTTTTAATGGTAAGAGTTTAAATAAATCTATTAACCCAGATGAAGCTGTAGCATATGGGGCAGCTGTACAGGCAGCTCTTTTATCAGGTGTAAAAGATTCTAAAATAGATGATTTATTATTATTAGATGTAGCTCCTCTTTCTCTTGGTGTAGAAACTAGTGGAGGTGTTATGACGAAAATTATAGAGCGTAATAGTACAATTCCAACAAAAAAATCACAAACATTTAGTACATATGCTGACAATCAACCAGCAGTAACTATTCAAGTATTTGAAGGTGAGCGTCAATTTACAAAAGACAATAACAAATTAGGAGAGTTTACTCTTCAAGGTATTCCACCAATGCCGCGTGGTATTCCACAAATTGAAATATCTTATGATCTAGATGCAAATGGTATATTAACAGTAACTGCTTCTGAAAAATCAACAGGTAAATCAGATAATATTACAGTTACAAATGATAAAGGCCGTCTTTCAAAAGAAGATATTGATAGAATGGTTAATGATGCTGAAAAATTTAAAGATGATGATCTAAAAGCAAAAGAATTAATTGATTCAAAAAATAATTTTGAAAATAGTGTTTATCAGATGAAATCAACACTTAATGATGAAAAATTGACTACATTAATAGATAGTAATATGAAAGCAAAATTAACAAAAACAATAGATGATGCAACATCATGGCTAGATAATAATCAAATGGCATCTAAAGAAGAGTATGATTCACGTTTAAAAGATTTCCAAGAAGAAATGAAACCATTACAAGAAAAAATGATGGCAGGAATGCAAGGAAATATGTCACAAGATATGCCAAAATCATATCCTAGTGATGAAACTACACATGGAAGTCCAAAAGTAGTAGAAATAGATGATGTAGATTAAATAAATAAAAATATTTTATGTAAAAAAATAGTAACAAT
>MDSZ01054712.1_pt1 | contig 11692 bp, 8 predicted proteins | sample 811201 | NCBI WGS metagenome assembly MDSZ01 (sample SAMN05326647, study PRJNA326480) | marine metagenome | isolation source: seawater | place: Indian Ocean: North | collected 2010 | reverse complement strand
CGCGCCTGATTCATGGCTTGAAGATCTAAACCAGTTTAATACGGATTGGAATAAGCCGTTTTTAGAAAAAGCGCCAGTTTTGATTACTGTTTTTCGTCAGAGCTATGCAGATCTTGGCACTACAAAGAAAAAAAATTACTATGTTAGTGAGTCTGTTGGGATTGCATGTGGATTTTTAATAACTGGCATACATAATGCTGGCCTAGTTTCGTTGACCCACACTCCAAGCCCAATGGGATTTCTTGAAAAAATTCTCAAGCGCCCCAAGAATGAGAAGGCTTTTTTGTTGATTCCGGTTGGTTATCCAGATGAGAATGCAAGGGTCCCAAATCTTAAAAAAAAGCAATACAAAAAAATAGCAACGGTTTTATAAATTGATAAAAATTTTTGTGACAGGTGGGACATTCGATAAGGATTTCGATGAAAAAAACGGGGAACTGTTTTTTAAAGATACCCATATGAACGAAATACTTGCTCTTGGACGCTCAAGGGTTGAAGTGGATATAGAAACACTAATGATGATTGATAGCCTGTATATGACAGATGAGAAGCGGAGACTAGTTATTGAGAGCTGTGCAAATACTTCAGAAGATCAGATTATTATCACACACGGAACTGACACAATGACCCAAACTGCCAAAGAACTTGGTTTAAGAAAGCTCAATAAAACCATTGTTATAACAGGTGCAATGATTCCCTATAAATTTGGGACATCTGATGGCTTGTTCAATATTGCTAGTGCACTTGCCTATGTGCAGACTTTGCCTGCAGGCGTGTACGTTGCCATGAACGGCAGGGTTTTTGAATTTGATAATGTTAGAAAAAATAGAGATACAGGTATGTTTGAGGAGGAAAAATGAAAGAATATATAATATACCATAACCCGAGATGTCGTAAAAGCCGACAGACACTTCAACTTCTTAGGGATGCAGGAATTGAACCAACTATTGTTGAATACTTAAAAACACCGCTCGCAAAAGAGCAAATAAGAAACATTTCTCAATTACTTGGTTCGCGTCCAAAGGACTTTGTTAGAAAAATCGAAAATGATTTTAAAGACAATGATTTGTCAAAATTTGTAGAAGATGATGAAAAAATATTGGAGGCAATGTCATTGTTTCCTAAAATCATAGAGAGGCCGATAGTTGTTTTTGATGGGAGGGCTATAATCGGAAGGCCACCAGAAAACGTTCTTAAACTGATTTAAATTTCCCTTTTTCTCGTACGCACATATAGTAAATGTGTAAAACCCTAAAAAAATAGTAAAAAATAAACTTGACATGCACTGGTTTAGTCGGTTATGTTTCTATCATACGTTCTTGGGGAGATGCGGATAGGAGTAGACTATCCGACCATAATTTTGGCAGTAAAGCTAAGTAAAAATAGTTCTTTCTACGTCGAACCAGAAGATTTTAGTAAATAGTGTAAATAGTAATATGGAGGCAGAAAAATGAGAAAACTCTCACAAATAGTAGCCCTAGTAGTATTTGTATCGTTAACCTGGACACAAACGACTGGTAAAATTAGGGGGAATGTATCCTCATCAGATGGACAAGCGCTTGTTGGTGCTAATGTCATTGTTGATGGAACATCAAAAGGTGCAGCCACTGATGCAGATGGTGGATTTACCATTCTCAATGTTGATGCTGGGACATACAGTGTAACCGTTTCTTACATTGGTTACCAAAGCAATACTCAGTCTAATGTAAGTGTTAAAGTTGGACTAACTACACCACTTAATTTTTCAATGCAAGCTTCATCAGTTGAAGGGGAAGTTGTAACAATAGTAGGCGAAAGAAGGTTAATTGAAACTAGTGCAACAAATTCTGTAAGAGTAATAGGCGATCAAGAGATACGTAATTCGGCATCTAGAAGTGTTGCTGGTATGCTTGATATGCAGCCAGGTGTGAACATTACAAATGGTAGAATATCCGTTCGCGGGAGCAGATCTGAAGAAGTCGCATATACACTTGACGGAGCTGCAATTACAGATGTTATAAATACAGGATTTGAGTTTTCTGCAATCCCAGAGGCACTAGCCGAAATCTCAGTAGAGGCTGGTGGATATGGTGCTCATGTAGGGGGAGCGAACTCTGGTGTTATTAGACAAGTTTTGAAAACCGGCTCTAATGAGGTTGGTGGGGATGTTAGATTTGAGACAGGAGATTATGGTCTAACTGACCTTACTGCAACTGTCAGCGTTCCTATTGGAAGCAATGTGAAAACTTTTGTTGCGGTTACCCAAAATAAGGTAGATGACTGGGACCCAACCTATTATACAGATTTTGAAATCAATAATGGAGAGCCGATGCCTAGTGCTGTCTCTGGTGTTACTCCTGATGGCGAGTCCGTTGCAATTAAATTTGATTCCGGCGGCAAAAATGGTATTTCTCATAGGGGAAGGGAGACTCTTAAAATAAATGGGACAGCTACTGTAGACCTCGGGCCTTTGAATCTCCGCTTTTCTTCTGTTCTTGATAATGTAAAATATGAATTTAATGGATCGCCAATATACCACATGTTTAACAATGATAGACTTGGTGAAGCAGAAAGAAACCTTTCCTTGTTTAATGGTCGCGCAAATTATTTTTTAAACCCCAACATGATGCTTTCAGCTGGTTTCTTTTCAATGAGTAGAAACTATGAGTATTATGATGGCGCTTTCGGCAGTGGAGATTTTGAAAAAGCAATTGGGTATTATGATTCAACTAGTGTATCTGCTCAAGGAGTAGATGCCGCTTGGTGGGCTGGCGGAAATACAAACTTTGCCAATGGTCAAACATATGCTTCGCCACAGGACTATTATGTGGCGAATACGTTTGCGTTTGCTAGGCCTGGTGATGTTACAACTGGTTGGGGAATGAATCAGCGTAAGTCTGTAGGTTTTGATGCTGGCTTAGTATGGCAAAGAGGCGATCATGAGATACGTGCTGGTTTTGATTATAAGAAATACACATACCGATCTTATAACCTTTCAACAGGTGCCATGTATAACATCAACAAAAACATATTTGATGGGAAGTATTCAAGAGAGGATGTGGTTAGTGAAACCAACACTCAGGTTACTTCAGACTTAGCAGCTTTTAATAGAGGTGGGCAAATAGGTTATGATGACTATGGAAATGAAATTGATGACGACTGGACAGGTCCTCGTGAACCAACAGTAACATCTTTTTATGTTAATGATAAGTTTGAAGCTGGTGAGATTGTTTTAAATGCAGGCGTTCGTGTTGATAACTTTATGATGGACGACTGGAGAATGAAAGATCCTTCTAATCCAGGTTGGGATTCAAACAATCAAGGTATATTAGCTGATGAATTCGAAGAGTCAGAAACCAAAACAGTCTTGCAACCGCGTCTTGGCTTGGCATTCCCTATTTCTGACGAAATAGTGTTTCATTTGCAGTATGGTAAATTTGCTCAAATGCCGGAATTAGATTTACCTTACTCATCAACTCGTTTCATGAGTTTAGTTTGGGGTGGACAGAACTATACGCCAGACCCGATGGGCTTTGATCTTGATCCGATTGAAACAACCCAGTACGAGGTTGGTATGAGTTACCAAATACTTCCACAAGCAGCTATTGATATAACTGCTTTTGCAAAAAATACCACTGGTCAGGTAGTGATTGCTAAAAACGAAGAAGTTGAGGTGAACAATGAGCATGGAGTTGCAACAGACGCTTTGTATTATGAGAATGGAGATTTTACTACGGTTAATGGATTTGAGTTTACCTTAAGAACTAGAAGAGTAAGCAGGTTACAGACTTTTGCTTCATATACTTGGTCTGATGCCCGGGGTATAAATTCTGATCCAAATACTGGTGCGGGAAACTTATCTCAAGATGCACTTGGGCCACCACCATTGATGATTTCTCCACTTTATTACCATAATAAACACCGTGGTGCTATAGCGTTAGATTATAGGTTTGGTTCTGATGATGGTTTGTTAAGCGGTCTTGGAGTTAATCTTGAATACAAGATTAACAGCGGTCATCCTTACACTTTAAGCGATGGAGGTATGGGGCAAAGAGCAGCTGATGCTGGGGCAATCTTAGCAGATGCCAGATCAAGAGAACCACAAGAGCCTGTTGGATCTTCAACAACTCCATGGCAGCGCTATACCAATCTTAAGGTTGATTATGGCCTAAGCTTAGGGGGTGTTGCTGTGAATCTTTTTGCTCGTGTCTCCAATCTCTTTGATACCAAGAATGTTATAAACGTTTATTCAAGATCAGGGAACGCTTACGATGACGGTTTTCTAACAGATCCTGCATTGAGTAGTGAGATTGTTGCCGCGAATGGAGAAAACTATGTTGATCTTTATCGAAACGTAAATCTAGAGAATAGACAACACTATAGATTTGATTTTGGTCAAGATGTTTTCTCTGAGCCAAGAATTGTTAAGATGGGAATTGAGTTTAAATTCTAAAATTTGGGCTTACTGAATTCAGAAAAATATATAATTAAAAGAGGATTGTAAAATCATGAGAAATAAAATAAACGTTATAAGTAACTTGGTCGTGATAATTTTGGTTATTTCCGCTTCAGTTTTTTCGAGAGAAAGCGGAGCTCCAAATCAAAAAAGTGTGGCTAAAGTTTCAGAAGGTGTAAACCAAAACCCAGGCATTTCCGTAATGAATATAAACAACCACGCGTTTTGGGTTGCAAAGGATGGTGCCTATACAACCGGTGGTAGTAACAACGGTGTTCAGGGTGATTATCCTAAGTTCACTGGCGGGCTAATATTTGCTGATGGTATGCTATGGGGTGCAAAATTAAACGATCACTTAGGTGGTACAGCTGCAAAAGGTGAGGTCAGAGTAGGTGGGTCAACTTATGGGCATGGTTTAAAAGCCGGTAGGGTTATTTATGATAATAATGATAATGTGATTGGTGCAGACGACCCAACAAATAACCACGTTTGGCGTGTTAGGAAAGATTATGCCGATGGTAATCTAACTGAAGATGCTGCTAATTTTTTTGGAGTAGATGTCGGCTCTGTTACAGATGATCAGATTGAAGAAGTTAGGTCTCAATACGAATATGATTGGGAGAATTGGCCTGGCGCTTGGGGTGCTCCTTATGAAGATGTGGATGGTGATGGTAACTACAATCACACTATTGATATCCCAGGATATCCTGGTGCAGATCAAACTGTATGGACCATTGCGAATGATGTTCCAAAAATTGTAGATGCATCAGGTGCGGTTGTTGACACAATTGAAACTGCTCAGCTTTTATACGGCGCAGACCCGATTGGTGTTGAGCTTCAAATTACTGTTTGGGGCTATGCTTTCGGCGCATCTGACCCATTAGGCAATGTAATATTTAAAAAAGCCGATATGGTGTATACGGGTCTTCCTGAGACTCCAGATTCTTCTTACATGGACTCTGTTTATTTTACTCAATGGTCAGATCCTGATCTTGGTACGTTCACTGATGATTATGTTGGTTGTGATGTCGACCTTTCATACGGGTATGTTTACAACGGTAATAGGTTGGATGGAGTATTTAACGGCATTTACAATTTGCCGGTCCCTTCAGGTGGATATGACTTTTTACAAGGACCTCCTGATAACATGGATATTGATGGAGATTCAGACACGACTGAATATCTAGGAATGACCTCTTTTACTTACTTCGGTGCAGGTTCCTCTATTAGTGACCCTGATTTACAAGAATATGCTGGTTCATTACAATTCTATAATTTAATGGAGGGGTACCTCCCAAGGCCAGCATACCCTGATCAAATCCCTTGGACAGATCTTGCTACGGGTGAGGATACAAAATATGTATTATCTGGTGATCCTGTGACTCAAACTGGTTGGATTGATGGTGTACAGCTTCCGCCTGGAGATAGGCGTATGGTTATGGCAAGTGGGCCTTTCAAAATGCAGCTCGGAGATAGTGCTACCGTCGTTGTTGGTATTATTGGCGGTATGGGTCTAGATAATATTTCATCGGTATCTGTTGGTAAGTTTCATGATAAATTTGCTCAATATGCTTATGATCAAGACTTTAACTTACCTTCTGCTCCTTCTGCTCCTTCAGTAACTGGCTTAGAGATGGATGGGAGAATTTCGTTAGATTGGGGTAATGATGCCTCTGCGTATGAAGCTACAGAAAATGTTGTAAATAGCGGTTTTGAATTTGAGGGGTATAATGTTTATCAATTACCATCAGCAACTTCACCTTTGTCTGAAGGTGTAAAAGTTGCGACATATGATAAGGTAAACGCGATTCAAAATATCTTGGATGCTGCGATTGACCCCATCACTAGTTTAGAACTACAGGTTGCTAAGCAAACAGGTTCAAATAGCGGTGTTCAGAGATACTTTCATTCCGACTATGATGAAATTAGAGGTCGTCCAATGTCAAATGGGATTACCTATCACTTTGCTGTTACAGCTTATAGTTATCTCCCTGATAACGAAGGCCGCCCTTTTAAGACCCTTGAGTCAGGCGCTTCGAAAGTTGCAGTTACTCCTCATTCGGTGGATCCAGGTTTCGTCTATGATCAAACAGGTAGTACTGAAGTCACTCACAACGGTACTGCTGACGCCAGTGTTGAGGTGCATATAGCTAACACTGAAGATTTAGTTGGCGGAGATTATGAAGTATATTTTGACGAACAGCTTTATGAACTGGATTTAAATGGTGTTTGGACCCCAATATCTGGAGCTGGTAAGGTGGCAGATGTAAGTGGAACTACTCTTGAAGGTTCTGCTGTTAGTTCTGTCAACGTAGGAACTATAGATATCAATTTTCAGCTTTCTGTTAGTACTACAGATTATAACTGTGTTCAGGGGGTTCGATTAGTATTTCCGGATGGAACAGTAATCAATAGTGCTGATGGTGGAACAATCGATGGCACTGCTGTATTGTTTGGAGAGGATGTTGCTAATGGTGGTGGCGCGTTCTGCGCTGCGCATGTTCTTAGTGTGAATATCAATACTCCAGAAGGATTTGGTCTTACTACAGCAGCATCAAACCCAATCAGCGTTGCTTGGACAGCTTATGATGATGATTGGGCGCAATTATGGTGTGTTAGTAATTGTGCAACATGCGATTATTATGAAATTGGAACTGGTTGTGAAGGTGCTGATGGATCAGCGGCTACTGTTCATACTCTTTCAACAAATGCCGAAGGTACTGTTGATATAAGTCAATTATCCTATTTTGTTACACAAGAATATCATTGGAACCTTAGAAATACCACTACAGGTCAAATTGTTAGGGAAAATCAGACTTTTATAAATGGATCTGATTTATACGGTGGAAGTTCGATTGAACAAGAATCTGCACCTTATGTTTCATATGGAAATGATGGTTCACAGCCTTATAGTGAGGGATTTCAAATTTTTGTAAATGGTAACTACGAAGCGCCGACTGATGCTTTTGCTAGAACATTTACATATGACAATGCTGCAGCTGCTGCATATGGCGCGTCAAGCTATGATGTAGATGCTTACCCAGATTATGGTTGGGCTACTACAGCATTATCTTATATGCCTGATCATAACGGTGTAGGTGTAACAGATGTAAATATTTTGCAGAGAGATATTGAAGTGCGGTGGACTGGAGAATATGAGGATTCAATCTTTGTGGAAATGGATGGTGGTCCATCATTCTGGTATTACACCTGTGGTACAGATGAAAATGGTGATTGTATTGGTGGTTCATATGCTTGGATTAGCGGTGCAAGATATTATGATATCGCAGTTCACCCAGATCCAGGTAATCTTGATAAAGATGGTGCTCCATTTAGAATTTGGATTCCTTTTGAAGTTTGGGATATGGAAGCATTAGATGCTAATGGCGTGGCAATTGAAGGTGGCCAGCAAATTGATGTTGATATCTATGATAGAATTCAAGACCCTACAGATGCTGATGCTCCTGGTAACCCAGATGATCCGGGATATATGTACTCATTCAATCCATATAACAGAATGTATACATATTTCATACATGCTCCATACGATATAAGTGGGCAATATGAGCATCCAGTAACTGGAGACCCTTCTGGTTTTTACACATGGAATTCAATCTTCTGGGAATCTCAGTTCAATGTTGGCGATGTGTTATACATTTCTTATGCGAACCCATTGCAGCTTGGGTCTGATACTTTTACATTCTCTACAACAGCCAAATCTACAACCACTGATTATACGTTAGATAATGTAAGTGTTTATCCGAATCCTTATTATGGGTATCATGATATGGAGACGAGCAGAGGTGAAAAGTATGTATCATTTAATAATCTGCCGCCAGAAGCAACACTAGACATCTACTCATTAGGTGGTGTCTATGTGAGGAGTTTAGAACATGGTACTTCTGAGTCTCATAGTAATGGACAACACGTAAAATGGGATTTGAATAATCAATATGGTTATCCTGTTGCAAGTGGGATGTATATTGTGAGAGTGAGTGCTGATGGGAAAGAAAAAATCTTGAAATTGGCTGTCGTTCAAGAAACTCAAGTTCTAAAGTATTATTAATAAGAAATTTAATATGGAGATAAAAATGATGAGAAAAAATATAATAATAAGTCTCGCTTTGTTGGCTTTTGGTTCTATTTTGTTTGGTCAAAATTCCAGAATGGGCTCTGCGTCTTCTACTCAGCTGTTAGTCGTCCCAAGCGCTAAACATCTATCAGGTGGAGGTGCTGTGGCTAATGCTGTAGGAATGGATGCTGTCTTTTGGAACCCAGCTGGGTTAGCAAATAGTGAGAATAACATTGATGCTATATTTTCGAATAGGCAGTATTTTGCGGATATAACCAATAATTATTTTGGTGTATCAACTAGCCTAGGTGATTATAAAATGGCGGTTAATGTTAGGACCTTTAACATTGGTGAGATTGATGAAACAACGGTTTATTTTCCAGATGGTACTGGTCAGGTATTTACTCCAAATTTCTCTATTTTAGGAACTACTCTAGCAAGGAAATTATCAGAAAACACAACAGTGGGTCTGAATGCAAACCTTATCAGAGAAGGTTTTGGTAGGGTCTCCGCCACAGGATTTGCATATGATTTTGGTGTGCAGCATAAAGGTCTTGCAGGTTTAGAGTCCTTAGAAATTGGATTTGCTTTGAAGAATTTTGGTGCGCCAATGAAATACGATGGTGAAGGTCTAGGTGTATTTGCGACTGCTAGCGGTAGCGATAGACCTGAAGATTATTACAAGGTAGATGCAGCATCATTTGATTTACCATTCGTTTTTGATATGGGTGCTAAATACTCTATTGCTGGAGCTGACCTAGGTGTTACATATACTAGCAATTACTATTCAACTGATGAACTAAAGTTATTTGTTGGTTATGGATTAGAAGGTTTAGGCTCTGTTGGTGTAGGTATTCAATCTTCATCAGCGGCACAAGAACTAGAACATCATGGTGATGATCACGATCACGATGATGAAGATTGGTATACCAATCCTTCAGATGGAGTTTCCTTTGGAGCATCATTAGATTTGTCACGATTTACTGGAATGAATATGAGTGTAGACTACTCAATGCTACCAATGGGTGATTTTGGGACAAATACAGTTGTTGCGCTTAGAGTAGCTTTCTAGAATTGATTATAATAACTAGAACAAAAAAGGGTAGATAAAGCATCTACCCTTTTTTTTATATCTTAGCGACCTATTAAAGTATTCAGTTGTTTGCAAAAATATCTTTTAGCATTTTGTAAAGTTTTTCATACGGGACGTCTTTTCCTAAATATATTTCTTTCGCATTCTTTTGTAATATCAACTCCCAATGTAGGTGAGATTCTTTCTTAGTACCAAGCGTACTAGGTTTTGTCCCCGTGTTTCCTGTTTTTCCAATAGTCTGACCAGCCTTAACAACTGAACCAATAGATAGATTATTTTTTATACTTGATAAATGAGCATATATAGTTATTACTCTAAAACCTGGTATTAGATCAAAACCATGATCTAAAATAACTGTTTTACCTAGAAGTACATTATTAAAAATATCAGATGGTGTGTGGCCAACTTTTCCAGATGATTTAAGCATTTCGGTTCTAAAGTCAGCTGGGTATTCTTCATAATTATGGTCTGCTCTAACAATCAATCCATCAGCAACTGCTCTTATATCTGTACCCCAGTTGGCAAAAAAATCTACACCTCTATGCGTTCCATTTCTATAGTCACGTGGTGCATTTGGGAGTCTCGATGCTCGCCGTGGTATCATTACTCCTTCACATGGAAGTAAAAGTTTTAAATCTTTTACCCATGATAAGTCAAAGTCTGAGTTTGATTTTAAAGAGCTATTTGTTTTTTTTATTGATCCAAGGACATGTATTGGAGAGGTATTTGAGTTTTCAAAGCTTTGACCTTGTATTAATTGGGTCAAGATAAAGAATAAAATAATCTTCATTATTTTAGTCCAGCTATATAATCTATTGCTGATATAGTTACATCAATAGGGTGCCCTATGAAATTTTTAATATTATCACCCTTAAGTATTGATTGACTTTCAGATGTCCCAAAACTATACGACTGCTCAAAATAAATAACTGCCGTCTGCAGGCCGGTAAGATTTATTGTTTCTAAAATGGTTTGATTATATTTTGCCCACGATGTTGGGATAACTATCAAGCCTTTCGCCTGATTCCTATTTCTTTGGATAAAATTAAGGGCAATGTATTCTTTATGAGTTTGAACAATTTTTAGTTTTATATCTTTATCCCTGACATGTAATCGTATTGTTCTGTTCAATTTATTTAGAGTAAGAGAATCTCTGGTCTCAGTTGATTTTTTTCCTAAAAGATTGAGATTTGGTCCTTGTAGTATTAGTATTGTCATTTTTCTAAAGGGATGAAATTTCCGAGTATATACCCAATAATAATACCAATTAATAGAGCTAGGGTAACAGTTCTACTTTTTGATAATTCGTTAGCATAACCTTTTTTAATCGCAATTCCTGAGACAATCCACCCAATAGCATTTAAAATATAAAATATAGGTATAGATACTACCTTGATTATAAAGGGTCCAAAAAATGGTATTAAAGCTATCAAGGATGTTATTCCAGAAAAAATTTGTGTAAATATTCCGAGAACTAGTGTAATCAGTAAGACAATTCTCTGATTTATTCCATATTGGGGCCCATAGATTATTGCCAACCCAATGGAGAAGAATAGGACAATCCAAAATAAAATTTTCCATTTATAGGAATTTATTATAGCTAGTTTTCTCATTATTTATGAAATCGCTAATTTTTCCATGAATATTTACCTATTAATCCAGCGACACCTATAATTGGAATGTAAATAGGCTGAATTAAATTCCACATTATATATGTTAAAAAAGATACAGGTGTTAAAAATAATCGGCTCCCAATAAATATGATAAAAGCTTCAAGGAAAAATTTGGTCAAAAAAAGAAAAAATGACACCCCTGAAAAATAAATAAAACTGAACATGATGCTACAATTAGCAAAAAATGCTGAAATTAAAAACACAAAGAATTGAGGATTAGAACTTAGATTTTGTTTTGAATTAGAAGACCAACGAATCCTTTGGTTAATGTAGCTTTTAAAAGAATTTTTAGGCAAGGTGGATACAAAGCTACTTGGATTATAATTAAATATTGCACCTTTTATCGAAGATATGCTCTGTACCAAATACATATCATCTCCAGATACCAGATCCTTTACAGGTTCAAATCCATTAATGAT
>MDSZ01117135.1_pt1 | contig 11693 bp, 6 predicted proteins | sample 811201 | NCBI WGS metagenome assembly MDSZ01 (sample SAMN05326647, study PRJNA326480) | marine metagenome | isolation source: seawater | place: Indian Ocean: North | collected 2010 | reverse complement strand
TTTGGGAACTGTGAGGCTAAGCGAGTGAAATCAGGACTCGAAGCGGGAGATGTAATGCTAGCACTACCTCTTCCAGGGTTCAGTGGATTGATTGGTACAAAGAATCTAGATTCAGATGGAGCTCAAATGCCTAGACTAGGAAGAGAATTAGCAGGTGCAGCAAAACTTGCTGGTGTGGCCGGTGTGTATCATTCTGATGAACTGCCTGCTTACGGCATAGAACAGGAATTTGTTGATGCGACTAGAAACGCTCTGAATGGAGTCGATGCATTCGTGTTGTGCCTTGCCCCAAAATGGCAAGCTGAATTAGCATTGGAAAGCGTGCTAAACAGAGCGAGACTAGCATTCGAAAGAATTCCTCAAGAAGTAAGGAACGTTGTGATTAAGAAAGGTTCGCCAGATGATGGGACCACTACTCCGATGAGGCCTTTGCCCGGTGGAGCACGCATGTATCCGGAGACAGATATTCCGCCGTTGAGCGTATCTACTGAAAAGTGGCAGGAAATCTTGAACAATTTACCTATGACTCTGGAAGAGCGTTCTTCTAGGTTGAGGGGGTATGAAATCAGTGAAGATCAGATGAACCAATTATTGTCAAGAGAGTTGGATGACCACTTCGTTGCCCATTCTAATGGATTGCCCCAGAAGGCTTGGGCTACTATGCTCCTTGAACATGATAGCAATGTTGGATTGATGGCTCTTGTTCTTGCTGCTAAAGAAGCAGGTCATGTTACACGTGAAGGAATGAGTAATTTGTTAACAGAGTTCGCGGATAAGAATCCTAGTATGGATGAATTAGCAACAAGAGCCGAAGAGTTAGGATTGAAACCAGCCGACTCTGGAGACTTGCTCCAAATCGTGGAGAAAGTAGTTCAAGATAGAATCGATTTTGTCAAGGAAAGGGGCATGGGCGCAATGGGGCCACTAATGGGGCTTGTGATGAAAGAATGCGGTGGCGCTGCTGATGGAAAACAAGTCAGTTCTTTGTTGAAAGAAGTCATAACGAGGCATGTTTGATGAAAAGAATATTCGTAGCACTATGTCTGCTATCTTGTCTTTTCTTTCCATACTCATCAGCCGTTAGCGAAGAAAATCCTTCCTGGGAAGTAGATTTGGATAATGGATACATTTCTACTAAACCAGTAATCGTAGAAGAGCAGGTTTTTGTTAGAACTTCAGGATTCTGGACTGGAGAGGATAGGCCTCATGTCTACGCCTTTGATCTGAATGATGGTGAAGAGAATTGGCGATTTAGAAATGGGAATTCAACCAATCATGATATGAGTCCACTATTGCATGTTAATGCGGGTTCAGGAGTTTGCGGAAATTGGAGTGAAATGATCTTAACCGCTTGGACAGATGGTCGAGTAATTGCTTTGGATATTGACAACGGGAACCCGATATGGCAATCACAAACAGAAGTTGTAACTTGGGGGATCACTGGGTCAATGGCTTTGGACGGTGAAAATGTAGTAGTGCCAACAAGACAAGGGCTGTCGAGATTTTGTTTGAGCGATGGGGCTCAAAATCTACGTGTTGATCTTCCACAACTAGGTTGGAGAAACGGTGTTACAGTAACCAATGATAGTTACTTGATCGGTAACGAGGAAGGTGTTTTGAACATAATTTCAAAGTCAGGCAATGTATCAAATCTGACGATTGGAGAAGGAATGATTCGCCACCCTCCAATTCAAACCGAGGCTGGCATAATTACACATTTACAAACAAGCGAAGGTTCTGAAATTTACTTGGATAATCAACTACTAAGCGAGGAGGGGTCATCTCCTGCAATCCCAATAAAACACAATAACGATATTTTCTTTTCAACTAGTGAAAGCACCTCTTTTTGGAATTGTGAACTAAGTTGCACCTTCATGGGTAGAACCGAATTCCATGCTAATGGAGAGATCACAGTTCAAATTACAGGAAACAACTCTACAATTTGGCTTCCTAGAAATACGCCACAAGGTGGCTGGGGTTACGGCCTCCCAGGCCAAGAACTCGAAATCTTCTCAACAGCTCATGACACATACACAACTGCTGGAATAGCATTTGGCGAAGATGGCCAAATAGCATTAGGAAATGATGCAGGCGTTCTTATTGTGTTTAATCCAAATCAAGAACTCCTCAGTGATAAGGACCAAAATGAACAGGAAACTGAAACCACACAATCATCATTCCAAGTCGAGCCAATTCATTTTGTTCTAGTCGGCTTGATTATAGGAATGATAGTATCGCTATCGAAAGGCAATCGTGAATTGATGGCTAAGTTAGGATTGTTAACACTACTAGTTATTGCAATAATGGCTCTTCCACTCTTATCCAATATTTGGTCTCAAGAAGTATCTCAGTTAAGCGATGCACCGGGAGATTGGGATGACGAGTGGCCCGATGAATGGAAAGGTACCCAAGTCGTTGTTTTCGAATTACAAGATGGAGAGGTTGCGATTGGTGGTTTAGAAGGCCACGAAACTGTTGAGGAATTGACCAAACATGCTGCAGATGAATTAGGAATAGAAATCGAAGAGGAAACATATAGCCTAGGAACGATGATTGTTTCATTCAATGGCCAGGAATTAGACGGTTGGGAGTTTACTGTTGATGGAGAGCGAATACCCGTAGGAATGTCTGAAGCAGAGGTTGGCGAAGATGCGGTTGTACGTTGGTCACCAGCGTGAAGTTCAAGACTTGAAGCCCTCCACCTATGTTCATGGTGCTTACTGACGGGGTACACGGGCCTGCTCTCGGGCCTGTCGAAATGCTCGCCATGAACGTCGTTTTGATCACCGGCGCTTTCTTCCTTCTTTGCCGTCCAACACAATCTGCAAAACGGGAAATTTTGGTTCTTACAAGCATTACTGCAATGGCTGCAGCAAGCCGAATTTTGTTGGAGCCATTCCCTAATGTACAGCCTCTTACTGTTATGTGCTTAATCATGGGGGCATCTCTAGGTGCTCGCAGAGGAATGGCATTCGCAGTAATGGCAACCATGCTTTCCAACATGGTTCTATCACACGGTTGGTGGACATTATTCCAAGCCACTGGTTGGGCTGCCGTTGCGTTTGCAGGATCTAGATTGAATCTTGTTATCCAAAACAAGGTAGTAATGAAGCAACTAATTGTAGTCTCAGTAATCGCTTCTTTCCTCTTCGATTGGTGGGTTTCACTCTCGATTATTACGAGTGGTACGACCTTTGTAGACTTTGGAATTTATCTGTTGAATGGATTACCATTCGACTTACTCCACGCCCTTGCTAGCGTTGTAACTGCAGTTTGGATAGCGCCATATTTGGCCAATTTATTGTTTGAAGAAACCATTAGTTTAGAGAATCCACAAATCAGTGGTGAGCCTGATGTCAACCCCGCTTAGTGAAGTAACGATGGTCTTAGTGACCCGTGACGATTTGAAATTGTCCAAAGGTAAACTCGCAGCTCAATGTTCCCATGCTGCGGTAAATTGTGCGATGAAATCTAAGAAAAAAGCACTGAGATTGTATGAGCGTTGGAACAACGTTGGCGCACGAAAAATAGTCCTGCGGGCAGACGACGAAGGGCATTTGCGAAGGCTGTATGCAAAAGCGCTCGAAGGAGGACTTGTTTGCGACTTGGTAAAGGATGCTGGGCATACAGAAATTCCGCCCGGAACTGTGACTGTTTTAGGCATAGGGCCTGCTCCAAGATTAGCGGTTGATGCGATAACCGGCGACCTGAAACTGCTTTGAGTAAAGCCGCTTTCGACTGTACATGCGCGAGTATCCTTCTGACCGAGTTGACGTTCGCAGTGATACTGTTACCCAACCCACTGCTGCTATGCGCAGTGTAATGGAAGCAGCCAAAGTTGGGGACGATGTTCTTGGAGATGACCCAACTGTAATCGAATTGCAGAATCGTCTCGCAAAGATGTTTGGTAAGGAAGCAGCACTATTCGTTGCAAGTGGTACTATGGCCAATGCAATCGCTCTTAGAACACACACAGTGCCAGGAGATGAAATCGTATGCGACAAAACCGCTCATATTTACAAATATGAAGGCGGAGGATACGCCGCTCTTTGTGGTGCATCAATTTCTCTTGTAGAAGGAGAGGGTGGTTTGATGACTGCTGAGCAAGTAAAGAAAGCAATTCGTAAAGCAGAAGGCTCAGGTTCTCATTATCCGGATGGCACATTAGTTTGTGTAGAGAATACGTCAAACCTCGGCGGAGGAGCGTGCTATACCCAACAGGCTCTGGATGAAATCGCAGCCGTTGCTAAAGAGAATGGCTGTGCAACTCATATCGACGGTGCGAGGATTTTCAATGCCTCAATCGCCACTGGAGTAGATGTAGCGCGAATGTGCAGGGATTACGATTCGGTTTCGATATGCCTATCCAAGGGCCTAGGAGCTCCAGTGGGTTCTGTTTTAGTGGGTAGTCAGGAATTCATCAACAAAGCTCATCGATGGAGGAAGATGTTTGGTGGAGGCTGGAGGCAAGCAGGAGTTCTTGCTGCTGCAGGCTTACATGCCTTAGACCATCATGTTGAAAGATTAGCAGAAGATCATATTCGTGCCCGAAAGGTCGCAGAAGCGATTAATGCGATGGAAAATTTCAGCGTTGATTTGGATGCTGTACAATCGAATCTAGTTTATGTCAATTGTAACATATCTGCTGCAGATGTGGTAGCATCGCTGGCACAACACGGAATCGATATGTTCGATTTACCTTACAATCGTGTAAGGGTGGCGATTCATCTACACATAACTGATGAAGATGTAGACAGAATCATTGCTGCTTTCGCTGCCCAATAATCGCTGCAAACATTGTGATTGCAAGAACTGCAGCAAAGCCAAGGCTTGGTAGAAGAGCGCTATCATCATCGTCACCTTCGTTATTCTCTTCATCATTCTCTTCTTTTGGTTCTTCAGGAGTTTCTGAATCAGAGACCGGTAGAACCACTTCATGAATTAGGTGAATTTGCAAATCATCACCATCATGAGCTTGTGGCAACGTTATTTCCATCGCCCCAGTGGTTGCATTTCCTAATTCAATAATTCCTCTTACACTCTTGTGATAGTACTCCTCGCCATTACCTCCATCAGGAAAGTATGCGGTTTTTTCAAGAACCCAAAGCGAGGATTTTATTTCACTATCTTCAGGGAAGTTAGACATGTTCACAACAAGATTCCAGGTTACCAACGGATTGGAATCATTAGATAATGCCAAGCCAAGAGTGGATGAGCCCATACCTAAATCGATAGACTTAGCTAGATTTTGGTTGTAATCATCTTGAAGAGAATCTCCGCCTGGTACACTACCAATCTGGCGAATAGTTCCATTGAAAACAACCGTTGGAGGAAGTCTCTGGTCGTATCTCTCAATCCATCTGTCATCTCCTTCTTGTGAGCCGAGAGGGTCTTCATTCTCGCCGATAAATCTGTGGAAATGGTATGTTTGCATGTGGTTATCGGCTTCAATATCCAACAAAGCCTGTTCAGCATCTATACAGTTATCGCACCATGTTGCCGTATAGTCTTCAACAATTGCAGGTAAATCCGATAGCGAGCTTGTCGAATTTCCAGAGGCGTTTACATCCAGATAAACTCCACCAAACACCCATCCGACATTTTCCAAATCTTCTGGACTTCCAGCTTGATGTGATGGAAGCGTTGAAACTCCGAGAATTAACGCGATAAGAATTACTTTTGCTCGCATAAACGACTCTACACTATTCTCCGATTTCAATAGTTCTGCCTTAGGTTTTAGGCGTGGGTTCAAGAACCACCGTCACTGAGGTGAGCCGTTGGCGGAACAAGTAATGTTGACCGAACAAGTTGTAGCAGAGTCTGGCCTCTCTATGGAGGCAGTACCTTCAGGTCGCGCTATGCCGGATTGGTTGCTACAATCTTTAATCGATGGAAGGCGCTTGATGATAATACACCCTAGCGAAGAGTGCAGAAAACAAGCAATTAGGGAACTTTATGACAAAGGAAATGGGAAATCGGTTGATACTAGCCATCATCTAACAATTAAGCGATTAATCAGTGTATTACATCTCGATCTCAGGCTCCCGAATTTAATGGAAGACGATGGAATATTGTTTGAAAAAACCCACCGCGCTTTATCTAAATCAGCAAAAAATCATGCCTTCCCTCTATTGTTATCTAACCCGAAAAATCGATGGTCAAGATCACGAAGTCTTCGTTTGTTAACCCTATATCGGGAGTTGACTAAACTGCGTAGACCTTGGGATTGGCAGGACGACCCTGGAGCAAAATCCTGTGATAAGGTGTTAAAATCAATGGAAAAGGAATCTAATTCTACACACCCATATCGCTTGAATAGAACAGTCTTACAAACTCTGAAAGAAATCGAATCCACTCCGTTTACAATTGCTGATGTAGAAGGACTCATTGTCCTAGATCACCCTTCTGGATTAAGCGAAGTAGAAATCGCAATCATTCAACAAATTTCCAAATTTACAGGTGTACATCAATTGGTCAATCCGGGATCTCATCGATTGGGTTTCCATGGCGAATACATCGAGGACATAGCGCCGATACGCAAAAATTCAGATCTTCCAAAATGGATTCCCAAACATGAGGTTTGGGCACCGAGCGCCTCTATTTCATGGAGTACTGAGGTTGGAGAGAAACGAGGACGAGAAATCAACCAACTCACGTGTGAACTAAACGAACATGCACATTTGGCATTAGCAGAAGTGCTTTCTCAAATTAAAGGGGATATCGTGGTTGTAAGTGGCGATGCTGAAAGTTTGAGGTCGCAGATGCAACCTCATTTAGAATCCATGGGGATAAAATTGAATCAACCTCTGGCAAAACTCAGCAATAGCGCTGCGGTTTCTCGAATAATTTCATTCACAAAAGTATCCCATGGAGAGGAAGCATGGTCTTTGAATAAGTTAAGTGATATGTGGACTCAAATTGAATTACCTATGAAATGGCCAATCCTAGACTTACAACATCCTACAGAAGAAGATTGGAAACCTCGTCTTCATCCACATGTACTTTCCGAGATTGCAAGAGGATTCCATCTTCTAGGTGGACGGGGTGCTTTGCGAAGATGGTATTCAACACTAGCCAACTCAAAACCGCGTTCAGGAGTGAATCAAGAACAAAGATCACAGGAACTCGAAGAGAGTCAGTGGTGGTTAGCATGCATTGCGAACTGGATGTATCCAATCATTTCAAAACACGATAAGGAAATTACTTCCAAACCGGTAATTGGGTGTTCTTCTGGATTGCAACTACCTCTCTCAGGTAAACCCAAAGATATTACTGGATGGATTAATTCCTGCTATGAGCAAATTGACTGGGAGACCTTAACATACAGAGATCAGATTTCAACAGATACATTGCCGGGTTTGCAACATCTCCTTCAATCCCTCAACAATATGCAAAAACAGAATATTATTTTCGAGGCAGAAGAGTTTAGCGAAATTCTGGAAGTCATATCATCAAATTCACAGATTCCAAGTTCGAGGTCTGAAGATGGCGATGTCAAATTATTATCACCTTCACAAGCTTATGGTTTGGAATGCGATTTTCTGATTTTCTGCGGTATTGATGCCGAAACATGGTCCATGCGTTCCCCGCAGATACCATGGCTTGATGAAGCAACCAGAATGAAGATCGGCCTTCATCGTCCTGACGAACCCCTAAGAATAGCAAGACATCAATTGAGACATTTCCTAAATTGTGCGAAAAATGTGATAATTATAGATTCAACAATTGAGGACGGAATCGAACTTTCGGGACCGTTAGATGAATGGATGGGAGATATATCAAAGAGTGGACTTCTCAAGTCATTGAATTCACCACCCGAATTTCTGGACTCTTCTTCTTGGCAACTAGAAACCGCGAACCGTGCTTGGGAGTGGAGGATAATCAAAGATGTTTCAAGATTAGTTTACAGGGTTGTTTCAATGGAGTCTACGGCAAAGGGCGTTAGAACACATCGTAGTGGTAATTTACATCGGGATATGGTCCAAAGGTCCGGAATATCTTCAATAGAATCTCGAAAACCATCAATTCCACCATTGAATCCAAACTCTCTAGTTGTAGCAGCAGAATTTGAAGTCCTTGCGAACCAATTCTCTAGGAGAAGAGTAGGCGACGACTTAGAAATTGGTGAAACATATCCGTTTTCAGCTGCGGCCAACAGAATCCAATCCTCCGACCTTAAATTAATTCCAACCAAAACCAAGCCGGCGATTGGACGCCAAGCAGAGATTTGGCCAAACTTAGGAATCATGAACAAGCGAGGGCTATCTGCGCCAATAGATCCTCGCCCAATAACTCCCCCATCAACAAAAATAGAACTCCTCGATAATATAACTGGAAGAGCATCAATTGAATTGAAACTTCCCAAAGTATGGTCCCAAGGAAGATTACAATCTTGGCTCGAGTGCCCAAGGAGAGCATGGTTTGAACGACATATGTATCTTGGCAAGGATGAATCACTTAGTGAAGATTTAGCCGCTGCAACAAGAGGTGACATAGTTCACCAAATAGCCGAGAACATTCTTCTAGCCCACGGAATTGATGACGGAGAAATTAGTTCAGATCCTAAATCCTTAGTTGAGGGTAATCTAGGAAATACCGGTAGTGCATGGGACATTGCATTGAAGACACTGGAGAAAAAAGCAACTTGGATGCGTAGAGAGGATGGGATTTCTGCACACAGGTGCAGAGATTTGATTGGAGTCGCACCAAATATTTGGAAAGAATACCTGGAAAACGGAACACCAATTGAGTTGGGCGGAAGAATAGGCAGAATGATTGAAAGCGATTTTACCCTTACAGATGTAGCTCCTATCGCAGTAGAGTGGAGTTTGAAATCTGGAGATAGCGAATATGTTTCAATTGGCCTGCCCGATTCAGAAAAATCATTCAAATTACGGGGAAGAATCGACCGAGTCGACCAATTATTGTTGTCCGAGGAAGAATCTCAGTCAATTACGGATGTAATCCCACTTGACTTTGAAATCGATAATCCCCCTAAATCAAATCGGTTAGTGATTTTGAGAGACATCAAATCGATTGATGGGACTAAGGATAATGGCGAAAATCAAAGGCATCTGAAAGGGATATTCCACGAATTACAATTGGCCTTGTACGCACGCGCGTGGGAGGTTGCAAATCCTGGAGACAGAGTAATCGGAGTTGGAGCAACACAAGTCGGTAATCAAACAAATCACTTTTTGGAAATCGATCCTGAATACTATGAGCAGTGTTCACAAATGTCAATCGGGATTGTTGGCAATGATACCCATGAGCACTATCGTATTCCAGGGAGTTCTACAGACGACAAATCAAATCCTTTCCGAGCTTGGATGAGGGAGAGAATTACTACTGCAATGAGGGTCATCAAAAGTGCAGAATCTGGTAATATTCATCCAGAACCGTCCAAGAATTGTGATTATTGTTCGATAATTGACGCATGCCCAAGTGCGCAGAGAGGTGGTTGAAATGGTAGACTTAAACCACTCTCAGGTTCTTGGTTTGGATATTAACAGACACATTGCAATCGATGCTGGAGCAGGTACAGGTAAAACTACAGTAATGGCAAGCCGTTACATTCAACATTTGCTTTCCAGTGACCAAAGAGCAACTAGAATATTACCCGCTGCACCAAGAATCCCGTTGCAAGGAATGGGAGCGATTAGATGTCCTTCCCGAGAGAGAACATCGTTGAGTGAATGGCCGGGTTTACTTCCAACTGAAACTGTTGCAATCACCTTTACAAGAAAAGCTGCAGCGGAATTAAAAGCCAGAATTAGGCGCCAAATCGCTTCATTGCGGGCACAATCCGAGAGCAAAGAAGACGAATTTGGGACCCACGATCCCCGACTTAGAAATCAGGGTGATGTCTCAATGCTACTTTCACTTGTAGACGACGCTCCAATTTCTACTATCGATTCTTTCCTTTCCTCAATGGTGTCACCATGGATGGGACTTGTTTGCGAGGATGTTGCTTCTGAGCAAGTAGAAGAAGACGGTGCTATTTTCTTGCGCGATGAAGCGATAAGAACCGCTTGGAGATTACAAAGAGGAATTGATGGAGTTGAGGCTGGGATGTCTGGCGACATTGAAACATTCCTCGAATCAAGAGACAGGTTGTCGATTCTTTTGGGAGGACAAGAATCATCTGCCAAAGTAATCAAAGGGATGCTAAAACGTTCCTTGTTCGTCGAGGAAGCGGGAAGAAGTTTGGGCGTTATCAATCGGAAAACCTGGGAAGCAGATTCTCTGAACCGATTATTTGTAGAACCAGTTTCAGAATTTATTGATACATGGTATAGTGAGTTCAGGTCTCATGTAGAAGGATGGTGTGATAGCTGGCTTGAAGGAGGCGCACAATTTGTTATTGGTGCAGACGCGCCAGTAGGGATGACAAGGTACAGGTATGTACAATATCTTTGTACCTTAGAAACCGAGAGCCAAATCGAAAAGTTACAGTGGATATGGTTGGTCGCACATGCAATTACAACCGAATCAAATCTGAAAGATATCAATTGCAAATCTCTCTATCTCTCTAGGCCCCCTAAAGGCAAGGGATGGCCTAGTGGAATAATGACTAAGGGCAAATGCCCGCTATCAAATGCTGTCAAAGAAATGATAATTTCTAGTGCTGAAATTCATGCCTCTGAAATAAGAAATAAACTACACACCTCGAGAGGATTATTGATTAGAATTCTTGGTCAATCTTCGCATTTGCTCAATCCACAATTTGCAGATCCACAAGAGGTTCCGGGCCAAACAGCATACACGCCAAGAATAGGATTGAACCTACCACAAATTCCACCTTCTAAGGAAATGAGACTCACAACCGAATTAGAATTGAGGGTAGTACAAGATTTATTCATTGTACACTCAGGAGTGAAGGAAATACTCTCCAGGCTGAAAACTCAGGAGGGCGTTAGTGACCATGATGATATGCATAGATTGGCAGAAGATTTGTTGTTAACAAGATGTCCTGCAGTGTGCAGAAGGTGGTATCCAAAATCAGTGATAGATGCACTGGATTCTATCGGCGAAAGACCTTGGCTTGACGATCACTTATTCAGGGCGATAAGTGCAAGCCAAGGAAATGAAGAAGTTCATGCTGATTTGATGAGAAGGATAGGGATACTTAGAGACCTGAGGAGGCAATATCGCGCATTTATTATCGACGAATATCAAGACACAAATCCTCAACACTTCCGTTTGTTATCAAGACTATGGGGTCGAAGAAAATTGGAGGATGGTGATCCACCTCCCCCAGCCTCAGAATGGGATCCAACAATATGTATTGTAGGTGATATGAAACAGTCAATATACCGTTTCCGTCAGGCAGAAGTCACTGTAATGAAAAGAGCAGTAGAGTATATCCGAGAGATGAACAGAGAAGAAGCTGCGATGGAAAATCGCACAGATAATCTCAGAAGAAAAGACTCTGCTAAAGACCCACGCCCTATACCCGGCGCACCAGGAGAGTCTAGCACGTTTACTCGTTCGAGCAACCTCGTAAAAAAAGAGGCAAAAAGAAAAGAATGGAATTCATTCAATGTGAATGACGATGGTGACGAGGTCTCCCCCGAATTGGTACAGAGGCGTAGAGAAGGACATATTGAAATGTCCACAAATCACAGAACTTTACCGAGATTGATGAATACAATGAACCTTATTTTTAGAGATACATTCTCAGAAAGACACCA